>Ga0307963_1001136_pt1:0-15000 | contig 19870 bp, 28 predicted proteins | sample OrgLakmetagen594_FD_201829 | JGI IMG/M metagenome (GOLD analysis project Ga0307963, IMG submission 201829) | Saline water microbial communities from Organic Lake, Antarctica - #594 | ecosystem: Environmental > Aquatic > Non-marine Saline and Alkaline > Saline | place: Antarctica: Organic... | reverse complement strand
GATTGCGCACACGCACACACACATACGCATATACTAACACACACGCACGAACACATGCACTCACTCACATACACACACAACCTCACACACGTGCGCACTCACACGCACACACACAGGTCAACAACTTCAAGGAGGACCTGCAGAAGCTGTACAAGCGAACGGGCCTGAAGGGCGAGGGCATCATGTTCTTGTTCACTGACTCCCAGATCGTGGATGAGCGCATGCTGGTGTACGTCAACGATCTGTTGTCCTCTGGGGAGATCCCAGACTTGTTCCCTCAGGTATGTTATTGTATGTGTGTGTCTTTGTGTGATTGCGTGAATGCACATCTCTCTGTAAAATCCCACCTTTGTATGAGTGCACGCTTTTGTGTGTGCGTCTTTGTGTGATTGCACGTCCCTATGTAAAAGCGCACCTTTGTATGGGTGCACGCTTTTGTGTGTGCGTCTTTGTGTGATTGCATGTCCCTATGTAAAAGCGCACCTTTGTATGAGTGCACGCTTTTGTGTGTGCGTCTTTGTGTGATTGCACGTCCCTATGTAAAAGCGCACCTTTGTATGAGTGCACGCTTTTGTGTGAATGCAAATGCGTCGTCATAGTGAACGTTTGCAACTCTTCGCTCGCAACCATTTGCAACTCTAACAACTATTTGCAAGTTTGCGTGCTTCATATTGTAGTTAAAAAGGTAGCCACAATATGCACATGCAGGAAGGATTGTTTGTGTGCGTATCTTCATGCGGTTGCTAGGTTTCAATGCTCCATCACTCTGCAAAAAGATCCAATGCTCCATCACTCTGCAAACAGATCCAATGCTCCATCACTCTGCAAACAGATCCAATGCTCCATCACTCTGCAAAAAGATCCAATGCTCCATCACTCTGCAAAAAAAACCAATGCTCCATCACTCTGCAAAAAGATCCAATGCTCCATCACTCTGCAAAAAGATGGAAAACTGTTTACGCTGTAATCAGTGTTGTGCTTCTACGCCGTATTTCTATGTTTGGACTGTATATACGGTTTACGGTTTGTTGCTGTATGATACGGTCAAAGGTAAATTACGGTCCAAACCGTACTAGTATGGTCAACCGTATTTTGCCTTTTTGTAGGAAAAACAGAGGTCCAGGGTTCAAATCCCGGTCAGAACTGTGTTTTTTGCTTTTCCACCCCAAATGTTTTGTGTGCATTTCCTTCTATACAGAGCGTCTCAGTTATACATCGGAGGTATGTAAGTAACAGCATTTGTTATGTGGAAAAATGAGCTAGCCAAAATGACCCTTTGGTGCAAAAAAACAATTGCTAGCCTTTGCACCATACCGTATTTTACCTTTGACCGTATCAGTGTACCGTAGTTTACCTTTGACCGTATATATGGTCTGAAATCGTATAAAAACTGTTCTTTGCCACATAACCGTACCGCACCGTACACTGTACCGTACACCGTACTGGCACAACACTGGCTGTAGTGCCTTTTTGTGTAGAGCGGTTTTCTTATAGGTGATTTGTGATTGTTCAGAAGCTGGTGTGTTGTTTGGACCCCTCCTTTTTTTTGCGTGTGCGTGGCATAACAAAGCAGAGCTTGTCGGCCTCTCACACACGCTTGTGCAAGGACACAGATCAAACAACCCTGCTCACTCATTATTCAACACACACACACATTTATACCCACATACACACACATTTATACCTGCATACACACATTTATACCCACATACACACACATTTATACCCACATACACACACATGTATACCCACATACACACACATTTATACCCACATACACACACATTTATACCCACATACACACACCTTTACACCCACATACGCACACATCTATACCCACATACACATCTATACCCACATACACATTTATACCCACATACACGCACATTTATACCCACATACACACACATTTATACCCACATACACACACATTTATACCCACATACACACACATTTATACCCACATACACACACATTTATACCCACATACATATACATTTATACCCACATACACACACATTTATACCCACATACGCACGCATTTATACCCACATACACACACCTTTACACCCGCACAGGAGGACAAGGACGAGATCATCAACGGCATGCGCTCCGAGACAAAGGCCCTGGGCCTTATCGACACCGCCGAAAACTGCTGGGACACGTTCATCAGTAAAGTCAAGAACAACCTGCACATGGTCTTCACCGCGTCGCCCGTGGGAGAGAACTTCAGAGTCCGATCTCAGCGCTTCTTGGCTACCGTCACCTCCACAGTCATCGACTGGTGTGTTTGTGTGTGTGTGTGTGTCTCTCTGTGTGTGTATGTGTATGGGTGTGGGTGTGGGTGAGAGAACTTCAGGGTCAGATCTCAGCGCTTCTTGGCTACCGTCACCTTTACAGTCATCGACTGGTGTGTTTGTGTGTGTGTGTCTCTCTGTGTGTGTATGTGTATGGGTGTGGGTGTGGGTGTGTGTCTGTGTGTGCGTGTGTGGGTGTGGGTGGGTGGGTGCAGGTGCTTGTGCATTTATCTGTCTGTAATGCAAAGCGTTTGGTCTCAGCGCTTCTTGGCCCCTGCTCTTCCATGCTTGTTGCAATTGCTCATGGTTGTATGTGTGTGCGTCAGCATGTCTGCTAGTGTGTGCTTAATCCATGTCCCAAGCCCACCAGAGCCAAGCTTCTCATCTGATCTTGATGTTACATATCACATCTCTGCTGTGCGTCCATGCGTAATGTTTCAGCTTCCAGCCATAGCCTGCAAGTTTACTACTGTCTTGACGCTGTGTATCTCATCTCTGCTGTGCCTGTGTGTGTGTGTTCCAGGTTCCAGCCGTTGCCTGAGAGCTCACTGTTCTCTGCGGCCAAGAAGTTCCTCTCATCTCTGCTGTGCTTGTGCTTGTGTGTGTGTGTTCCAGGTTCCAGCCGTTGCCTGAGAGCTCACTGTTCTCTGTGGCCAAAAAGTTCCTCTCATCTCTGCTGTGCTTGTGCTTGTGTGTGTGTGTTCCAGGTTCCAGCCGTTGCCTGAGAGCTCACTGTTCTCTGCAGCCAAGAAGTTCCTCTCATCTCTGCTGTGCTTGTGCTTGTGCTTGTGTGTGTGTTCCAGGTTCCAGCCGTGGCCTGAGAGCTCACTGTTCTCCGTGGCCAAGTAGTTCCTCTCATCTCTGCTGTGCTTGTGCTTGTGTGTGTGTTCCAGGTTCCAACCGTGGCCTGAGAGCTCACTGTTCTCTGCGGCCAAGAAGTTCCTCTCATCTCTGCTGTGCTTGTGCTTGTGTGTGTGTTCCAGGTTCCAGCCATGGCCTGAGAGCTCACTGTTCTCTGTGGCCAAGAAGTTCCTCTCATCTCTGCTGTGCTTGTGCTTGAGTGTGTGTTCCAGGTTCCAGCCGTGGCCTGAGAGCTCACAGTTCTCTGTGGCCAAGAAGTTCCTCTCATCTCTGCTGTGCTTGTGCTTGTGTGTGTGTTCCAGGTTCCAGCCATGGCCTGAGAGCTCACTGTTCTCCGTGGCCAAGAAGTTCCTTGACGAGATTGACCTGGGAGAGGACTCCCTCCGCAATGCGGTGGTAGAGTTCATGCCCTACTCCTTTGCCCTGGTCAACACAGTGTCCAAGAGTGAGTGAGGGCTGGCTTCTGTTTGTGAGGTTGGGTTTGCTTGCCCCCTGATGTAAGGAAATCTCTTAATTGGTTGTGCAAGAGTGGTGTTGCCTTACTCCTTTGCCGATTTGAAATCCGACACACACACACACACACACACACACACACACACACACACACCAGTGTTTCTTTTAAGGATTTGGAAAAAGAGTGGGGGGAACTGAAATCAGCTTTTTTGCACCACAGAACTTCAAATTTTTAGTTCAGAGGCAGAGGTAGCCAACGACCCCTTATGGGAAGGGCCTGTCTTGGGATGCTCCCTAATCATTTGGGGAATGTGCTGGAGGCCATGGGCAAGGGAGGTGATGGGTTGAGGCAGTGTGCATGAACCTCCAGAATTGCACCACATGTGTACACACACACACACACACACACATACACACACACACTCATGCGTGCACAGAGTACATGGAGACGGATCGGAGAAGCAACTATACAACTCCTAAGACGTTCCTGGAACTCATCAAGCTGTACAAGAACGTGCTTCTGCGCAAGCGCAAGCAGACGCAGGACAACGTGGACCGCTTGGAGAATGGTCTCAGCAAGCTGTACAAGGTATGTTACCTTCCTCAGCATAAACGTGCTCCTGCAGCAAGTGCAAGCAGACACAGGACAAAGCGTGGTCGTATTCATTGACACACCACAAAGAATTAAGCAAGCTGTATGAGATATGTTGCGTACCTCAGCAGAAACGTGCTACGTAGACACAGGACAAAGCGTGGTTGTATTCATTGACACACCACAAAGAATTAAGCAAGCTGTACGAGATATGTTTTGTATCTGAGCATGTGTATCTGTTTGTCCCCATGCACCCCCCCCCCCCACCGGGCAAATAGAGCCAATACCCCTAAATTGGGCATATATCCCCAACCACTCCACCGTTTTGGGAGCTGAAAGTTGTGTTGGACAGCTTGATTTTTTCTTAACTTGTCTGCAAAGAAAGCAGGCGGAAAGACCCAGTGGGTGGCTCGCAATAAAATTTCAAAAATATGTCAGGGGTCAAAAACAGACACCATTGCTCACACACTGAACCAATCTATGCCCTGTACATTTTATAGGGCTTGAATGCGAAATCAGCGCCCCAGAATGTGAATTCAGACCGCAACTCTGGTGTGAATGTGGGAATTTTATATGGAACCGGAAAAGCACAGGCAAAAATTACTGCACTGTCTTGCTACAAAATTTGTACCAAAATTCAACTAGGCCACCGATTGGCCCTATTTCAATTTTATACTTAGCTACATTTAACCCCGCAACTCTGAGAGCAGAAACCAGGCTGAAACTCGCAGCAGGTATGGAGCGACAGACTTTTCTGCCTTTTTCCCCTGTGTCCCTTGTGTGAGTGCCTCCCACTTGCCGGCTTTCCCAGTATCCCTGCCCCAAACTCGACCTTGCAGCATTGTTATACAACATTTATAATGTCTAAATCCAGAAGCAAAGGTCGATCGGGGCAACTTAAGAAATGCACCTTTCCCCTGCCAAAGTGGGTGCATATTACTGGCAAAGTACACACACATATACTGGACTGCCAAATCTCCAGAAAATGTCAATGTTTTAGATAGAAAAATCAAGTATTTAGCATTCAGATGAGCTATAGGGGGCTTTAAATTGGGTGAACAGCTTATTGGCACTGTTTGGGGTGACTTTGGCGTGGGGACGACCATCTCAGCACGTGTGCCTCAGCAACGTTCAGCTGTCTGCAGCGTACGCTTATTGCAAGGATATGGTTGTACTTCTCGGCACACCATACTCATACACACACACGTACGTACGCACACACATACACACACATACACACATGCATACACGCATACACGCATACACACATACACAGGTGCAAGGCGAGGTGGATGTGCTGATGGTTGTACTTATTGGCAACCAACACACACACACACACATACATACACATACACATGCATGCATGCATACACGCATACACACACACATACACATGCATGCATGCATGCATACACGCATACACACATATACAGGTGCAAGGAGAGGTGGATGTGCTGATGGAGAATGCCAAGCTGATGGCTGTGGAGGTCGAGCAGAAGGTGGCAGGGGCCAACACATTCGCAGAGCAAGTAGGCGTTGAGAAGGAGAAGGTCAACGCAGAAAATGGTGGGTGCCCAGAACTGCGGATGATCTGATGTCCCGCTGAAGTCACGGCCAAAGCGCTCTCCTTCACTTTCAATGATTCATTGATAGTGAAGGGTCCAACGGTACCAGCCACCATAAATAAGACAGTACCCCCATAAATGAAGTACTGTCAGCAGCCTCCTGAGGTAGCCTTTGCATTTGTTAGGCCAGTACTGGGCAACGGTTACTAAAGCAGTTGCTGCCGTGTAGAGTTGAACAAAGACACGCACATCTGTACTGAGACAAAAACACGCACACCTGCACTGAGACAAAGATACGCACACCTGCACTGAGACAAAGGCACACACCTGCACTGGGACAAAGACACACACCTGCACTGAGACAAAGACACACACACCTACACTGAGACAAAGACACACACACCTGCACTGAGACAAAGACACACACACCTGCACTGAGACAAAGGCACACACCTGTACTGAGACAAAGACACACACACCTGCACTGAGACAAAGACACGCACACCTGCACTGAGACAAAGACACACACACCTGCACTGAGACAAAGACACTCCTGCACTGAAACCCGTTACAAAGGCAAGCACCGCATGGCACAGCTGCAGCACTCATCACACGATACTTTGTCACGCTTCTGCACAAGCAAATGCTGACAGCGCTGCACTGATAACACCCCACACCGCAGCTGCAGCACTTTCCACACGATAATTTGTCACGCTTCTGCACAAACAAATGCTGACAGCGCTGCATTGATAACACCCCACACCGCAGCTGCTGCACTCATCACACCATAGTTTGTCACGCTTCTGCACAAGCAAATGCTGACAGCGCTGCACTGATAACACCCCACACCGCAGCTGCAGCACTTTCCACACGATAATTTGTCACGCTTCTGCACAAGCAAATGCTGACAGCGCTGCATTGATAACACCCCACACCGCAGCTGCTGCACTCATCACACGATAATCTGTCACGCTTCTGCACAAGCAAATGCTGACAGCGCTGCACTGATAACACCCCACACCGCAGCTGCTGCACTCATCACACCATAATTTGTCACGCTTCTGCACAAGCAAATGCTGACAGCACTGCACTGATAACACCCCACACCGCAGCTGCTGCACTCATCACACCATAGTTTGTCACGCTTCTGCACAAGCAAATGCTGACAGCACTGCATTGATAACACCCCACAACGCAGCTGCCGCGCACTCATACGGTTATTGCCATGTATGTACTCGTACGAAACAAGGAATGTAACGTGCACAACACCGCAGCTGCCGCACACTCATATGTCATTGTCACGTACGTATCAAAAAACATAACGTGCACAACACCGCAGCTGCCGCATGACTCATGTGAGCGTTGTCACGTACGTAGCTTCATACAAAATAAGGAATATAACGCGCACAACACCGCAGCTGCCGCACACTCATACAGTTATTGTCACGTACATAGCTTCATACGCATCAATAAATATAACGCACAACACCGCAGCTGCCGCACAACTCATGTGAGCGTTGTCACGTACTTAGCTTCATACAAAATAAGGAATATAACGCGCACAACACCGCAGCACTCATATGCTTATTGTCACATGCGTAGCTTCATACTCATCAAAAAACATAACGCGCACAACACCGCAGCTGCCGCGCAAGTGGAGGCCGAAAAGTGTGCGGTCATCGCCACGGAGGTATCAGAGAAGCAGGCCAACTGTGAGCGTGACCTGGCCGCTGCTGAGCCGCTGGTCGCCCAAGCAGAGGCTGCCCTGGACACGCTCAACAAGAAGGTATGTGTGTATACGTGTGTGTGTGTTGTAAGCTTTAACCTGGTTGTTGCTGAGCCCCTGGTGTTGGCCCAAGCAGATGCTGCCCTGGACACGCTCAACAAGAAGGTATGTGTGTGTATACGTGTGTGTGTTGTAAGCTTTAACCTGGTTGTTGCTGAGCCCCTGGTGGTGGCCCAAGCAGAGGCTTCCTTGGACACGCTCAACAACAAGGTATGTGTGTATACGTGTGTGTGTTGTAAGCTTCAACCTGGTTGTTGCTGAGCCCCTGGTGGTGGCCCAAGCAGAGGCTGCCCTGGACACGCTCAACGAGAAGGTATGTGTGTATACTTGTGTGTGTGTTGTAAGCTGTAACCTGGTTGTTGCTGAGCCCCTGGTGGTGGCCCAAGCAGAGGCTGCCCTGGACACGCTCAACAAGAAGGTATGTGTGTGTATATGTGTGTGTTGTAAGCTTCAACCTGGTTGTTGCTGAGCTCCTGGTGGTGGTGGCACAGGCAGAGACTGCCCTGGACACGCTCAACAAGAAGGTATGTGTGTATACGTGTGTGTGTAGTAAGCTTTAACCTGGTTGTTGCTGAGCCCCTGGTGGTGGTGGCCCAAGCAGAGGCTGCCCTGGACACGCTCAACAAGAAGGTATGTGTGTATACGTGTGTGTGTTGTAAGCTTTTAACCTGGCCGCTGCTGAGCCCCTGGTGGCCCAAGCAGAGGCTGTCCTGGACACGCTCAACAAGAAGGTATGTGTGTGTATATGTGTGTGTGTTGTAAGCTTCAACCTGGTTGTTGCTGAGCTCCTGGTGGTGGCCTAAGCAGAGGCTGCCCTGGACACACTCAACAAGAAGGTATGTGTGTATACGTGTGTGTGTTGTAAGCTTTTAACCTGGCCGCTGCTGAGCCCCTGGTGGCCCAAGCAGAGGCTGCCCTGGACACGCTCAACAAGAAGGTATGTATGTGTATACGTGTGTGTGTGTTGTAAGCTTTTGCCTGGTTGTCGCTGAGCCCCTGGTGGTGGTGGCACAGGCAGATGCTGCCCTGGGCACGCACGACAAGGTGTACTTCTACACGTGTGAACATGCAAGCATGATCTTTCTTCTTTTAAGCCCCTGGTCACACAAACAAAGGCTACTCTCTTAAAAGGAGTGTGCATGTGTAGTTAACGCTTACAATTAGCTGCTCTGCAAGTGTTGGGTTGGGAGTGAGGAGAGGTTGGGACGGGTTTTCCATACACATCTTTCACCTAACGTTATTCCTCCTTCTGTAATCGGTTGGGACGGGCTATCCATACACATCTTTCACCCAACGTCATTCCTCCATCTGTAATCGGTTGGGATGGGCTATCCATACACATCTTTCACCCAACGTCATACTTCCATCTGCCTGGCTGTAGAATCTAGGAGAGGCCAATCCTCTTCAACATCCCTGTGATTGTTTAATTTTGGGATATCCTTTTCCACATCTTCCGCTGTATGTGATCATTCCATCTGCCTAACAAATCGCAGGATCTGGGTGAGGCCAAATCCCTGAAGAAGCCCCCTGCGGGTGTGGATGACATCACGGCCGTGGTCATCGTGCTTTTGGAGAACAACCCCAAAGACAAGAGCTGGGGAGCGGCACAGAAGCTGATGAACAACGTGGACAAGTTCCTGGAGCGCCTCAAGGGCTACAAGGTTGGTATGCGGAGTGCAGATGCTAATGTGAGGGCAGTAGGCTGTGTGGTAAGGGATGCAGACGCCACTGATGAGTAGGGTTGGACTGAACCATATATATACGGTGTATATATACGGTATTTTTGGCAGGGAAATCACCAAATATACGGTCATATACGGTGTATATATGCGGTTCTGGCCAACCCTACTGATGAGCAATGTGGGTAAGTTCCTGAAGCGCCTCAAGGGCTATAAGCTATGAGGGGTGGGGAGCTCGGCACAGTGCCTTTTTGCAAATCCTGTGTGTGTGCAAGATCGATGCTTCAACATCTCCTCTGGTTGAAGAACACACACACACACACACACACGCACACACACACACTCACACACACACACGTCTTTGCAGGCCATCATTGACGAGGGCAAGGTGTCCAAAAAGACTGTGGACGGAACTCGTGAATACCTCAAGCTGCCCCACTTCAACCGTGAGGCCATTTGGACAAAGTCCAGGGCTGCAGCTGGTCTGTGCGAGTGGGCCGTCAACATCGTCAAGTACGTGTGTGGGTGTGATGTGTAAATACATGTGTGTGGGTGTAGTTGGTGTGTGTGTGTGGGTATGTTTGTGTGTGACCAAGCTTTTGGTTGTGGGGTTGTTGTCTTTTTGCCTACACAGATGCATGCACATGCATGTACAATCACACACACAACACACACACAACACACACACAACACACACAAAACACACAACACACACACACAACACACACAACACACACACAAACACGCAGGTACTTTGATGTGGTGTCTGAGGTGGAGCCCAAGCGCCAGGAGCTGGCGGCCGCCAATGCCAAGTTGGAGGAGGCCAACGTAACCCTGACCGAAGTGCAAGCCAAGGTGGCAGAGCTGAACGCAAAGGTCCAAGAGCTGGAGGCACAGTTCAAGGTGCGTGATTGTGATGGTGTCCTTGTACGTGTGAGTGTGCGTGTGTTTGTGAGAGCCCACTTGTGTGTTTGCACGCGCAGCACGTGTGTTGTTGCAAGACTGGCGAAAGTGTGACACACGTGCTCACATGCAGGCACACACACATGCACATACACATACACATACATACACATACATACATACAAGCGCACACACACTCATGCACACATGCACGCATATTCACGTACACACATACACACACACACACACACACACGCGCACTCATACTCGACACATGCAGGTCGCCACAGAGGACAAGGAAGCCGCCATTCGGGAGTCTGAGCGCTGCCAGCGCAAGCTCGAGCTTGCAAACCGTCTCATCACTGCGCTGGCTTCTGAGGGAGAACGATGGGCTCTCACTGTACGTGTTCATGCATGTGTCTGCATGTGTTATGTGACTGAGTGTTATGTATTATGTGTTATGTGACTGAGTGTTATGTGATATGTGTTATGTGTTATGTGACTGAGTGTTATGTGTTATGTGTTATGTGACTGAGTGTTATGTGACTAAGTGTTATGTGTTATGTGTTATGTGACTGAGTGTTATGTGTTATGTGACTGAGTTTTATGTGTTATGTGTATGCGTTATGTGACTGAGTGTTATGTGACTATGTGTTATGTGTTATGTGACTGAGTGTTATGTGTTATGTGTTATGTGACTGAGTGTTATTTGTTTTGTGTTATGTGTTATGTGACTGAGTGTTATGTGTTATGTGACTCACTTGTGTCTACAATCCCGTTCTGCGCGCGTGGCGTACAAGTATGCAAATCTGTCTGCATGTGTGACGCTCATGCCTACAATGTCTGTCTGCATATGTGACGCACATGCCTACAATGTCTGACTGCATGTGTGACGCTCATGCCTACAATGTCTGTCTGCATATGTGACGCACATGCCTACAATGTCTGACTGCATGTGTGACGCACATGCCTACAATGTCTGTCTGCATGTGTGACGCACATGCCTACAATGTCTGACTGCATGTGTGACGCACATGCCTACAATGTCTGACTGCAGAGCAGCATGCTTGTCTGTGTTACATGCTGTATGGTAGGGGGGCCACACTCTTGCACTGCCACTCACACAGGCACCTGTATGTGCAGCCTTGAAAGCATTGAAATCACACGCACACACACACACACAAGCACACACACAAACACACACACACAAACACACACAAACACACACACACTCACACTCACACTCACACACACACAGGTGGAGCAGCTGCGCAAGGTGTACGAAGTGCTGACAGGCGACATGCTGCTGGCTGCCGCCTTTGTGTCCTACGCTGGGCCCTTCACCTCTAAGTTCCGTGCGGGCCTGATTGAGGACTGGATCAAGTTCCTGAAGGAGCGACAGATGCCCATGACACAGGGCATCAACGACCCCCTCAAGGTGTGTGAAATTGTGCATGTGTGTGCGTGTGCGTAACTGATGCCCATGACACAGAGCATCAACGACCCCCTCAAAGTGTGTGAAGTCGTGCATTTGTATGTGCGTGTGTGTGCGCAACTGATGCCCATGACACAGGGCATCAACGCCCCCCTTAAGGTGTGTGAAATTGTGCATGTGTGTGCGTAACTGATGCCCATGACACAGAGCATCAATGACCCCCTCAAAGTGTGTGAAGTCGTGCATTTGTGTGTGCGTGTGTGTGCGTAACTGATGCCCATGACACAGGGCATCAATGACCCCCTCAAGGTGTGTATACATATGTTTGTGTATGTATGTGTGTGTGTCCGTGTGCGTCATAGATGCCCATGACGCCGGGCCTCAAAAGTTCCTTTTAGGTGTGCATATGCGTGTGTATGCATGCATGCGTGTGTGTGTGTGTCCAGATAGATATAAATCAATTTGGGGAGGGGAGGAAGCGGGGTGTACTGTGCACAATGTGCACTTATTTGCTTGTGTGTGTATTCTAGCGTGTGTGCGTTACGTAGTTGCTTGCTTGGCGCATTGTGTACATGTGCGCAGTGCGTCGCACATATCACCCAGACAGGAAATGACACGCCAAAAATACGCACACACACATGCTCACACACACTCGCACGTGTGTTCAGGTGCTTGTGGATGATGCCATCAAAACGCACGCACACACATACACACACATGCACGCATATTCAATTGTTCGTTCAGATGCTTGTGGATGACGCCATCAAAACGCACGCACACACGCACACACACGCACGCATATTCGTTTGTTCATTCAGGTGTTTGTGGATGACGCCATCAAAACGCACACACACGCACACGCACGTTCGTTTGTTCGTTCAGGTGCTTGTGGATGACGCCATCGTCGCCAACTGGATCCGCGAGGGCCTGCCCTCTGACCCCACCAGCGTCCAGAACGGAACCATCCTCACCAACAGTGAGCGCTGGCCGCTGATGATGGACCCCCAGCTGCAGGGTATCGTATGGATTAAGGAGCGCGAGAGCAAGAACTCTCTACAGGTGTGTGTGTGTGCGTGTGATGGACCCCCAGCTGCAGGGTATCGTTTGGATTAAGGAGCGCAAGAGCAAGAACTCTCTACAGGTGTGTGTGTGTGATTGAGTGTTTGTATGAAATTGTCCACTTTATTGTGTGTGTTGTGTTGACGAAGGGCTGGGTATCAGCGCAAGGCAGGGAATTGCGTATATTGTGTGATGTACGATCTAGTAATGTGTGATGTGTGATGTACGATCTTGTGATGTGTAATGTGTGATGCACGACGTGGGAGCTTGAATTTTTCTGCTAGCGTGTGGTTGTGTTGATGAAGGTCAAGGTATGGTTGTAGATTGATTTATACGAGGGCAAAAATTGTAAGAGAAAGTAAGAGAGGGGTGCATAACAATGAGTGTTTCAAGTAGGAGAGACCTGACACATGAATGTGGGTGCTCACCTGAAGGCACACCCACATACATACAGACACTTGCGCGCGCACACACACACACACACGCACACACACACACACGCATCCATAACAGACAGACAGACAGACAGACAGACAGACAGACAGACAGACAGACAGACAGACAGACGGACAAACAGACATACAAACAAACATACAAACATACACATACACACATACATACTTACACACACAAAGGTCATCCGCATGGGTGCCGACAACATGGTCCACGTGATGGAGCGTGCCATTGAGGCCGGCAGCAGTGTGCTGATTGAGAACATGAGCGAGCACATAGATGCAGTGCTCACGCCCGTGATTACGCGCTCCACCTTCAAGAAAGGCCGCAACCTGTGAGTGTGTCCTGTTTGGTATCATCATGTTTCTTATTGTCGGTGCGTGCGCTTGGCTTGGGCAAAAGGTTACGCACAGCAATGCTGTGATCAAGCGCTCCACCTTCAAGAAGGACCGCAACCTGTGAGTGTGTACTGTTTGCCATTCCGACTTCCGCTATGTTGCTTCTTGTTGGTGTGTGTGCTTGGCTTGGGCAAAAGGTTACGCACAGCAATGCTGCGATCACGCGCTCTACCCTCAAGAAGGACCGCAACCTGTGAGTGTGTACTGTTTGCCATTCCGACTTTCATCATGTTGCTTCTTGTTGGTGCGTGCACTTGGCTTGGGCAAAAGGTTATGCACAGCAATGCTGTGATCATGCGCTCCACCTTCAAAAAGGGCCGCACCTTGTGAGTGTGTACTTATGCACTTATGCTTGTTATGCATTATGTTGCTATTTGGCCAAGAACTAAAGGGTATGCACGACAATTAGGGTTGGCAAGAACCGTATATTTACACCCTGTGTGACCGTATATTTGATACTCTACCTGCCAAAAATACCGCTCAATCAATTGTATGCGCTAAGGCAATGCGCACGCACACACACGCTCACACACACACACACACACACACACACACACACACACACACACACGTGCACACGTGCACACGTGCACACGCACACACACGCGCACACACACGCGCACACACACACACACACGTGCACACACACATACGCACACACACATATACACTGGTTCACAGGTATGTGAAGATGGGAGACAAGGAGGTGGAGTACAACAAGAACTTCCGCTTGTTCCTCCACACCAAGCTGTCCAACCCCCACTACCCACCTGAGATCCAAGCAGAGACCACACTCATCAACTTCACCGTGACGGAGAAGGTGGGTCACACTAATAAACACACACTCAAGTGAAGGTGAGTGCGCACACACGAGTAGGCACGCGCATACAGGCACCCCCTTTAGATCCAAGCAGAAACCACGCTCATCAACTCCACCGTGACAGAGAAGGTGGGTCACACTAATAAACACACACTCAAGTGAAGGTGAGTGCATACACACGAATAGGCACGCGCATATGGGTACCCCCTTTAGATCCAAGCAGAGACCACACTCATCAACTCCACCGTGACAGAGAAGGTGGGTCACACTAATTAACACACTCAAGTGAAGGTGCGTGCGCACACAAGTAAGCACGCGCATACGGGCACCTCCTTTGGATCCAAGCAGAGACCATGCTCGTCAACGTGACCGTAGTCAGTGGCTCGGCCTTGACCGCAGTCGGTGGCTCAAACTTACACATGCAAGATCAAGTGAAGATGCGTGCGCACATTTATGTTGGTAGCTGTCACAGTCCAGCAGAGGCCAGCCACGCCAGTATATTGGAAGCAGGTATATGCAGCACATCTGTCAGTGACTGCTTATGTGCACACACACTCACACACACACGCACACACCACACGTGCACACACACACGCACACACGCACGCACACATTCACACACCCCACACGTGCACACACACACACACACACACACACACACACACACACACACACACACACACACACACAGGGACTCGA
>Ga0307963_1001127_pt1 | contig 19938 bp, 26 predicted proteins | sample OrgLakmetagen594_FD_201829 | JGI IMG/M metagenome (GOLD analysis project Ga0307963, IMG submission 201829) | Saline water microbial communities from Organic Lake, Antarctica - #594 | ecosystem: Environmental > Aquatic > Non-marine Saline and Alkaline > Saline | place: Antarctica: Organic Lake... | reverse complement strand
AACGACCACACCCACACACCTCACACAAGATCTTTCACACACATACACACATACACACATACACACACCCACACACCTCACACAAGATCTTTCACACACATACACACATACACACATACACACACACACCTCTTTGCCAGGATGCTCAAGGCAGTACTTCACACACCTTTTCTCAGGATGCCCAAGGCAGTCTTCCTACCCCCCTCCTGTCCAGGCTGAATCCCAGGATGGAAGCGGAGTCTGTGGTGGGCTTGAAGGAGGGCCTTGACCTCTAAGAGATGGAGCGGAAGGAGTTTGCAAAATTGAAAGGGAGTGAAAGGAGCTGATGCAGTGTGCGTGGAGTGGGAGGAGCTTGTGCAGTGCAACAACGCAATGAGTGGAAGTGTTAAATGTGTTATGTGTTGTGTACAATGTGCGTGGAGTGGAAGGATGTGTGCAGTGCACGTAAGGCGAAACGCAGTAGGCCTTCTTATCTGGGAAAAGGAGTGGAAGGAGCTGATGCAGTGTGCGTGGCGTGGAAGGATTTGTGCAGTGCAACAACGCAATGAGTGGAAGTGTTATATGTGTTATGTGTTGTGTACAGTGTGCGTGGAGTGGAAGGAGCTCATGCAGTGCAGCAGTACAATGAGTGGGTGTTATATGTTATATGTATAGGATTGGCCAAAACCGTACGCCGTATATTTGAAAGATTTACTGTCAGATAATCCGTATATACAGCGTATATAAACGGTTTTGGCCAACCCTATATATGTACAGTGTGCGTGGCGTGGAAGGATTCGTGTAGTGCACGTAAGGCAACACGCAGTAGGCCTTCTTATCTGGGAAAATGGGGTGGAAGGAGTCTGTGCAGTGCAACCAGTTATTTCATTTCACGTATTCAGCAGAGGTCACATGCAACGCACGACCATAATATAGCACCATAGTGCAACGATGTTATGGTGGCAGCAAACTGGCAATTTAATACAGAGCTCATGAACAACGTAGGTTGCTTGCCATCCACTACGCTGCCCAGTCACGCAAACAAAACGAAGTTGCATACAGAGTCCATGAAAAACGTACGATTTCTGCCATCCACTACGCTGCCCAGTCACGCAAACAAAACGAAGTTGCAAACAGAGTCCAGGAACAATAATGCGTTCCTTGCCCACCCACTACGCTGCCCAGGTCACTCATTTTATGTCCAGAGTCCATATGATTTATACAAGTTAGTTCAGGCATTCCAGGCATTCCAGGAATTTTGTTAATTCCAAATACGAATACAACTATATTCTTTACAGAATTGAGGAGTGGCATATCTTTTGCCTATCCATCATGCTACCCAATCACAGAAATCACCGACGACCATGGTGACCGCAATTTGGTTCTGTGCAGGGTTCAGGAGCGGCACATGTTTTGCCTATCCACCATGCTGCCCAATCATGCAAACAAACTCCAGGGCCGTAAGCATATCGAGGCAATTTGAATTAACTGCACAGAGGAGTAATAATAAAGGATGGCGTACGTTCACGCCCGTCCATCACGCTGCCAATTCACACAAACATCTTACAGGGCCGAAACAGCTCTAAGGACACTGGCTCACTACCTGAGGACCGAAACGCATTTTGCTTTAAGCACACTGGCTCACTACCTGAGGACCAAAAGCGCATCAGTTTGCTTCAAGGACACTGGCTCACTACCTGAGGACCAATAGTGCACTTTGCTTAAGGACACTGGCTCACTACCTGAGGACCAAAAGTGCATCAGTTTGCTTTAAGGACACTGGCTCAGTACCCGAGGCAAATGCTTAAAGGACACTGGCTCACTACCTGAGGCAAATGCTTTAAAAATACTGGCTCACTACCTAAGGCAAATGCTTGAAGGACACTGGCTCACTACCTGAGGCAAATGCTTTAAGGACACTGGCTCACTACATGAAGACCAATAGCGCAGTTTGCTTTGATTGAAGGCACTGGCTCATTACCTGAGGCAAATGCCGGGTCCTCCTTGCAATGAGCCGTGTGGCTTGCGTGTTCAGGCGCCCAGGTGGCACTGCTCGCCATCCTCAGCGTCATGATGGGGTGCTTCTCAGTGCAAATCGCAACCTGCAATAAATGTGTGTGTGTGTGTGTGTGTGTGTGTGTGTGTGCAAGCGGGGTAGCAGGCTGCTGCTTCGGTGTATATATTTTAATGAACACCAACAAGTGGCTCCTTTTCCTTACTTAATGTGGGGTAGCAGGCTGCTGCTTTGGTGTATATTCATGAACACCAAAGTGGCTTCTGCCATTACATACAGGTTCGCTCACAAATACGCAAGTACGCGTTTTATTGTGTCCTCCTTTTCCTCAATTAATGTGGGGAGTGTTTTTTTACTGCCTGCTTAATTTTTTCTTAATGAATACACAAAGCCAGTGTATATAACAGAGCAGAGAGCAGCACTACATGCGTATAGGACACTTCTTGCAGAGGTCAGATGGAAACGTTGAAGCTACACGTAAAGATGGTTTAACGCCCACTGCAATTCTTGTATGTGCAATACAAGCACCCTGCCTTTATTGGACGTCAGCCACACATCTGTAGGGTTGGCCAGAACCATATAGGTATATGCACTGAATATGACCGTATATTTGATGAAATCCCTGCTGATATTTCCGTATATATAATATATACCGTATATTTATGGTTCTGGCCAACCCTGCACATCTGTACACCCTGTTAAAAGAGTCGACCCTTGGAACTGCTGAGTTCAGCACGTACAACTTGAGCAGCTGTGACGTTTCTGGTAAACAACACACCGCCATGTTCTGTGTATCACATTGCAAAACTCAAAATAAAAACAGCAGAGGTGGTTGTGTGGTAATTTGAGCAAGTGCTTGGACATGCTCCTTTCATATATGCAAGGGCCGACCACACCACTTCGTCAGAATCAAACCTATACAGCCTCAACTTAAGCTGCAATTACAAGCTACCAAAGCATGTTCTTCGATTTAGTCAGGCTGCTCTGTGTACGTATTGACAGGAAAAACGCACATGTAGGGCACCTGTATCCTAGACTGCTGCTATCCATGTATATCCATTCAGCACATAATTCGCACATCTCGCCAACCATGTGGTCTTTTTGCTCCATTTCTTTTGCAATGATCTTCATTTATTGCAAGAGTTGGAAAAACCTAGTGTTACTGAATTTGGTGCAGTAGGTGAACTGTATTTAAAATATGGGAGCAAAAAGTGGGGTTCATGCCGCAGCTTATGAGATTAGGGTTCATGCCGCGGCTTATTATGGATTCATGCCGCGGCTTATGAGGCGCGTGTGCCCCATATTAGCAAAGTTCAGACACCAGTGCTCGGAAAGCAACAGTATGATGCAAACAATGAAGCTTGCTAATTTGGGGAGCAGTATGCGGGGACCATACAAAGAACAACCCATTTGGGGCCTCAGTCAGCCCCCCTGAAAAAATAGAAATGCACACCTGCTTACTACAGAGCTTGCCTTCCCCTGTTGGTAGCCCAAGTTGACCAGAAACATACGTACAGGGAAATTTACAAACATGTTTAGCTACAAATTGATCTTGAACGCTAACATGGGGAACGTAGGCTTGGCTTCACCAGAAAATGCTAACATTGGGAACTGCTATTCACTTACACACCTGCTCACTACAGAACATGCCTTCCCCTGTCGCGGTAGCCAGCCAGAGTCAACCAGAGCCATACGCTTGCGGAAAATTTCCATTTGTATTCCCATGAAAATCTACAACTACAAAGTTTACATATACGTGTACCTATTTGCGTAACCATATTACTGTAACTGCAACTTCTTGTGCAAAATGACAACATCTGGCCAGTTCTTCTTAACATGCAAGCACCCACCCTTTTTTTGGTCTCTTCTACATAGATGAAAGCAGAAGGGGGCGTTTCAGATGAAGTCGTTTGAGAGGGCTCAATCCTGAAGAACCAAGCGTGTTGTCTATAAGTGCTCAGCACATACTGACCACCTACAAAATAAAGGGTCAGAGCAGCAAGTCAGAGAGAGTGCTTGAAAATGCTGCTGCGGCATACAAATGCTCGTGGGAACTTTCAGGCTTGAATCCTTCTACTCATAGATTGGGTGCATAGAACGGAAAGAAGTGGAACTGATGGAATGAAACGTACAGCAGGGTATTTATAACCCGGCAGGACAACTACGAAACCTGTTTTCTTTTCCGTCCATTGCTCTAGCTTACTCCTTTCATTCACTAAACAAACCTGTGTCAGCATGCTGATGTCTTTTGTAATTATCTCTTTGTTTGGGCTTGCGGTTGTCAATGCAAGTTGAAAGTGTACAATAGCTCCCTGGTAACTCCGTGCAAGCAGTAGCGTAACTGCTTTCCAGTTGATATCCTGATTCATTCCTTCTTCCATAAGTGAATCTAGAAACCTACCTGGAGGTATTGTGGCATAGTATTGAGCTGTCCCCTCGTGACACAGCCAGAAAACACCCACGGAGTGGCACGTGCCATTGAAGAAGCACACGTGCAGTCTGCACGTATTTCTCTTGCTCTTGATAAGTTGACCACTTTGATATGAGGCCCAGGAAGGGCCTGCCGAAGAACCCGAGCGTGGAGTGCACGCTTCGAACATGGGAATAGTAACTATATATTGTTATCCAATTATTTGTTAATTTAAAATATAAACTGCATAATCACAGGCTCTGCCTGTCTCCACACTCCCTTTTGCTCCCCCTGTTTTCGTCACTGTGAAAAGTATTTTTTGCTTACAGCTAAATTGAACGCAGGAGGCTGCTTTAAACTGGGCAACTATGATATGTATTAGTCGTTCTATAAGAGGTCGGTTGATAAGTACATCTTTCTGCCAGGGCACCGGATCTCCGATCCAGATAAGAATCCGCGCAGCCCTTCGCGCCAATGGATTGCGTAGATTTATATTTCATTCCTGTTGAATGGCAAATGTTTGCTCCTTCAAGCTCTGAATTTATTCCTTTCTTAACTTGTCATCACAGTATCACTGATTTTGAGATCAATGCATTTCTGAATCAAGACTCATACAGACTCCTCAAGTTTGTGTCAGATTTAGTTTCAATTTTCGACACTGGTTGATTTTGTTTCACCAGCCAATTTGCCATCAGCCAGAGACTCGGGCTGTAGGCCATCCTTGTAACCCTTGTAACCCTTGTTGAATGGCAAAAAGGGTTTCCTCCTAATTCAACTAATGGAGGTTGCCGGAAGATGGGCAAAAGGTAAGAGGAGTTCTTTAGTTAATGTGGTAATCCAATAAGCAGAAAAGGCACGAGAGCACATGCTTAAAAGCAGGCTAATGCCTCGCTCGGACACCGCAAAACCCTAGACACCATCCTTGTGGGAGCAACAGGCATCATATACAGCATCCACACAAGGAACCCACTCCACAGCCTTAGAGTTACTGGTCAACATGCCATAGCACTCATGAAAAAGCCTACATGCATTCAATTTCCACAACAAAATTTAACAGATGAGACGAGACATTGAACACAACCCCCAAAAATATCTGAGCAATATTTCTGGTGGTGCGCAGGCTTCTGCCTCTCAACCACCCAATCCCCACTGAAAAGCTTCTCTTTTTATTCTCCAGGTAAGATGTTGTCTCTGCATCCAATGGGTGGTGCACAACACAAAGCAACATCCTTTCCTAATCCTTGCCGGTAGTGTTTACACTATCTGCATTCTTTACTTTTTTCAATTGTAATATGGGATTAGCTTTTCACCGCTGCATGGTTACTTTGTTTCCTTCCTAAGGGAGCGTTAAATGTTACATTACCAAGCACTTCTAATTTCTGCAGTCTCACGATGCCCCACCGTGAATGCAATCTGCAAATCACCTTATAATAACCCAACAGGATGCTGGAGGTGTCGCCAACAACCGCCATGTTCAAGTCCAACTGCTGAGAAATGAATAATGAATCTTCAACAATCCTCACGCTCTACTGCGTGAGGCCTGCACACACACACACACACGCACTGGTGCCCTACAATATTTAACATCCAACATCCTTAACATGATCACATTTAAGACAAATAATCTAGGGTTGTAATGAACCACTTCAAACGTATGGCACTGCGACAGGACATCACTCTTGAACAAAGCGGTTCTTCCGATCGCCAAGGACCAAGCGCTGCATGCATGTTGTAAGTGAGAAGCCGTCAGAAGAAATTCATGGAGTTGGCTGCGCAGTTGTGGTCAGGAACACAAGTATAATGCTTGCATAAACAAGCGCAGTTGTGTTGTAGAGCACAAGTATAATGCTTGCATAAACAGGCGCAGTTGTGTTGTAGGGCACAAGTATAATGCTTGCATAAACAAGCGCAGTTTTGTTCAGAAATACAAGTATACTGATTGCATAAACAAGCTTAAAAAGCAAAGTACTGTAACCGTTTATGCTGTGTTAAATCAAGATGCTTTTGTGAACGTGTGTACGCACGTGTGTGCATGTGTGAGTATGTCTGTGTGTGTAAGAGTGTATGTGCATAGTGAGAGCCCTTGCCTTGTCCTGTGTGTGTGTGTGTGTGTGTGTGTGTGTGTGTGTGTGCATGTGTTCTGTGTATGTGCGCGCGTGTGTATGTGTCCGTTCCAACACGGACAAGCCACAAAGAGCCAACAAGGAAAATGGAAAGAAACGTATGCTGATTTCAGACTGAGACACACAGCGTTAAACGAGCATGAAACGCAGCATTAAACTAGCGTGAAACCAGACTGAGACACACAGCATTAAACGAGCATGAAACGCAACATTAAACTAGCGTGAAACCAGACTGAGACACACAGCAATAAACAAGCATGAAACGCAGCATTAAACTAGCGTGAAACCAGACTGAGACACACAGCATTAAACGAGCATGAAACGCAGCATTAAAATAGCGTGAAACCATACTGAGACACACAGCAATAAACAAGATGAAACGCAGCATTAAACTAGCGTGAAACCAGACTGAGACACACAGCTAAAAACGAGCATGAAACGCAGCATTAAACTAGCGTGAAACCAGACTGAGACACACAGCAATAAACGAGCATGAAACGCAGCATTAAACTAGCGTGAAACCAGACTGAGACACACAGCATTAAACGAGCATGAAACGCAGCATTAAACTAGCGTGAAACCAGACTGAGACACACAGCAATAAACAAGATGAAACGCAGCATTAAACTAGCGTGAAACCAGACTGAGACACACAGCAATAAACGAGCATGAAACGCAGCATTAAACTAGCGTGAAACCAGACTGAGACACACAGCAATAAACGAGCATGAAACGCAGCATTAAACTAGCGTGAAACCAGACTGAGACACACAGCAATAAACGAGCATGAAACGCAGCATTAAACTAGTGTGAAACCAGACTGAGACACACAGCATTAAACGAGCATGAAACCCAGCATTAAACTAGCATGAAGCGCATGCAAACATGAAGGTGTGCACATTTTCGTGAGGTTTACCAGTGTATGGAGTGACTCATGTGCACATATCCTCAGGGGTTCACAGGTATCTGAAGGCCAAAGGCAAACTTTTGGCTTCATCAAAAAGGCAGGAGTGGCTTACAGACAACATGATGTTCGGGCATACCTACATAGTTGTGTCATTGACCTTGCATGCGAAAGTAAACAGTTCACACCTACATAAACAAGTTACGTAAACAACTTTAAGCCAAAGAGAGATAACTGTACTCCCTGAATTCCCACATGTGCAGGGTTGGCCAGAATCGTAAATATCACCGTATATTTGGTAATATCCCTGCCAAAAACACCGTATTCATACCGTATACGTATGGTTCTGGCCAACCTTGCACATGTGGTAATACAAACAAAGAGCCGCAGCTTCTTTACAGCCCGAGCCGCAGCCTGAAAACAGACCAGCACGAGCCTTAGAGAAACGGGTTATGGGAATAGACTACGAAATCACGCGCACCTTGAATATCTGGGAGAACGCCTTGATTTGTGTGAGTGCACGGATGTATGCTGGCTCCATGCGTCCGGTACGAGAGTTGGCGGCCTGAATTAAGAGGGAAAGAGGGCTCTGGTGATGTCACTTCTTCACTTCTTCAGTGATTGTATCTACTCCAACACCACACCTCTGTCAGCGAGAGACATCTCTAAAAGGTAATCATTAGGGTTGACCAGAACCGTATATATACACCGTATATGTATATTTTGTGATTTCCCTGCCAAAAATACCGTGTATACACCGTATATATATTTATGGTTCTGGCCAACCCTAGTAATCATGCCTATCCCAACACCACCTATGTTTAGGACAGAACAACACCACCTATGTTTAGGACAGAACAACACCACCAGGACCAACACCACCTCTGTTTAGGACAGGAAAAAGAAGGACATCCCGGGAAGGTAATCATGCCTATCCCAACTCCACCTCTGCTTAAGACGAAATAAAGGAAGACATCTCTAGAGAAGGCAACGGTGCCATAAATCCCAACACCACCTCTGTTTAAGACAAAATTGAGGATGACATCTCTAGAGAAGGTAATCACCTCAACACCACCTCTGCTTAAGACAAAATAAAGCAAGACATCTCTAGAGAAGGTAATCATGCCTATCCCAACACCACCTCTGCTTAAGACAAAATAAAGGAAGACATCTCTAGAGAAGGTAACCGTGCCATAAATCCAACACCACCTCTTTTAAAGACAAAATTGAGGAAGACATCTCTAGAGAAGGTAACCGTGCAATAAATCCCAACACCACCTCTGTTTAAGACAAATTTAAGGATGACATCTCTAGAGAAGGTAATCATCTCAACACCACCTCTGCTTAAGACAAAATGAAGGAAGACATCTAAAAAAGGTAATCATGCCTATCCCAACACCACCTCTGTTTAAGATAAAATAAAGGAAGACATCTCTAGAGAAGTTAATCATGCCTATCATAACACCACCTCTGTGTAAGACAAAATAAAGGAAGACATCTTTAGAAGATAACCGTACCCACCACTGCCACAAAGTCCGATGGAGCTTAAACAGACGCACCTGAGGGTGAGGTTTTAATCTGCCCTAAAGTCCGGTGCAGCTTAAACAGACTTATCTGGCAGTGGGTTTGTGACTCACCCGGCTGCAGGTTTCTCCTCTGTTTCAGGCATACAATCGAAATTACAAATTGCCGCACCCGCGGCACCGTGTCCTTAAGCCACAAAAGCAGCTCCTTCAGGATGAAAATATAAATGCTTCAAGCAAACACCTTTTACCTCTTAGTCCGACATGCACCTGGCACTGGAAAGGTCACCAAAAAGACACACAAGGGTCAAAGCCCACACAACACACAAACCTCAAGTGGGACCTGCCGCACACAAGTGGCACCAAATTACATACACCTTAAGTGGGACCTGCCGCATACACGTGGCACCAAATTACATGTACCTCAAGTGACACCTGCCGCACACAAGTGGTACCAAATAACATACCTCAAGTGGGACATGACGCACACAAGTGGCACCAAATTACATATACCTCAAGTGGGACCTGCCGCACACAAGTGGCATTAAATTACATACACCTCAAGTGGGACCTGCCGCACACACGTGGCACCAAATTACATACACCTCAAGTGGGACCTGCCGCACACAAGTGGCACCAAATTACATACACCTCAAGTGGGACCTGCCGCACACACGTGGCACCAAATTACATACCTCAAGTGGGACCTGCCGCACACAAGTGGCACCAATTTACACACCTCAAGTGGGACCTGCCGCACACAAGTGGCACCAAATTACATATACCTCAAGTGGGACCTGCCGCACACAAGTGGCACCAAATTACACACCTCAAGTGGGACCTGCCGCACACGTGGCACCAAATCCTGGGCCACGAAAGCGGCCTCCTCAGCAAGGCAGTTGATAAAGAACTTAGCAGTGGGTGTGTCGGCTCCTGACATAAGCAGCTCGGTGGTGACCATTCCTGGGCTCAAATTGTGGATGCCCACGTTCTGAATATTGGCCTGCACGGAGAGGACACACACACACACACACACACACCAGGGGGGAGAGGTATGTAAAAGTTGGCAGTGGTTGTTTAGGACCCTGACATGAGCAGCTTGGTGGTGACCATTCCTGGGATCAAAGCATGGATGCTAACATTCTGGATATTAAATTGAAGGATAAGTGAGAGAGAGAGAGAGAGAGAGGCTACAGTATCACGTGCTGTCGAGAACACAGCACCCTTATGTTGCGTGTTAGAAGAGCCTCAGTTGGCTGAGGCCATCCCCATAAGGGGTTTGTGTGTGTGTGTGTGTGTGTGTGTGTGTGTGTGTGCGCGCGCGTATGTGTTGTGTGTGCACGTGTGTGTGAGTGTACAATGTGAGTGACAGAGTGGGGAAAATACTGGCATCAAGCCCAGCCAGACCTACCTGATTCAACTCAGCGCACAGGCTCTTTCCGAGCTGGGCTAAGGAGCGCTTGGAAGCCCCGTAGGCGGCCATCCTTGGAGTTGCATTGCCATCCGCTCCTGCACCATCCATGTTGAAGATGTGGCCCGCAGGCTGGTCTTGCATGACTCTGATGGCCTGTGAAAGAGAGAGAGCAGGTGTGCTGGAGCACTCAGCTTTGGAAATGTGTGCTGGACTATTTTGTCTCCAATGGCCTGTAAAAGAGAGCGGAGCAGGTGTGCTGGAGCACTCGGTTATGGGCGATTTTATGCTGGACTTGCATGAGTTTGATGGCATGTGAAAGAGAGAGCAGGTGTGCTCGAGCACTCAGCTTTGTAATTTTGTGCTGGACGTTTTTGTCTCCAATGGCCTGTAAGAGAAAGCGGAGCAGGTGTGCTGGAGCACTCAGCTTTGGAGATAAGTGCTGGACTATTTTGTCTCCAATGGCCTGTAAAATAGAGCGGAGCAGGTGTGCTGGAGCACTCAGCTCAGCTACAGGCGATTTTATGCTGGACTTTTTTGTCTCCAATGGCCCGGAATGGCCTGTGAAAAAGGGAGCAGCTGGATGAAGCGTGTCGCTATGGGCGATTTGGGCTGGACCTGCATGACTGCATTGGCCTGCGCAAGAGAGCGGAGCAGGTGTGCTGGAGCACTCAGCTACGGACGATTTTGAGCTGGACTTTTTGTATTTAATGGCCTGTGAAAAAGGGAGCAGCGTGAGGAGCAATTTGCTACAGGTGATTTTATGCTGGACTTGCATGACTCTCTTGGCCTGTGAAAGAGAGCAGAGCAGGTGTGCTGGAGCACTCAGCTACGGACAATTTGATCTGGACTTTTTGTATTTAATGGCCTGTGAAAAAGGGAGCAGCGTGAGGAGCAATTTGCTACAGGTGATTTTATGCTGGACTTGCATGACTCTGATGGCCTGTGAAAAAGGGAGCAGTGTGAAGGAGCAATTTGCTACATTAGGTTTGGGACACTGCGACACGTAGGCTGGTTTTGCACTGACTTGTAAGTCTGTGCATTGTGACATGTAGGCTGATCTTGCATTGACTTGTAAGTCTGTGCATTGTGACACATAGGCTAATCTTGCACTGACTTGTAAGTCTGTGCATTGTGACACATAGGCTGATCTTGCACTGACTTGTCTGTGCATTGCGACACGTAGGCTGATCTTGCACTGACTCATAAGTCTGTACATTGTGACAAGTTGGCTGATCTTGCACTGACTTGTAAGTCTGTGCATTGTGACAATTTGGCTGATCTTGCACTGACTTGTAAGTCTGTGCATTGCGACATATAGGCTAATCTTGCACTGACTTGTAAGTCTGTGCGTTGCGACACATAGGTTGATCTTGCACTGACTTGTAAGTCTGTGCATTGTGCATTGCGACACTTAGGCTCATCTTGCGCTGATTTGTAGGTTTGGTTGGCCAGAACCATATATATATATATATACGGCATTTTTGGCAGGGAAATCACCAAATATACGGTCACATACAGCGTATATATACGGTCCTGGCCAACCCTACGTGTAAATCTGTGCAAGGGGATGACAGAGGGGTGTGCTGAAGCACTTAGCCACAAAGAAGACAAGGATTACTACACAGGCAGTGGAGTACTACTCCCCATATTAATTAGCTAAGGAAAAGGAGGCACTTTTGTATCGGGGACCATAAAATTCCTTCACTGAGGAAAAAAGGGAAAAAAAGGAGGATCGGGAGGGTTGTAGGCTTCGCCACAAAGGATTATAGTTTTGTATGACGCAGGCTGATTTGTCAAGGCTGACCTGAAGCATGCATGCTGCCAGTTCAAAGCTATTGCGTGCTCAGCACGACTTACTGCTGAATGTCGATTCATTGGACATTAACTGTGTATCTTTAAGATTCAGGATTGGACATTGGTTGTGTATCTTCAGGATTCAGGATTGGACATTGATTGTGTGTCCTCAGGATCGGCAGCTCGGCCAGCCAAGTCACAAGCGCTTGAGGTTGATGCTTTAAAATTACGCTTACAACCCAACACACAAACTTTCAAACAAACCAATGTCCGCTGTTCTTGCAGCTTTCGGCAATCACTTCCTTTGCAAACGAAGCTTTGTTGCACAGAAATCGTCAATTACCTAACAATCCATTTCCGACTCTTACCTCCCAAAGCCCGATCACCCTCTCCTTCTGTACGCCACCCCTTACCGCGCAACATCACGTTGCGTACGTTGGCGTTAGCATACCTCATGCTTCTGACCTCCTATAAAACCCTGCAATCACATTGACTGTATGCTTTGCCCTTGGTCCCTTGGGTAAATTCAGCACGCAGCAGTGTGCTTTCAGCAAGTGTCTTCCAACAGCACGCAGCATTGCTTTCAGCAAGTGTCTTCCAACAGCACGCAGCATTGCTTTCAACAAGTGTCTACCAACAGCACGCAGCATTGCTTTCAGCAAGTGTCTACCAACATACCTGCTCTCACTGACATTGTTCCTTTCCATCTCCAGCAGCGCACCACCTACACCATCCACCAAGCGGAACCTCTTCCTCAATTAGTTTTGGTGGGGGAGACTCACGGCACTTCGGGCCAATGAATCTCCTTAATTGATGCAGGGAGTGCTCTGCTGCCTGCGTAATTTTTCTTTTCCTCAACTAATGTGGTTTCCAATGTGTCTCTTTTTCCTAAATTGATGCAGGAAGTGCTTGCTGCCTGTGTAGTTTTTCTTTTCCTCAATCTATGTGGCTTCCATTGCCTGCGCAGCCTCCTCTCTGATTTCCTTAAACTCACACTTTCTTACATTACAGCGTCATGTGTGTCAACACACACTTTCTTACAACACAGCGTCATGTGTGTCAACTTGCACTTTCTTACAACACAGCGTCATGTGTGGACACAGCACAATACTACCCAACATTCTTGCCACCACTGACCTCTTACATTACATCAGCACCACCTGCATCCTCTCCACCCCCCCTCTTTGCAGCAAAGCAAGTGCTCCAGCACGCCTCGCTGACAGGCCTGCTACAACCCGAAACCTGACTCCTTTTATATCTGCATCACCTACATCCTCCTTTTTCTTTATTTTCTTCCCCCCGCACCTCTTTGCAGCACAGCATCACACCCAGCACGCCTCGCTGACAGGCCTGCTACAACCTGAAACCTGACTCCTATTCATATCTGCATCACCTACATCCTCCTTTTTCTTTCTTTTCTTCCCCCCCGCACCTCTTTGCAGCACAGCATCACTCCCAGCACATTCGTGGTCACGATCTCTGTGAGCTCCTCGTTGCTCAGAGAAGTGAGTGGACCAAACTTGTACGTGTTCGTCCCTGCATTGTTGATCCTGCCAGTCAGCAATCAAACAGCAACTTGTGTGCGTGCTAGTCCCTAGTACATTAATTTGTGTGCGTGTCAGTCCCTAATACAGTAACTTGTGTGCGTGCTAGTCCCTAATACAGTAACTTGTGTGCGTGCTAGTCCCTAATGCAGTAACTTGTGTACGTGCTACTCCCTAATACAGCAACTTGTGTGCGTGCTAGTCCCTAATGCAGTAACTTGTGTGCGTGTTCGTTCCTGCATTGTTGATCCTGCCAAGTCAGCAATCAAACAGTAACTTGTGTGCGTGCGAGTCCCTAATACAGTAATTGTTGTGCGTATTACTCCCTAATACAGTAACTTGTGTGCGTGTTAGTCCCTAATACAGTAATTTGTGTGCGTGTTACTCCCTAATACAGTAACTTGAGTGCGTGTTAGTCCCTAATACAGCAACTTGTGTGCGTGCTAGTCCCTAATACAGTAACTTGTATGCGTGTTGGTCCCTAATACAGTAGTTTTGTGCGTGTTCGTTCCTGCATTGTTGATCCTGCCAAGTCAGCAATCAAACAGTAACTTGTGTGCGTGCGAATCCCTAATACAGTAATTTGTGTGCGTGTTGCTTCCTTATACAGTAACTTGTGTGCGTGTCAGTCCCTAGTACAGCAACTTGTGTGCGTGTTAGTCCCTAAAACAGTAACTTGTGTGCGTATTACTCCCTAATACAGTAATTTGTGTGCGTGTCAGTCCCTGCATTGTTGATCCTTTCAATGAACGCCTGTATTGACAACCCTACCAAGTCATTGAAAAGGATTGAGCAAGCAGGGAAATCAATCCCAACGTCCAAGATTAGAGGCTTGACAGATTTAACGGCATAGCAACAATCTGATTGCCAAACAGGATGAGGGGTCGAAATCCCAGTTGTGACCTTGCCAATAGGGGGGTTAAAGTACGTGAGACTGTGGGTCGTCCCCGTGCCAAAGTCAACACAAACAAGGCCAAAAGGTTTCCACACAATTCGAAGCCCCCTATAAATCTTCTGAATGCAAAATTCTTGATTTTATATCTAAACCATTCACAATCATTTCATTTCAGTCGTTTTCTGGTCCAAGTTCTGTGTGAAGTCAGCTTCCAGCTCACCAAATGTCAACGCTGACACACACACACACATACACACACACACACGCGAAGTCAGCTTCCAGCTCACCAAATGTCAATGCTGCCACACTCGGCCTTGGCCCAGTCCGCCAGCGCAGCCACGTCTTTCGGCACACCCACATTGCACGCACGCCCCTGCGATTGTGCGTGAACGTGAACGCGTTTTGGAATGAGTTGAATTCAACGTAAAGAGCATCCACATTGCACGCACGCCCCTGTGATTGTGCGCGAATATGAATGCGCTTTGGAATGAATTTAACGTAAGTGGCACAGCCCTGCCTGAATGAATATTCACTCACACAACTTGTAGGTACCTGCAGTTTGGCATGGGCGTGAGTGCACTTATGTATCAAAAATAAAAAGACTACACTGCAAGCAGCGTGCTTAAGGACCCCAAGTAACAAGTGCTCACAGCATCTAGGGCCACACAACAAGGAACACCCTTACTGCGATTCCCTGTAAACAAATTATACAACTGTGCAGGCAGCGAGAGCAACCCTACACACACATGCTCAAACACACACACACACACTCACACACACACTCACACACAGAGGAGCGTGTATGTGTTGTGCTCCTTGTGCTGGAGATCATACTTTCCTACATCTGCTTCTACGCTGGACATCCTACTTTTTGTTTCTACGCTGAACACGCCTTTCCTTCTCCTTTTGTGCTGGACATACAAATTGGCTGCTGGCTTCGAGCCTTCTATTTCTGTGCTGTCTTCCTTTACAAAGAAATATTCAGCTTTTGTGCTGATTTTTCTCTTTGTGTGATGTCGTCCCTCTTCGCAGGAAAAATGTCCAGCTTTTGAACTACACCTTCTACTTCTGTGCTGTCGTCCCTCTTCGCAGGAAAAATGTCCAGCTTTTATGCTGATCCGCACCTTGACCCGCCCTGACCCAAATTTTGAGGATAGCTCCGACACCGTCTGCTGCACTCGCTTGTCTGTAGGTGCCAAGGTTATGATGAAGAAAAAGGGCTGTCGATAGAAATAACATATGAGCGCATGGAAGTTTTGCAAAGCACACGCTCGCCTGCAGGTGCCAGTGTGGAAAGGAAAAGGATGCGAGCCCATGATTGTTCTGCTCCAAACTTGCTCATCTGCTGGTGCCTAAGTTGTTGTATCAAAGATGCATAAGATGTCATTAGAAAGAAGACACGAGCAATGAGCAATCTGCCACATACACGCTCGTCTGGCAGGTGCCAGAGACGAAAGGAAACAAATAAAAATATAAGTAAGCAGGGTTTAAAAATCAAATCTGGAATATTTACAGCTGTGCCTACAAAATTTCCTGGCCACAATTGGCGTGTACATGTACCACTCACTGTATGCATCGTTCCTTCTGGGTATTACTAGATCTGTGTATTGCACTTTGTATTTCTGTACATGCCATGTTTAAGGTTGGCCAGAACCGTATATATACACCTTATATGACCGTATATATGGTGAATTCCCTGCCAAAAATACCGTATACACACCGTATGTATATGGTTCTGGCCAACCCAAGTCATATTCTGGTTGTGGTGGTCATTGACTCGGTTGGCCATGCTATAGTGTACCGTTAACATGTGTGGATGGTGTTATTGCTTGTGAGTGCCTTTGCGTGGGTTGTAAACTATTTGGTCGGTCATGCTATTGTGTCGTTAACATGTGTGAATGATGCCATTAATTTGGTTGGGAGCGCCTTTGCGTGAGGTGTAAACAATTTGGTTGGCCATGTTATTGTGTGCCATTGACATTTGAAAATGATGCCATTAATTTGTTTGGGAGTGCCTTTGCGTGTTGTGTATAAACGCGAATGGTATGATTAGGTACACATTTAAGCCATAACACACGTTAGGTTATGGTTACGTGGAAGGTGGCTGGCACAAGCATGAAAGGTGCTGGCAAGCGCACTTGCTAACTTAAACGCACACGCACACCCACCTGAGCATACATTCACCCACCTACGCGTCCTCTCTTCCTCCTGCGCATGCACTCACCCACCTTAGCGTACACTCACACCATGCATGCACTCGAATGAGCATCCACTCAACCAGATGGGCTCGAATTCATCCCTCTGAGCGCATACCAGCGCGTACACTCACCCACCTACGCGTACACGTACAACTCACCCACCTACGCGTACCTACGCATACACTCACCCACCTGAGCGTGAGGTGATGATGACGCTGTCCCCTTGCCTCAAAAACTCTTCGGCTAATGCACGCCCGACACCTGTTGTGCAACACAAGCAAGCTCAAACGTGAATCTAAGCCTGAGATCAAATGAGCACAAACTGCGGCAGTTTTGATGGCGCCGCAACATTATTGCGGAGGAGCTATCTAGGGAAAGGGTGTCTGTGAGTTGAACGCAAACACACTCAGCTGCAAACGGCAAGACTGTTCACTTTCAGAGGTTTCAGGCTAAGAAGGGAATGAAGATGGGGAAAGGATGAGGAAGGTACTCAAGTGTCACGACAATCTTTTGTGAAGGCGAGCTTGCCATTTTAAACACACCTTTTGTGCTTCCAGTGACCAGGACAATGTACGGTGGGCTGAGGGGTGCTGCCTTTCTATTTCTATGTGTGTGTATTTGTAAGTGTGTGAGTATGTGTATGTGTGAATGTGCATTTGTGTGTGTTTGTGTTTGTGTGAGCGTGTGTGTGTGTATGTGTGTGTGTGCATTTGTGTGTGTGTGTGCATTTGTGTGTGTGTGTGTGTGTGTGTGCATTTGTGTGTGTGTTGTGTGTGTGTATGTGTGTGTGTGTGTGTGTGTGTGTGTGTGTGTGTGTGTGTGCACTAGTGACGTGAGTGTAAACAAGCGCTTACACTTACCTCGGGGTGTCCGTGGCGACAGCATGCACGCGTGCGTCAGGGCGCTGTGCTGCAACTGGTCTTAGGATGGAAGGAATGCCAGGCTGCTGGCACGGCCTGAAGGATGGCACAGGGCTTGATGATGGGGGAGGGGAACAGGCGATGGGGCGTAGCGGAGTAGGATGAAGGAGAAAGCTGCCTGATCCTGTGCAGCTGCCCTTGTTGATAGGCAGATTGCTGGTGCTAGTGCCAGCCAACATCTCCACTGGTGTAATTTGTAATAACTGAGTCGGTTTGCCAAAGTGCTTTGTTTTGTAAATTGTATTTGTGACTTATATTTTAGTAAAATCAGAAGAAGTTATGAAGACACAGACACGCTCTAACAGGGCGTACGGATACGACGGGCCTGAGCTCCAGCCCCTGGTAAACCCTCCTCCATGCGACCAGGAACTGTTTAATTATGGGCCACGCCAGTGGACTGACGTGCGATGGCTGATCACATTCCTGATTTTTCTGTCGGGGGCAATTGGAGGGGGAATCTACGCCACAGTCCACAGGTAAGAGTTCGTGTGTGTGTGCATGTGTTCGCGTGTCTACACGTATGCGACAGTGTGAGTGTGTGCATGCGGGTATGTCAGTGTGTTCGCGCGTGTGTAGCTGAGTGTGCGATTGTACTTGTGCACGTGCGTGCATATGTCTGTGCGTGTGCGTGTGTGTGTGTGTGTGAGTGTGTGTGTGTTTGTGTGCACGTGTGTGTGCGCGTGTGCGCGTGTGTGCATGTGCATGTTTGTCCGTATGAATCTTCTTAGTGCCCCTCTCACCTCTTATCTACCAGTCCCAACATGACAAAGGCCAGCTTGTTGGAGATCAAGCAAGCACAGCAGTGGTTGAACAAAACTCCGTGGAACCAACTTCACGCGACTTCCCTTTCAGAACCTTCTGTGTGGAATTTACTCCCACAGGAATTCCAAGTTCTTTGAGCTCACAAGCCCCAAGCACCTGAATGACCCCACGTCATGCCCTGCACCCAGCAGCGGAGGGAGGCAGCTGGAGGTAATAGGATCGAACACTTTCCTCTCCAATGAAATTAACACTCATGTTCTAAGTGCTTCAGCGTGACCCTCTCGTTTTAACAGGTTACCCTGTCACACAAACACATACGCACACACACACACACAAACACACAAACACACACACATACATACTGCACACACTACACACTACACACTACACAACATACGCACACTGCACACACACTACACACGCACACACACGCGTGCGCGCACACACACACACACACACATACACACACACATACAAACACACACAATACACACACAATACATACACAGGAGGACAACGTCAGTGGACAAGGAGGAGAGGGGCAATGGCGCTTTGATGCCCTACTTGCGCATGGAGCACTGTAAGTGCGATTGCCTTTAAATGTGTATGTGTGTGCGTGTGCGTGTGTATGTACACATGCTTTTCAACGTATATGCCAAGCTTGCCCATCTCTGTCATGGCAGACTTGCATGCCCACGAGCAGGTACACGTGCAGGGTATCCACAGCACGCGATAAGACGCAAGAACATTTTCGTGGCACCTGTCGCCCGTCTTTTGCTCATCCTTCTGCAAATGTGGCTGAGCACAGCACAGTCGCTCTTTGTGCCATTTGGTACAAACGCACATAGAACACGCATACAAACACGTATACCATATATTCTCTCTCTCTCTCACACACACACACACACACACACACACACACACACCCAGGTGGTTGAGCACAGCAGTCGCTTTTTGTGCCTTAGTGCAGAAGCACATAGAATATGCATACAAACACGTGCTCTCTCTTTCACCTCCCCTCCCCCCCCTCCCACACACACTCACACACAGGTGGTTGAGCGTGACAATTGCCGGATCCCTGCTCGTGGCTGCCGGTTTCTTGGTGCTGCTGCGCTTCAGCTCTCGCGCTCTTGTAGGCACAGCCATCACACTGCAGGTGTGTGAATGTGTGTGTGTGTGTCTGTGTGTGTGTGTGTGTGTGTAGTACTTGCACAAACTCCATGTGTACCGGTATCACTCTGTAGGTGTGTGTATACTTGTGTGTATGTGTGTGTGTGTGTATGTGTGTGTAATACATGCACAAACTCCATCTGCACCGGTATCACTCTGCAGGTGTGTGTGCGTATGTGTGTGTAGTACTTCTATAAAGTCCACCTGCACCGGCATCACACTGTGTGCATGCATGTCTGTTGTGTGTGCGTGTGTGGTTACATGAATGTCTGTAGGGGGAGAGTGTGC
>Ga0307963_1001124_pt1 | contig 19959 bp, 23 predicted proteins | sample OrgLakmetagen594_FD_201829 | JGI IMG/M metagenome (GOLD analysis project Ga0307963, IMG submission 201829) | Saline water microbial communities from Organic Lake, Antarctica - #594 | ecosystem: Environmental > Aquatic > Non-marine Saline and Alkaline > Saline | place: Antarctica: Organic Lake... | reverse complement strand
GAATGCGTTCAATGGACTGCAAAGTAGTGCAATGTTCAAACAGAAAATGCTGAGAGCCACACAGGTTCCCATGCAAGAGTTCATTTGCGATTTGCGTTTCAGACATTTGAAGGTACGGAGGGAAGCTAATTTTTCATGTCCTCGCGCAGTAAACAAGAAAGCAGTCACGTATCACAAGTGGTGTGGGAGTTCTGAGAGTGGTCCTAGAGGTTCTCCATTTTCTATCCCCTCCTACTTGTACAAGGATCTGGTCAAACATGTGTTGAGGAATTTTAGCAGGTTCAGATTGCGTGCACACCATTTGAGAGTGGAGTCTTGCAAATGGCATGGTGGTTCTAGCATTTGTGATAAATGTGAGTGTGGAGAAGTTCAAGATGAGAAGAAGTTCAAGATGTGCTTTTCTTTTGCAAGTGTGCTGAAGTGTGCGAGCTGCGCATGAGATACAGAGACCTTTTTGAAAAAATGTTTGACTCTGCGTGTGTTTGCTCCTTCGAGCTCTAAATTTAATCCTTTCTTGGCTTGTCATCACAGTATCACTGATTTTGAGATCAATGCATTCCTGAATCAAGACTCATACAGACTCCTCAAGCTTGTGTCAGATTTATTTTGAGGGATATATAAGATATATAGCGATGTAACCTTACCTTGGAAGAAGGAAAAAGAAAAAACGACGCAGGCAGTGAAAGCGACTCCCCACATTAACCAAGGAAAAGGAGCCACTTTGGTACCGGGTACCGTAAAGCTCCTCCACCGCAAAAAGGAAAGGAAAAATCAATGGGGGGGATCAAGAGGGTTGCAGGCTTGGCCTGGAACCGGCTCCTGATGAGAGTTGATAATAGAACTGGAAAGGGCGCGTCTGGTATGGACGAGTTTAGCAGCAAAGTTCACAGAGTGCACATGGAGCTTGGAGGCAAGCTTCTTAACTCTTTGAGAATCAAGACCCCGTCTTTGTGCTGTTCTTTTTTTGAATTAGAAAACACCTTATCTATTCTGAATTAAAAATCCATAGCCTGTTTTCAGTGTTTTTGCCTTGTAGAAATTCAGGGTAGGTCTGAGACGGGTGGGCCCATGCCCTTTAAACCGAATAGCAAATGCATTGCTTATATAACTTCATAGTCACGAGAATGTTCGTCAGCCCTTGGCCAAAGCAGTGCCTGCTAATATTTTCAAGCCAAGCTTTGTGACTTGGCAAGGCGGTCGTGCATGTTGTCCAAGGTATCACGGAGCATCTGAGTGAAGTCGACCTGCATGTCCTCCAATTTGCGCTGGCACTCTAAGACCTGCGTTCGTGCACAGGTGGAAGCATAATTTATAATTTATATTTTTTATCATACAAAGACGCTGCACACTTAAAGAGATGTTTGCCTTGGCTAAGCTTTTTCTGATAACGGAGGCTTCCCTTGGAAGTACACATTGTTCTTGTTAGATCAGGCTCTACGGTAAACCTGTGTTATAAAGTTGATGAGGAGCTTATCCTATCAAAGGAGTTCTTATGTCACAATTTGGCCAGAGTGATTGTGATTTGTTTCCCTTTCTTGTCAGACATTCATCGGTATTTTACAGAATAACCAGCATTAATGGCATGTCGCGTTCAAATCACGCGCTGGTTAGATGTATGCGGAAACAAAGCAGAGAGGATATGCAGCAAATCTCACTCCATATCCATTACAGAGGGGAGATTCGCACGAAATTCAGACAGTTGTAGACTCAACTAACACTCTGAAAAGGTTCCTCACACAATACTTATTATTTGTAGAACAAGGGCAACAGAATTATGTACAAGCAAGCTGGAACACTGTCGATCCATTCATTGATCTCACACGTATTCACTCACAGAGTCTTCCAACACTGGGCTTAATAAAACAGGTTTCATCTTAAATAATAAATATGTAAAACTTTATCAATGACCTGCCGCATTCAAAGCTGCGGCAGCAACAGTGCGCTGCAGGTAGGGCGTGTGACAGGCAAAACTTGCTCGCCCGTTATCAGTTTCCAAGATACCATGACAGTGCTTTGAGTTATTGGGTGCTTAATATAAATGATAAAAAAAGCGGTGACCTTTGTTTGGAGGGCTTCAGGGGTTGCGAGGAGGAGTGCCTTTGCCACAGGTTGGGAGCAATTATAAAAACAGAACAGGCCCTACCTCTGCATCACAGCTCTTCCTCGTGGCCTTGAGATCTGACTGTAGCTGCCTGATCTCTTTGTCCTTCTGCTCCCCTGCTTGCCGCAGGACTTGATTTTCCTGGTCCGTTTCATCCACCTTGTTCATTAGTTGCTCCTGCATAACAGAGTACAATTTTATGTTTCAACGAGTTTCAACGAGTGATATATTGATATATTGCTCACATAACTCAGTAAGAATAATTCTTCGCTGGTGCTCGCCTGGGTGTGAGATCGCACCTCGCACAAACAGGACAAATTGTCGTCTATCTTTTTGTTGTTGTGTGGGCATTTGTCTTTTTTCTTGAGGTAAATTCCCAGCCAAATCTCTCCGGTGTTTGTGTGTACGAGCAAACAGCCATTTATTGTCCAGCGAAGCATGCTTTTTGCGAGGCCATAAATCACTTATGATACTGGCACTGCCAGCTCAGATATGTTCCTCTACTACACTGTATCCCTGGAGGGTTGTAGCTCAAAATTTTTGTTTTCAGACAGCATGACATGACCAGCAAGGCAGAGAGGCCCACTAACCTGCATTGTTTTATACTGTCGTAGCATGTCTGTCTTCATGTCCAAGGTGTCTGTCCCTTGCTGCTCATAGGCACCCTTAAAACCCTCCATACGCTCCCGCCACAGCTTTTCTGACCGCCTAGCATCAACCGCCTGCACGGCTCGCATAAGACAAGGCAGTTGACCGAACAAGGCTTTATGATATGTGAGGGGTTTGTCACCACCAGCTACGGATAGTGTATCAGAGAATGTGAAGAATGTAATAGCAACAAAGTGAGGCGCACACATGCATATTCACGCACCTCATGACTCCTGAGCTCCAGTAACCTTTGGAGGGACAGGATTTCAGTCTCAGCTCTCGCAAGGTTCTCCTTGTCTGACAGCTTAGCTGCCACATCTTTCTTGCCTTTCTTGGGAGGCATGTCCTGAAAGAAGTCAAGAAACTGGTGCCAATTGGGCACGCACGAAAGCACCCTGACATGCACACTCAATTGCCCTTATACCAGCATTGAAACAAGCAAGTTATGACCTCAAGCAAATGCATCTGTCCCGGCCCCCTTACCCTATAAGGCTAACTGACAAAACGGGCCAACATGCTTGAGCTCGTGCCTACGATTACTTGATGTTATTGGCAATTCAAGTCTCAAGTCTTACAATCATATTTGTTTTAAAGTCATACGGTGAGTGCCATTATCAAAGAATCAATGCCTGAAATCGTGTAAAAGTTGCCATTATCAAAGCATAATTTAACTGAGCCAGTAATGATTTCGAGGCTAGCCTCGTGGCTTGGAGCCTTGTCTGGGCAGGAAAGTTTGTGTGCATGCAACTACCTGCTGGAAGCATGTCCTCTTGAAGGACCCTCAAGTGGAAGTCAGCAGCCTCAACAAGTAAGTGACGCAGCGGAGGCATGCGCACTAGCTGCTCGAGCAGCCTCGCATTACGGGGTAGGCTGTCAGGGCGTACCTGATCGTAAACATTAGTTTTATGGTGTATGCCTGGACAACCATATAGTACACACACACACTCAGATACACCACGCACACATACACATACACATACACCACGCACACATACAACACACATACGCGCACACACACACACACACACACACTGATACAAACACGCAAGCACGCGCACATACGTGCACACACACAAACACAAACACAATCACACGCACGCATTTGCGTGCAGGACACTCACAAACACACACACACACACACACACACACACACACACACACACACACACTCACACACAAACACACACACACTCTAATCAACCGAACATTTGCAGGCCTCCATGAGCACAGCTGCTCTGCAACCAAGCAGCAGGAGCGGAACCCGCGCCTCCTCCAGCTCCCATCAGTGGGACAGATGCATCTGGTCTCCATCCCCACACGCCATGCCAATGCAGTCCTCTAGCCAGTTCCAACTGGGGGGCCCCTTGCAGCCATTACCACAGCCACCACTGCAGTGCAACAGCTGGGGGGGCAGCATGCACTGCCGCGATTACAACACGAGCGCGAGAGCTCTGCAGGAAGAAATATCCCATTACAGCGGTAATGAAGGCATTCCCCGTGGAGCTGAGACGTCCATGACTGAAGCACAAATGCGGGAATTAGTGGTGCAGCAGGTGCGCTGGGTACTTGTGTCACGGCCCCCTGGCTGGGGTGGGGTAATATGCGGAAAAAGTGCACCTGTTTTTGCATGTGCACGTGCATGTGCCTAGTTGGGAGATATGAGCGAGCTGCGTGGGCCCACCAGGCTTTGAAGTAGGAACATTGCAAAAAATCATTTGTGAAGGGGGTTGTGTCAGCCACCAATCTCAAATTGCATTCATAAATTTTGGCAACTTGACCTAATAGCCGAAGTGGAATCAGCAACTCAACAAGGCTTGCTACTTGTCGATTGGTGCTCAGCTTGCTCGCCTGCATAATTCAAACAGTAGTTCCTGATCAGGGATCTCCCTTGCGTTTGCGTTGTGCACCTAGCGAAATGCAAACCGTGTATTGTATGTTCGCAGCTTCGGAGCGAACTTGGCGTGACCCAGATCAAGGACATGGTGAGCCGCTTCGACTACCTGTTCGATGAATGGTGCGTGCTGGTAACTGTCCTGCCATTTGTGTCGCAGAGATTGGCACAAAAATGGCACTGGAGATTAAAGGCTCGGTGGGCCGCCTTGACTATTTGTTTGATGAGAGGGGCGTGCTGTAATTGTCATGCCATCAATGCCGCAGGACTGGTACAAAAATGGTCACCAGCACAAAGGCTTCGTGTTATATATTATATGTATGGTTTATTCCATGTTTCTGGCACCTGCTGGTGGTACATGCTGCCTGATGTTGTGCAGGACTGTTATTTCACTGAAGGTTTCAACCACATATAAATTGCAAATTAGGTTGTGTGCTTGTGTGTCTGTTTCGTGTGTGTGTATGTGTTTGTGTTTGTGCGTGTGTGTGTACCCGTGTGTGTGCGTGTTTTTTATGTGTATGACTGCAGGACTCTGGGAATTGCCACAATTGCACTTAATACAATGCACAAAAGAAAGGCCAGCTTGCGATATTCTTTGTCACATACGCACATGTGTGTGATGTCACATAACTGATGTGTGCTAACACATAACTTATGTGTGCTGACTGCAGGACCCTGGGGATTGCCATGGATGCAATGATGCACTTGCCACAGGAACAACGCAGGTCGAGCATTCCAGAGGCGATGGATATAAAAAGCCGTCTGTCTGCGCTGTACATGCACTTGCTGCCAAACATGGACCCGTGCAGGTATGTACGTGAGTGTGTGTGTCATTTGTTGACGGCTTGAAATTTCTGTGAGCGCTGTACATGCAGTTGCTGCCAAACATGGACCCGTGCAGGTATGTATGTGATCTTGTGAGTGTGTGTGTCATTTGTTGACTGCTTGAAATTTCTGTGAGCGCTGTACAAGTTTTTGCTGCCAAACATGGTTCTGTTGCGCACAGGTATGTACATGTGTGTGTCACTCATTTAAACTTAGGGTGCACTGTACAAGTGCTGCTGCGCATGGATCCGTGCAGGTACGTAAACAAGTGTCAGTTACTAACCTACAATCACGCAAGTGCTATCCCACAAATGCACACCTAAATGCAATCATCTGATCCGTGTGCATGCAAGCATCCTTTCACTTGCACTCGCGCGCGCCCACGTACACACACGTAAATGCCATGACGCCATGTGCTGATGCATTCACACGTACACACGTGTCACACGTACACACGTACACACACGTAAATGCCATGACGCCATGTGCTGATGCATTCACACGTACACACGTGTCACACGTACACACGTACACACACGTAAATGCCATGACGCCATGTGCTGATGCATTCACACATTCACACGTACACACGTGTCACACGTACACACGTACACACACGTAAATGCCATGACGCCATGTGCTGAGGCATTCATCACGCACATGCTGTGCACCAAGGTTCAACGTACACCACAGGAACTCGCATGTGCACATGCGCATATGTATGCACATGCGTTCAAATACGCATCCACACACAGGTCTGTGAAGCTCCTGCAGACGTTAGCTCAGCTGGGTGTGTGCATGCACGAGCCAGGGAAGAACCAAGAAGGTTTCTCGGTGGGTGCATCTTGCACTGACATGTTATGACCAGGGCTGGCCTTTATGACAAGTGTGTAGGCTTGGCCAGAACCATATATATACGGTGTGTATATGGTATTTTTGGCAGGGAAATCACCATATTTACGGTCATATACGGTGTATATATACGGTTCTGGGTTCTGGCCAACCCTACAAATGTGAGTAAATATGATTTATGGCGTGGAGTTCTTGAATTACCAGTTTTGTACAATTGTAGAGAGGTGTAAAGCTGTTGTATGGGTCGTGTACTCAGGGCATTAAGTATAGCAATCAGCTGGGTGTGAGCGATTTACTATGGTCAAGTGATCGGTAAGTGTGTTTGTCAGTGTAATCGGTATGTGTGTATGTCAGTGGGATAGGCCAGAACCATATACGCACACCGCACATGACCGTATGTGTGGTAGTTTCCCTGGTAACAATACCCTATATACACTGTGTATACGTGTATGTATATATGTATGGTTTTAGCCAACCCTATATATATACATACCGTAGGGTGCTTATATCATTGCGTATCGTAAACGTTTTTCACCCTCTCACAGTGTGGCGCGAGCACATAAAATAATTAAGTTACAAGGGCCTCGCGAAGCTCGCATTGAGCAAAATTAATTGATTTTGTGAGCATGAACGGGAAGGGCCAGGAAGGCCCCCGAGGGGCACACAGCTTGGCGTTTCTGACTTCTTCAAGCCCAACAACTGCACAGCAAGTCAGAAGGGGGCAGATGAGCAGCGAGCAGGAGAGGCACATGCAAAGCGGGTAGCAGAGGACAGGGCAGCAAAGGCAGAACGGGATGCAGCAGCAGCAGCAAAAAAGAGGCCACCTGGAGGCCTAGGCTGACCTCAGGCATCAGCAGCAGAGGGGCCTCAGACTTGAGCAGGAGCAGCAATGTCAGCAGGTACCTTCCTTCACATGCACATGTACGCATGCACATGTGCATGTGAAGGAGAGGCACACACAAGCAGGAGAGGCACACACGCGCATACCTGTGCCTACATACGTACGCACACGCACGCGCACGCATGCACATATCGCGCACACAAGCATGCTCACATGCATGCATACTCGTGCACGTGCAGCTTAGAGGGCCAAAAGCCTTTGCATAGGCTCGCATTGTGTTATTAAGTGTTGCCTTCCTCGCGTTGCTCGCATTGGGGTTTATTATTGCTTTTTATAAACCTGGCATTCGTTACAGTACTGTACGGGAGTAGTATAGTGTATACGTGGAGTTGCTAAATATTGGAATGCGAGCCAAACAAGCAACACCACATGCACGGTTGCTACAGAAATCCCTTGTGACGTCCATTGGTTTGGCTGAACATGCCGCCCTGTCAAATAACATGATACATGCGTTGTGTTTGAATTGGGGAGGAACTACGTTTCGTTTTCTTGATCGTGCTGCGCACCAGCATACATTCGTGGTCACTAACTTAGCTAAGTCTGGTGTGATTGACCCAATAATCAGCATCCTTTTTCCTCTGCTCAGATCGTCAACCAACACATGAGTCAAGTGGTCGCGCCAGTGCTGATGAAGAACGACAACGACGTTGACGTGATAAGCATGCTGTGGGCGCTGTCTAAGCACAGGTGTGTTGTTCAGCCTGCCCCTGTTTGTAGATAGAGCAAAAGCCGAGACAGACACAGGAAGTCCAGGGGCTGTTGCTGGCCCTTCTTAGAAACAGCAGTCTGGTCTTGTACTCATTGGAGTTATGCGTGAGATCCTGCCTGCTTGCATGCATGTAAAATTTAGTGCAAACGGCCCAAAGCCATCATCAGGATCTTCAAGGGAACCCCCCAGTAAACAATCATCCTTGCCCCTTCTTGCTCCCTCACGCGCCCAAAGCCACCATCATTAGAGCTCTTCAAGGGAACCCCCAGCATTACCAATTACAAAACACTCACCCTTGCCCCTTTCTTGCTTTCTCACGTGGTCCAAAGCCACCATCGGGAGCTTCAAGTGGAAGAGGAGCTGTTCAGGAGTCTTGCCCAGTACCTCATTCCCAAAGTGCCTCATCTAGAATTCAAGTGCGTATGTGTTTGTGTTTGTCATAGTTGTGTGCTTGTGCAGGTGTGCTTACATGCTTGAGTGTGCGCTTGTCAAAGAAAATCGATAATTGCCAGGCCTCCTAATACAAGATTCCTGTTTTTTGTGTGTCATGTCTCCCATTATTGCACTTATGCACTTTCGTGCTCCTGTGATTGTGTGTGTCGTCCTCTGGTTCTTGTCTTTTTTTCCCCTTGTCTGTTTGTGCTGCTTGTTTTAGGACGCGCTGCATTTTTACGAGCAGGAATCACACTCACACATGCACACGCATGCACATAAGCACGTACACACATACGGGCATAAACATACACACGCACACATGCTCCTCTCTCCGCCCCCGCAGACAAATCTCCAAGATTGCCCAAGCGTACGCCAACGTCGGCATCAACGAATGGTCGCTCATAGACCAGCTCTGCACGTCAGCTTACATGAAATTGTCCGGAGATTTTGAGCCTGTGTGCACGGCCAACATGCTGGATGCCTTATCCAAGCTTAATATTGAGGTTTGTGGTGTTGTGGGTGAGAGTCAAGGGTCACGTCCTTAGTGTGCGCACAGCTGTCATGCCACCACCCTGCCAGAAGGTAACATTACTGAAATCATCCGCCCTTCCTCTCTCACACGCTCTGTAGTATAGAGTCTATTCCACCCTGCAAAAGAAGTGTTTTTCTTGTGTCTGGGCAGGAACGCGGAGATAGTCCCTGTCAGCAAACACTATAATAGGTATATCGTATTATAAGTGTCTTACACATGCTGCCTAAACCTCACATGCCTCTGCCCCTCCTACACGCACACACACACACTCATACATTTGCTCGTTGTCTGCACACAGAATGAGAGCTTTGTAAACCTGGCTTGCAAGAAAATAGAGACGGGGGGCAATGTCCGGCAGCTCAAGAGCAGCAACCTTGTGGCTGTGGCCAAAGCCCTGGCAGAGATGCGGTTTGAGAGTGTAAGTGTGTGGATGTGTGTGTGTGTTCCTTTGCTTCTGTGTGTGTCTTTGGGTTGGTGTGTGTGCAGTGTGTGTACGTGTGTGTGTGTGTGTGTTAAAGTGTGCATGTGCTGGGGACCAAAGAGTGTGCCTCTCCTCACATACATGAATCATATCCAAGCTTGTCTTTACTATACATGCTGCTGATCAGCACCCATATGCGCACATGTCTGTGTGGACTGAATTACTAGGAAGATACGTGCCTGAACGAATCGAGAGCATTCATGCCTGAATGCAGGCACGCACCCAGAGTGCCCTTTCACTTACATTACTGCAGCAAACACGCACAAGCACGCACACATACAATCATTGCACACACATACATACACACACATGCACCCACACGTGCAACTACGTTCACACACGTTACACACACATACACATACACATACATGCAGCCACGCACGCACAAACATTACACACACATAGGATTGGCCACAACCATATACCTAAATACGGTGTAGATACGGTTTTTTGGCAGGAAAATCACCAAATATACGGTCCTATACGGTGTTTAAATACGGTTGTGGCTAACCCTGCACACTACACATGTACATGTCTACAATGCAGGAGGTGTGGCGAAAGCTCATGGAGCAAGCCCAGAATTCAATGGCCTCGCTCACTACTTCTCAGGTGCGTCAGTATTCCTCATGCTGTCCCACCATACTCTGTCATGAACCACAAGCTGCACCATTCGTCAGATCGCCATACTGTAACGTTGGTTTTAGGGCTATCAATCGGATCTCAAGTCACTGTATTTCTGGGACGTCGTACATTGTACATATACTCGTCGGATGTCAATTCGCTGTGTTTCTGGGTATAGTATATATTACATATACCCGCGTAATTCATATTTTTGTTACGTGTGAGCCACACACTGCCTCCGTAGTTACTTCGCCATTGTTTCATACTAATGTGGATGTGTATAGGATATCCTGAAGGGTTTGGGAGTCAGGAATTGTGAACTTTAAGGTTGAGGCGTTCCGGGTGGATCGCGTTGTATGTCTAGGGTTGCCAGAACCGTATATAAGCACACCGCACATGACTGTATGTATGGTAAATGTTTTTGTTAACACACTGTATATTGTATATACTCCGTATATACATACGTATGTGTGGTTCTGGCCAACCCTGTGTATGTTGTGCGACGTAGATTGCCAAGTCATGTATCATTCACGGGGCCATTGCACATACACACATACACACATACACACGACCCAACCAAAGGGCACAGGTCAATGGGCAACTCTGGATGACCTTGACACACGACACAAATTACAACTTTGTGCCAGCTAATACAATTCAGGCTAAAGCTAAAAGTAAACCTGTTACTGCTTGCATGATCACACACACACACACACATAAAGAGTCCCTGAATGTCACTTGGAGCAAGCTGTTGGCAGCAAAAGTACAGGGAGACCACGCACCCACGCACCAAGCTCACACAAGCACGCGTGTAGTAGACACAAACACGTCCGACTTGCACCACACGTACACACGCACACTTTCCGACGCACACTTTCCGACTCACACGCGCAGGTAGTGAACTTTACATGGGCCCTGTCACGACGTGGGATTTCTGACCTCGCCATACATAAGGTGAACACAGCAGTGCTGTTTTTAGGTGAACACAGCAGTGCTATTTTGTCAGTATCATGAGTACTCATGGTGGATTATTTACAAGTAAAACAAAATACGCAGCCGCATGGCGTAGCGTAAAGCACATCGCAAACGTAGAGCACGCCATCCATACCACCGTTTTAAGAATGAGCTTCAAGCAGGCGTTGTAATGCTGGAAGAGAGTGGGAATGAGGGGAAGAGAGCAGAGGGGGAGAAAGTTGAGGAAAACCATAAACGCTTTCCCAAATTCGAGGAGCAACTCGTGGCGCCGAACTTCGATGCTGAAAGGAATCCGTCAGTAAGGTTATAGAGAGAAGCTTTGAAGAGCAGACAATGAAGGAGGCCAAGAAAGGAGGGATTTCAACTGCGGGAACGAGATAAGTATTGCCCCGTTCTGGGCATTGTAAAATTTAAATTCAAGTTCAAACTAAGAAGGAAGAGCACTTGGAGGACCAAGCAAGTATACAGATGGAGAAAGTTGAGAGGAAGACCAGGGACACAGATAAAAAGCAAGAGTGACATGAGTGGTATCACTCTGCTTCACTCCAAGAACTGGAGTTCAAGTGCTGCACTCCGAACTCAGCAGTTTTGTATCATGGAGCGCACTTGGCCAGGAATTTGTACCTGGGTATACAGAAACGTGAACCACACTGAATTCAGCACAGAGGTTTCGTTGGTGAGTCTTTCCTTTTTTGGCTGCAGTTTGGCTGTGGTCAGCGTCTGGGAAATGTCCCGTTCACTGCTTTCATCTGTCTGCGACTGCTTGCAATTGTCTCGTTTGCAAATCACCCGATGGCCTTCAAACAGGCACTAGCCGTCCCTTCTTGCAGTCGTTTTTCCTTTGCTTGGATTGGTGGGCCTTGTTGTCCTGTGCATTAGTTTAGTTTAGTTTAGTTTAGTTTAGCTTAGTTTGGGTTACAAAGGCCTTTAGCCTGGCATGGCTAGGTCCCAACAAAAAAAAACAATAAAAAAGATCGACAGCTGCACTAATAAATTTGGAGTTATGTTGAAAAACAAAACCTTTGATATCACCTTTAGAAATATGATCGAATAAATGGTTGAACTGGTGCCGTAAATGTTTGACCTGCGCAATACTATCGCTACCCAACATCACAAAATTTCCTCGGCTTCCCTCCTTGCAGCCGCTGGACTATCCTGCTGAACATCATTGGAAGCACACTTCACTCCAGCATCACTAACATCACAGCAAGACTGTATGAATTGTATTCCATGATGGAAATTTTGTATAAAAGGGAATTACATCAAACTGAAATGGGGGGGGGGGGCTAGGCCGCCATTTTGTCGCTGGTCTGCATGCTCTAAATTACGGAAACGGTTCATCTGCACTTCAACCCTACATCCACCATCCCGTACTGCAATTGTCGCTACCCAACATCACGGCACCCCCCATCCCATACTGCAAATGCCAAATGTCCCTACCCTCAAAACAAGCTCTCGCTTGCCCTCTCCTTGCACCCACCAGTCTGCATTGCTCAAAATCACGGAGACACGCCATCTGCACTTCAACATCACGGCAGACCCTCCATCTCGTACTGCAAATGTCCCCACCGTCAAAGCAAGCTCTCTCTTGCCCTCTCCTTTTGCAGTCGTTGGCTTACCGCGCCCAAATCCTCTTGGACGACTTCAATGAATCCGAGCTCGCATCTTTGGTAAGCAACTGTTTATGGGTTCGTGCGACGTATGCTTCACACATGCTTGATGAGCACGTACAGTGGCACCACACTAATACATAGTACAGCATATTCTCAGCCTCCTAGATGACATAATTGCATCTGTGCTTGTATCCTTGGTGTGGTATTGGTGAATGTCAACACCACACCAAGGACACATGCCTCCTGCACGTCTAGGCTTCCTCATTCTGAAGCGTATCTACCAGAAATGCTACAAGGTGTCGTGAGTAGGGTGCGCGATCTCATATTGCACCAGGCGCGTATGATGTAAAACAAGGGAATGCCAATATGGTTTAAAGGTTTAAGCAAAGACTGCATGAATTGACACAAGCTTTGAGCAGGCTGTGTGTGCATCATCTACAGCAACAAGGGCGTCAATGAGAGGAGGTTGTAGTTTAATGCCTGAGGCCTGTTTGTGAGAGGCTTGCAAAACTGTCAAGGCTTACCCTCATCATATGATGAATGATGCTACTTAGGGTGGTAGTGATATAGAAATGTGTAGTGGCAGTGGTAGTGTAGTGTGGTATAGTGTAGTGTAGTGTAGTGTAGTATAGTGTAGTGTAGTGTAGTGTAGTGTAGTGTAGTGTAGTGTAGTGTAGTGTAAAAGTGTGCAATAGCCACCCACCTCTGAATTTTTGAGTGGAGTTTGAGGGCACGATCATTACCTCTCACCCTCTGTATATAATAGCCTCCCTTGAGACTCTGCCATGGGGGACTGGTGAGGGTGACGTCATTGGCCTGGTCAAAAGAGAAAAAGCGCTGGACACTGCAGGGCCCTTTTCTACGCATGCACCCCCATTGGTTCTTTGAGCAGCATGCATGCTCTGACAGCAGGGCGCCTCTTATTTGCACTTACCCTTTTATATGCACGTGGGCGTGTGTGTACATACACGCATACGTGCATACATACAAATGCATACACATACTCATGCATGCATGCACACATACACACACACGCACGCACATACACAGGTGTACTTGCTAGGCAAGCAGGGCCTTGTTCCCGGCCCCCTCATGCCTGAACTGAGCCAAGCAGCAAAGCGCCTGTTGGGCAGGTAGGGAGGGGTTGCAAACATTACACTGACCTAGTTCGATTGCTCGTATATATGTCGTGTAACACTGACCTAGTTCGATTGCTCATATATATATTGTGTAAAACTGACCTAGTTCGATTGCTCGTATATGTCATGTTACACTGGCCTAGTTCAATTGCTCTATATATGTCGTGTAACACTGACCTCGTTTTGTTACTTAGCTGCAGCACTTTTTTGGGTGCACACGCCTGATGGGCAGATGGGTTCTCATGTGTACACTGACCTCGCTTTAATGCTTAGCTGCAGTACTGCTTCACGTGCACATAACGATGTTTGCTCTCAAACACAGTGCATATCCTTGGCCCTGTTGCCTGGTTGAACAGATGCAGAAGGGCTGCCTTACTGTGTGTGAGTGTGTGTGTTTCTGTATGTGTGTACGTGTATGTGTGTGTTGTGCGATTTGAGCTTTCGGAATCTGGGCAGCCTTGTGAGCTAATCCATTTTAAAGGACATCATGGCATCATCTGTTTCACGCATCGTGCTTGTGCGTGTGTGTTGTGTGTATTGTGCCGCACAAGCTCACGGAATGTGAGCAACCTGGCGAGCAAATTTACTATAAAGGACATCATGGCATCATCTGTTCACACATCGCACTTTTGTGTGTTGTGTGTGTTGTGCCGCACAAGCTTACAGAATGTGAGCAACCTGGTGAGCGAATTAATTTGAAGGATATTATGCCATCATCTATTTCACATCACGCTTGTGTGTGTTGTGCAGCATGAGCTTACGAAATGTGAGCAACCTGGTGAGGGGGTTCCAGCTGTTGGGCTATGGGGACGCCTCGTCTGCTGAGGGTGCAAACGATGGCAAGGAGCTGTACACACAGGCAGCACAGAGGGCAAAGGCGTGGCTGCAGGTGCGCCGAGATGACTACGGTATTGGCCAGAACTCATAAGAGTGATTGCATTTTTTTATACCGACATAATAAAGATGATACAGTTTTTATTGGCAGTGAAATGTTGAAATATAAGATTGTACATGCTCTGTGTATATACGTACGATTCTGGCCAGATCCACACATGCGACCCCTTGGGTTGAAAACCCAACATTAAGGGCATTTGTAGTTTGTGGATGTAAGCCTGTGGGTATGTGTATGTGGCTTAAGAAAGGTAGTGAAGAGCTGACCAACTGTCAATTTCATTGGGTTTGTGGTGTTGTGTGTATTCTGGGCTGATAGCAAGAAGTCTTCCTGTACACATGGGCTGCGCAAAGGAATGAATGTGCAGCACCCACACCGGCACACTGTGATCTCAAAGGAACGAGTGAACACACACTCGCACAAACGCAAATGCACAGACTTTTTATGCAAGGCACCGGCACTGGCACACTAGCTTAACAAAAAGACACGTGGGCTCACACAATTTTGCATGAACACACTCGCACAAACGCAAGAGCTCCAACGTGTCGGAAGTAGACATACCACCAGGCTATTAGATAAGATGGGTGGGATTGTCTGGATGTGCTTTTCTCTCCTCATGTTTGGTCTGAACATGTACATGTCAGCCCTATCACATTTCCTGGTAGTGGATTTTTGGGTTCAGAGTCCTTGTCTGCACTTTATGTGTAACTTGCGCACCACAAACGCATTGCACACACACACACACTCTCACACACAACTTTTGTGTAACACACCTTGGATCCTAAGTGTGTTTGATGCTCACCCAAGTGTGTTGTATGCGCAGTCCGTGTCTACTGCGAGCCAATACAGCAAAGACAGTATTACGTAACAACTGTGCAGGATCCTGAGGGTCGTTTGATGCAGTCTGTGCAAGGAAACACGGAGACCTTCCTAGATGACGAGATGCGCAAAGTGGAGCGCATAAGGGACGAGAACACTGCGGACGTGATTGAGCGAGTGCATGTAGGTGTACCGTTAGGTGTCCCTTGATTCCACGTCACTCTAATCTTGCAACATACAGAGTTGTGAGCGGCAAGATAAGCGCGCTGCCGACGTCACTGCTAGGCTTTCCTTAATTCCACGTCGCTCTAATTATTAGATAGTAACAGGGCGAGAGATTTCAGCGGCAGGATGAGAACGCCCCGCCCCCCCAAAATGGAGCAAGAGTGAGAGCGTGTGGGTGTATCTTTATTCCCTGACATGGTATCCTCCTCCTAATCATGCACAACACAGGAGGAGGGGTGTGAGGCAAGATGAGCAAACTGCAGACATGGTGGAATAAGCGTGCGCAGGTTCATCACAAACAGTACCTTGTTTCTTGTAGAAGGAGCATAGACAAGCACGCGTCAGACTGCCAAAAAATGATGTTGAACATGCCAAGAACAGGAGTTGCTCCTCTGAGGGATGTGTGTGTCTTAAATGCACATGCCACAATGCACACACAGCCTTGCCAACACACGCCTCATGTCTTACATGCACATTCCGCGCACACGCCTCACGTCATACATGCACATGCCACAATGCACACACAGCCTTGCCAACACACGCCTCACGTCTTACATGCACATTCCGCAATGCGCACACATAGCCTTGCCGAGACACGCCGCAACGTCACCATGCAAAGCACACGATAGCATGCAAGTCTGGTAGTGTGTCTGCTGCCCAGTCTGCACCACTTTTCCAATATGTAATGGCCGTTTCTGGTGCACAGAAACGCTATCAGCATCGAGGACAGGATATTCTTCTGTGCTCTGCACAGCAAGCACATGCACACATACACAACCATATCGCACTGGACAATGACCAGTGTTCTCTTCAAATGAGAGGCATTTCACACTCAGAGCGTAAGTGCTAGACTCATACCCATACAGAGTTGCAGTGTAACTTGCTTTGTGCCATTTGCTTCACTCATACATACAGTGTCAGAAATGTCTGTGCTCCGGTGTATTGCCTGCGCAGTATAAATCAGGCAATGTCGTGGAGTCGCATTTACCGAGCCTCATCACCAAACGCTACTTCATCTCTCAGGTGTGCGTTTGGACGTGGGTGGTGTTTATGCAGCTTATGCTGCAATGTGTAAGTACATGTTGGTGATTTGTATGCATACGGTTGAGAGAAAGCAAATGAGTTGTTTCTGCAGCACTTTTTAACTTTCCTGTTCAGAAGCTAGTTTACAAGTATTGCAGTCCTGCTTCATCAGAGAGGCCTCAAAACGAATACCATTGCCAATAATTATTCACACACAAACATGCACACACACATTACACACACCGCAGAACCTGTCTGACATAGCGTTGGCACTGGCAGATAAAGGAGTAGCTGACCCTGAGGTGTTTGGGTACATTGCTGCACGGTGCGTCGCTCGCTGCATCTGTGTGTGTGTGTGTGTGTGTGTGTATGTGTGTGTGTGTGTGTGAGAGAGAGAGAGAGAGAGAGAGAGAGAGAGAGAGAGAGCGTGTGTTTGTGTGTTAAACGGTTCTACGCAGTAGTCATGTGTGTATATACTTGACAGGAGTAGCGTTCGTTGCCTATGCAGCACTTGGTTGCCTTTTTGTACACAAGTGCAAGGCCCTGTGGCTTGCAGGCTCTGAGTTCCTATTGCCTCTATGTACCTTGCACGCTCATGAACTGTATTCCAGCCAATCACCTGACACGCTCATGAACTGCATTTCAGCCACACACCTGACACGCTTACAAACTGCATTTCAATGCACGCACCTGACACGCTCATGAACTGCATTTCAATGCACGCACCTGACACGCTCATGAACTGCATTTCAATGCACACACCTGACACACTCGTGAACTGCATTTTAGCCACACACCTGACACGCTTATAAACTGAAATCAGTGACCATGCGCTGAAGGTTGTAAGTAGAATGAGGACAGGTGCTTGAGCAACATTGTCCTCACGCACGTGTTATCCTGTGTACAGCTAAGGAGACCCATCTGCAATGAATCCCTTGTGCCCACTACCACTTGTAGGCCTACTCACGCTGCAAAGCCACGCTGCAAAGCCACGCTGCAAGGCAGTGTGCATGGCATGAGTTTGATTTGATTTGAAACGAACGCCCCGCAATGTGCTTTTGTGTTTCGTGCTTTGCAGGACCAAGGAAACCATCCGCAGCTTCTCCCTTGTGTCCATGGTGGACTTGGCCTGTGGCTTTGCGCAAGCAGGCTTCTATGATGCAGGTGTGTGGGTGGGCTTGCAAGCCCGCATGTGTTGTACTTGCTTCTATGATGCAGGTGTGTGAGTGGGCTCGCATGCGTGCACGTGTTTTGCGTGCTTGTGTGCGGTAGTGTTTGTCAGTCTAAGTATGTATGTGCTTGTGTGTGCCCTTGTGTGGCCTACCTCTGTGCGTGTGTGTATGTGGGGGGGGGACTCTGCCTGTGTGTGCATGCGTGTATTTTCAAAGAATTCCAATGTATATCTAGATGTTCCATTCCCTTGATAAGCATTAATGCACTTTGTGTTTGCCGTACTCATACTCCCTTTGCTTTGACAAATTTTGGCTCGGTATGCGCAAAGATGTTCAACTTCTAATACGCTACAGGTGTGTTGTGTGACCCATTAAGTTGCCTTTCCCACCCCTCTTCCTGTGCACTAAGGCTGTGTGTTGTCGTAACTGTTCTGGATTTGCGTGCAGATACGTTCAATATGCTGGAGGCGCGTTTAGCTGCCACGTACCCTGAAATGGGACCTCAGTACCTCGCAGACACGTTATGGGCATTTGCCACCCTCAAACACCCGGTGCAGCCCCAGCTGCTGAAGGTGTGAGAGGGTATTTGTGTACAGGAGGTCTGTCGTGCAAGTCAGCTGATAGTGTGTCCATGTTTTCTGTTTGGGCATCTGCCACTTTCTAGCGCCCTTTCCGCTCCAGACTGAAGGAGTGGGGGTTGCTTGTGTTTGTGAGGCTTCTTGTGACACACCACGCAAATTTGCTTTCAATAGCCCCTCGAGATGTTGGGTGTCTTAAAAGGGTTCCTAAACCGTACTGCGCCTAGTATGCATTGTGTATCTCACGCATCTGCTCAGCCTGAGGCTGCTACCATGGTGTGGGGTTCGTTGTAAGTGTGTGGGAGAAGGGTTGTGAAGGTTTTAGGAGTAATGCGAGGAACTGCTTGACAGCTGCAGGTCGGAGATGTACGACGTACGTCCTAGTGGTAATGCCTAGATCCCTTGATACATACGCACTTGCTGCCCATGTTACAAAAATGTGGTGAACACGCTACGTCCTAGTGGTGATGCCTTGGTGCATACGCACTTGCTGCCCATGTTACAAAAATGTGTAAACACACACGTGACCATTCCCCTGCCTGTCTCCTTGATTACTTCACACATGCTACTTGCAGGAAAAATCATGTTTTGGACCAATCTTTTTTGCACAAACACATTCACCTCACGCTCACTGCTGCCCCTGTTCACGGATCTGCAGTCTGTCATGGACAGCGCGTGGTCAAGATGGCACCGCACCAGTCAAGACCAGCAGCTCCTCGCTCGTCTCATTTGGGCGCTGTACACGCTTGACGCGGACACGCATTGCCCTGACCACATGCTCTTTGTTGAGTTCCAGGTGGGTTGTAGAACCATTGGCATTCCCGCTCGCTTTGTGCGGCTCTCAAGATTGCAGCTGTCCTAGTACGTACAAGTGGTCCTTATCATTGCAGGCTGTGATAGGGTTGCTTTACCTTATTGATTCCATATCACTCAGATAGCTTTTAGACACAGACACGCAAACACACTCGACCATACCTTACCTTACCAAACACTCAATCACGTTAGATCCTCTAATGCATACTGCACACAGAAGCTGTTGGATGAGCAAGAGGTTGCCGTCAGCCCGGCGACAGCAGAAGGAAAGCAGGATCCTTATAATTTAGCCGAGAAAGTAGACAATGCATAGTTGTCACAAAGCACCTTTGTGTCGTCTCGCGTTAGCACCTTTATCTGTGATTATTATTGCCCAGTTTACTATGTGTTTGGAGCGCATGCTGTAGTTTCTAAGCCTAAGTTCTGCTTTTCCTACGTGTTTGGAGCACCTGTTGTAGTTTTTAACCCTAAACCCTAACCCTTACCCTTGAAAACTAACCTTGCAACTGAGATTATGTGGTGGCACATGATGCCAGCAAATGAATGGAACAGGGGGAAAGTGGAGCAGCAGCAACCAGCTTCTTACGCAGCTGCGAGAAACGCTGGTATGACGGTCAGACGGATGCCTCGCAGAGTGCGGCTTGGTTTACCTGTTGCTCCTTGGTTTGATGCTACGTGCAGATCCCTTAAAGCTCAGATCAATCGCTGTATCAA
>Ga0307963_1001123_pt1:10000-19960 | contig 19960 bp, 16 predicted proteins | sample OrgLakmetagen594_FD_201829 | JGI IMG/M metagenome (GOLD analysis project Ga0307963, IMG submission 201829) | Saline water microbial communities from Organic Lake, Antarctica - #594 | ecosystem: Environmental > Aquatic > Non-marine Saline and Alkaline > Saline | place: Antarctica... | reverse complement strand
TACACACACACGCACGCGCACACACACACACACACACGCACGCACGCACGCACGCACACTCACACACGCACGCACACTCTCACACCCATGCACACACACACACACACACACACACACACACACACACACACACACACACACACACAGCTCATACAAATATGCTCACATACAGGCACTCGCACAAATGCGGATGCATACAAGAAATGCAGGCTCACATAGTTATGTGTGCCTGCATTAGTCATACTTATATAGGTAAAACCGTATATGCACACAGACAAACACGCACGCACGAACTGTACGAACACCCCATGCGTCGCACTCAAAAGCCCATCTCACACACGCCCAGGTGGAGGGAGGCAAGCCCCGCGTCGCCAAGGCCTTAGAGATGCTCACAGGTGCCTTGTTCCAGCGCCCTCCCCTCATTTCCGCCGTGAAGCGCCAGCTGCGCATCCGCACCATCTACAACAGCAAGCTGATTGAGTACGATGAGGACAGGCACCTGGCGGTGTTCTGGATCAGCTGCGAGGCAGGCACATACGTGCGGACGATGTGCGTGCACATGGGCTTGCTGCTGGGCGTGGGCGGACATATGCAGGTCGGTATACTTGTGAATTGTAGGTTTGGGCATTTAGTGCCGTGACATGTGCACAAAGTCTTACTTGAGTCGGTGCAAGCCAGCTACGCGCATGTGCACCACTGCAGAAAGTGCTGCAAATTACTTTCCGGCCTCAATTCAGCTGAGATGCTGTGTTATTCAGGCCGCAACAATCCCTGTGTTTCAGGCTCACTGCTTCTCCCTGCCTCCTTGAAGATCTGTCACTAGAATGTTTTGCAGTCGGGTTTGCCAGACTGGATCTTCTACATTGTGATTGCCTGTGCTTGTGTTTGTCCTTGCTCTACTTCCTCGCTACACTTTCCATCACTTCTAAAGCTTTATGTCTTGTTGAATGTATCCACAGGAGCTGAGGCGTGTGCGCTCGGGCATCATGGGGGAGACAGACAACATGGTCAGCATGCACGATGTGCTGGATGCTATGTGGTTGTATGACAACTTTAAGGACGAAGCATACTTGCGGAGAACCATCATGCCCTTAGAGGTGTGTGTATGTGTGTGTGTGCTATTATATGCTTGGTTGATAACGCAGGCTGGTGAGATTAAATACCGTCCATGGAACAGGGACGGCAAGCATGACGTACTTCCAGTCACCTTGGACGCTGCTACTCAGTTGCACACACTCACCTTCTCGCAAAAGCAAGGCCCCCAACGCTGATGGAGTAGAAACCTTCCCTTACGTGATCGTGCCCCCCTCACTCACAGATCCTGCTTAAGAACTTCAAGCGCATCGTGGTCAAGGACAGTGCAGTGAACGCCATCTGCTACGGAGCGAAGCTCATGATTCCCGGACTCCTGCGCTTCGATTCAGGGGTGGAGGTAGATGACGAGGTGGGTTGGGTAGGGCAGATGATGAGGGGAAGATGTGGTGGTGGCTGTGTGAGACATGTCACGAGCACTGAATTTCACACACGCCTGGATGGAAAATGGTGCTAATTATTAGTAAGGGTTAAAGTTTGGCTGCATGTGAAGCTCCACGCACCTCATCTATGCTCAATCGCAGTTTATACAATGTCTGAATGTGCACGCAGGTGGTGCTGATGACCACCAAGGGTGAGGCCATTGCTGTGGGCATTGCGCAGCTGACCACCAGCGTCATGGCCACAGTGGACCACGGCTGTGTGGCCAAGATTAAGCGTGTCATCATGGAGCGTGATACATACCCAAGGTGCGGGGTTTTCCCCCGAAATTGTTGACCAGGTCAAAGTTATGTATGTAGGTAACCGGCCAGGGTGTAAAGGGATGGCCAGAATTGTTAGATGGTCTGTTTAGGGATTCACTGCCAGAAGAGGTGGGCTTGCGTGTACCGTGTCCTGGACAATATCCTTAGTTTGTGATGTAAAAATGATTGAGTACTGTCACACGACCGGTCTTGGCAATCGGAATAACATTAAACGTGACTTTTCTTCATTGCATGTGGCCTGGACTTCAGCCTGTAGGCAGTCACCTTAGGGCTATTGCCTTTTGCTCTACTCGATGCATCCTTGACCCTGTTGCTGCGCCCATCTTTCATCTCACAGGCGGTGGGGCCTAGGCCCATACGCCTCCCTCAAGAAGAAGCTTGTTGCAGAGGGCAAGCTAGACAAGCACGGCCGGCCAAACGAGAACACTCCCAAGGAGTACCTGCGCTCGTTGCCAGACTTGGCTGCGGGTAGGACAGCCACCACCACAAGCACACCAGCCAAGCCAGCAGCAGGTGGGTGGGAGTGGGTATGGGAGGGTGTGGCTATGTGGGTTTGAGTGTGGGTATGGGTGACTGCATTTGGGTGGGTGTAAATATGGGTGTGGTTGTTTTATGGGTGTGAGTGCAGACGGGTTGTGGGTGTGGGTGTGGATTTGTGAAAATAAATTGAATGTCTGCAGCATCCTCCCTATCGTTTGCAATAAAAAAGGCAAACCTGCATGCGAAAGAACCATTATCCTGGAACACAAGAATGTTTATGTCTGTCAGCTGAAACATGTGTCCTTGTGTGTTTGCGTGCAGCACCCTCGACCGCCCCTAGCACAGCCGCCAAGGAGAGCGCGCCTGAGGCCATGCAAGAGGACCAGCCAGGGGGCGCAGCTAATGGAGTGGACCCCAGTTCAGAAAAGAAGAAGAAGAAAAAGGTGAGGGGGTTGCTGCGTCGCTGCCTTGCCGCGGCGTGTGTGGGAACGTTGAAATTGCTGTTGTGCTCCGCATGGGGGGGGGTATGTGCTGGCATTAGCTATGAAGCAGAGACAGTGCCGGCCTTGACATTGCACATGATACAATTATTGACAGACCTCGAAGAGCGAGGTGCGGGCATTATTGTTGATGCCTGTTTGGGCTCTGGCCATTGTATGGCAAATATGCTCAGTTGATGTGCACTGCAAACGCTTGCTCATGTGTTGCTACTAGCCCGATTGATTGCATTTATAAAATTGACATCTGTCTAGTATTCATCCCGTGCTGCTGCACTTTAATCCCCCACAGGAGAAGAAGGAGAAGCGCGATCGATCACCTAGCGTAGAAGCCGCGGATGGCAGTCCACCTGTTAAGAGCGAGAAGAAAAAGAAGAAAAAGGAGAAGTCGTCTGAAAAGAAGTCTAAAAAGGCCGATTCAGAGTGATCAGCTTGCTTGGAGGTCCTTGTAGTATTGTGTTTAACTGTGTACTGTATAGTTTTTGTCGGCAGGTGCAAGCCTGCCGTCATCTGTGTCAATCATTTTTGCTTCCACCGCTCAACGCACGCTTGTTGCCTATTTTTTATTGTGCTCTAGTCTTCCCTAGAGCCCCCCATTTCATTTTCGCTTCTGCTTCTACAGTTTCTTTAATTGTGGACGTGCCTGCTTCTACAATCGTGCTATGCCAAAGACATTCAGACAGTCTGGTGTACACTGCAGGCAGTTATTTTCGATTCTAGACCACCACTTCTTTGTAATGAAGTCTCTTTTTTCTTGATCCATTTGCCACAAATCTTTTCCCATCAGGGTATGATGGTGGCAATTCGCTTCAATCGTGTCATTTCTCTTTCCTCCTTGCCACGTACAAGCCACAGGCAGCATCATCCTGTTAAGGTTTACTAGGTTTGCAAAGAAAGGCCCTCAGTCAAGGAGTGCGACTGCCTTCTCACCATCCTATCGAGCGCCAGAATTTGAAATTACAGAAGAATGTGGTACCAATCAAACACACAATCAAGTCCGGGCATAAATCTGCGCTTGCAGCTGTTCCCTGCTCAGAGGCACTACTGGCGATCCACCTGACGAATCACTGTCCTCCCCACTTTTATCATCAGCGGCCACAGGGGAGGGTTTATTGCCGACCCCTTTGATTGTTCCCGGTTTTGAAGACCCAGGTCTGGGGCCAGTGGTCGTGGGTGGAGTGCACATAATGCGCGAGCCAATTGAGGCACTGGAATCGCCCGATCTGGGGCGAGCGTGTGCTTCCCATGTGGTATGCTCATTGTCTTCTTCCCCTTCTCTTCCTTGTGCGGTTTTGTCCATGATCTTTGAGTACACCGCAAGGACTGCTCGGGCCTTGGTTTCGAGGACACCCAAATTCTGTGTGAGGGTGTGTATGAGTGTGTGAGTGTGTGAGTGTATCTTCGTGTGATGAATGTGTGTTTGTGTGTATGTGGGTGTATTGGTCAACGTGTGTGTGTGGCAGGACAGTGCATTGTGTGTGGCTTGCATGTTCAACGTAAAATAAATTAACGTGATTTTAAAAAGTACATAGAGATGCCCCTGATGATAAGATATAGACATCTTGCACACTTGAATGAGCACACATGCTCAGAAAAAACATTGATCGGTGCAGCATGTGGACAGGGCAGCCATGTGCGCAAGGAATGAGCACTGCCTCCCCCAAACAATTGCGTTTTTACAGAGACATTGCTTAAAGAAAGGGAATCTTATGAGACACTTCCTCCTTGTGACTACCCTTCGTCCCCTTGTCCGTCAGTTTAGCGAACACAATGCGCTTTGGGTGTGCGGGCACTATGCAAGGAACGTGAGCTGCTATCCTCCCTCACCTGCCGCAGAGCAGCATACACAGATGCAGGGTCCTCCGGATGTGTGGGTGGGATGAGGGAAGACCCAAGTGTGCGCAGGGCTTGGCTGATGCCGGCTCGTACTAAGGCCAGCCGCCGTTCAAGGAGGACTTGCTTTTCTTGCAAACCTTCTGCACGCCTGTTTTGTGGAGAAGGGAGGGTGTGTTGTGTGCGCTAATATGGTGTGGTCCTACATGCATCTGTGTGAAAGGGAGGGCGAGGCTCCAGGGAAGGAAGGATATGATTCAGACAGAGGAAGTATGACCAGGCATTCATGTGTGGAAGAGATGTTGGGGTGTGTTATGTAATTCATACGGCTTGACGGATAAGTAATAGGATATATTAGCCCATCAAGCTAGCCCTGTGATATATTACAACGTTATCAGAGGAGCCGAGGCCCACGCTTTAAGCTGAGTCAAGCTAGAACCATTTGTGCAAGACTAACTTCCGTAAATTTCATCGATTTGCAGGAAGTATATATCAACTATTTAGAGCCTGTCCTAGTTGAATTGCAAGATTGGTCACAAAAAAGTTTGCGTCATGGATTTAAGATCTCACGTACTTGAGAGCTTGGTCCCCTTTTGCAAGGGTGCTTGAGGCCACCTCTCTGTGGCGGCCCATGCTTCCTGATGCCTCTAGCTGCTCTAAATCAGTCTGGGATGTGTTTGTTCATGTGCAATGTGTAGATGTAGATGTGTATGCAAGTTAATTGTGTGTGTTGGTCACGTGACAGGCCAAGCCCACCACAATCGCCACTTTCCAATTATAGTTGATCACGCACATCAGAAGATGCAGCTGTCAGCCTTGCTTTTCAAACACATTCCAGGCGGACCTAGCAAACCAATGCACGACAGCAATCTATGTAGGGTATGTACAGTGGTAAGCACGCACATTCATCAGTGCTTACGCTGCCTGCAAACTCTTCTGCAAGGCCTTGCAGATAGGACATCACTATGCACTGCTCACGTATACAATTTTTTTTGAAAGCACCCAACATGCTTGGGGCACAATCTGTCAATCACATGTCCAGCAAAAACTGAAGCTACACCTGCGCATTTTGCAGCTTTTTTTGAAGGCCCTGGACGCGTAGGTTGACCGCGTTGCATGCATCGAACATGTGGAAGTTCAGTGACTCCAGCTGACAGAAGTGGGTCACGAGGTCACTCAAATCAGACAAGCCACAGGCCTGCAGATTGAAAGAGGCAACACTTGACAGGTTGAGATTCCTCATATCAGACAAGCCACAGGCAGGCCTGCAGCTTCAGAGTGGCGACGCTTGGCATGTTGAGATTGCTGAGATTAGACAAGCCACAGACCTGCAGGTTCAAAGCGGCAACATCTGGAGTATTTAAGTCACGCAAATCAGACAAGCCACGTACTATTTCAGAGTGGCGACATTTTGGTAAGTAGGCACATTTTTGTGCATTTGGATCAATATTCACCAGCGTATTCTGCTCGTGATTTTGAGGAAAAGGAGATTTGCGGAAATGTGTGAATGTTAGCTATTAACAAACACCACCCTTTGCACTTTACAGTAATCGACCCTGACAATTGCTTCAGGCGACAAACTTGTTGTCTGTTCACTGCACAAAATAATTCATAAACCCTACCAAACTACCATTACAGTACATTTGAAAGCAAATCAACACTGCCGTTCTCCCTGCACGCACTATCACACAACTTCCACACAACACTTAACAAGTCACGCCTAGCATTGCAAGCTTGTGGCACATGCACGTCGTATTACATTGTAAACTTGAAAATAAATGCAAGTGCCACAAGGGTATCTGTACCTGCTTCATCCAGGCTATCACTGCATCAGAGTTTAGGTGCTCTGTGGCTTGAGCGCCTTTAGGGGTTGTTTGGGGTGGCGACATGCTGTTTGGGGAGGAGGGAAGTTGGGCTGCGTGTGCAGCAGCATCCAGCACGCCTTCAATGCGCTTCGTTTGTGCCTGGCGTGTATGTGTGTGTGTATGTGTGTGTGTGTGTGTGTGTGTGTGTGTGTGTGAACGCTTGTGAGTGAATGCGTGTGTGTATTGCAAACATTGTACATGCTTAATTTTGTAAGCACGACAACGATGGACAATTCAGCAGCTAAGTGGTCCCGTGGTCCCGTCCAAGCGTTATCTTCTGGAGCACTTGCATGCTGCGATATACTGTAACTCTCTACTACGTTGATGTTTCCTATTCTAGGGTTGTATAAAGTGTTCCTTATGCTTTGCAAAGGCAAGTACGCTCACACCTAGTACGTTCCCTTCAAGCTATTTTAAAAAGCTCCCAATTCCACGGCTCCTTCCCTTACTTGTCTGCAAATACATGCAGCTGTTTCAGAGAGAAAGCAAGCACAAAGAGGCTGCTTCTACCCCAAATGGGCACACATACATACACACACCTGCAGCAGACCCTTGTCGGCACCCACGCACGCCTGCAGCTCCCTCATCTCAATTTCGTATGCCTGCAGCCCATACATTTTGTTTGGTACCCAAAGACAAGTGCATGTGAACGTTGTTTGTGTGTTTTCCCCACGTGCATGCGTGTTCAAGTATTGGAACGCAGCTTTGATGCCTGTGAACAAATTTGCACAACCTTTGCACAAATCTGTACCACACAAACCTTGCGGACTCAATCATCCTGTATGCTCTATGCTTGAGCAATCACACAACTCCTTGAATATTGGCCTTTCAGCTGGCGCACCCAAACTTTCATGCGACACAAGCACACACATACAGATCTGCATGTGCGCGCACACAGGCATCCGTACACCTGCGCCTCCCTGTCCTCCTGGCTGCTTGCTGCACGTACATAACATACATTTACCACAATGCACTCAAACATACACACATACACACACCGCCATACAGCACACAAGCAAAAATTGCACACACACAACACCACAACACAGTACACATACCTGCGCCTCCTTGTCCTCTTGGGTGCGTGCTGTGGCCAGCTGTCGGACAGCAGCTGCACGGGCCTCCTCTGCCACTCGCACTGAATGTGAACACATGAGTGTATGTGTGTGTACGCGGGTGGGTTCGTGCGTGAGTATGTGCTACATGTCTGTGTGTGTTTTGCGTGTGCATGTGTACGTGTGTGCCTCCGTGCTCTTGCGTGTCATACCCTTGTTGTTTATGTGTGCTTATGCACCTAACTTAAATTGTGCTTACATATGTGTACGTGTGCACGTGTGGATCAAGCACCTACCTGAAGTGTGTAGGAGGTCTAGGTGCTCCTGTTTGGCTGCAAGCTCCTGCTCCAGCTTTGAGCACACCTGTATTACAAACATATTCCACCGGAGCAGGGTAGAATAGAGAAATGTGGGGTTTACCCAAGCAGTGTTTAGACGGCAAGTATGTACAGCAACTATGGCAGGGAACTGCTGAACATGCCCATGTACAGGGACACACACATACACACATGCACGATGTGCATGTGGTGTCCAACCAGCCTGAGGGGTGTGGACGTACGTGTTCATGGTGATTGTGCAAGCAATTCCTGAAGAAAACCAAAGGAAAGGAACGCATGCGTTTTATGTTTGCAGCTGCTTTTATGTGCGTTTGTGTACCTAAAGGTTACATGGCGTGCGAATGCCAATGCGTGCATACGCATGGTTGTAATTATTTACGCATCACTTCTCTCATGTATTGCCTTACACAGCCACCTGCCTTGCTTGAGCTGGCTGGAGACGTAGATTGTTCAAGTCCTACTCACACTCTCACACAAATATACACACACGCACACACGCACGCACGCACACACGCACCCACGCGCATACACACACACGCACGCACGCACGCACACACACACACCTTCTCAAACTTGATCCGTGCCTTGTTATGCTCGTCAATCTCCCGATGCAACACGTTGTTGCCTGTAATGGCCTCCCCAAACCTCTTCTCAGCCTGCCATGCGGTATAACACAGAGAAGGAGCAGTGTGGATTGCTTGAATTAACTATGCTTACTTATGAGGCACACATATAGGACGTGTAAGAGCAGTGTTAAGAGTTTGTCCAGCAAAAACTAGCTTGTATTACAACCAAAACAAAAGCATTGACTCATGTGATGGATGAATGAGGGCGGCGTCCATACGCTGTACAGCCTGGCTGCTTCATCAATTTTCATGTGAGGCACAAAGAATTGATGTGAGTTACGCTCAAACAAACAGGCACAAAAACTCTTCCTGTTGATTGGTCTTTTACTGATGGACCCTTCAAAATCTAGGTTTTCCTAGCTTGACTTAGACACCTGCTCTTTCCATTCCTTTAGAATTTATTTATGTCCAGATTGAAATAGGCTTTCTCCCTGGCAGGTTCTGTTTGTATCTAGATTGAGTCAGACTTTCTTCCTGGCACAAAATTTGGGAGGCGCAATTACAGTGCAGGATGAGCTGTGAATGCACTACCCTGTCAATCATTTGTTTTAGGGGGTAGCTGCTCTCTCTGGGCAAATTGAGATCAGTCGGCCATTTGTCCAACCAAAGACGAGGGTGAGCATAGCAGGCTGAACTGCAGTGCAGGCACACCTGCTCCAGCCGGTTCCCCAAGACCTTGATGGTCTTGTGGGCATGCCTTGTTTCGTCGGCTGCAGCGTGGTGCCCACCTGTGGCACGACGCAACTCGTGTGCCTGCACAGCACAGCACAGCATGAGCCAGCGCAGCAAGTTCACAAGGCTGCGGCCATGCTGTAAAACATCATTGTGTGTGAGCTGTGAGGCAACTGGTGTTATCTATATGAAGCCATCATGCTTGGCCAGCAGCAGATACCAGCCACCAGTTGACGAGCCAAATGAAAAATGGTATAGTCAGAAGATGGAAGAGGACTTAGTCAGGAGAAGTAAATGAAACCCAGCCAAGCACATGACTGCTACCATTATTTCCACGGCAGACACACGCCAGGCACAGGTTACAACTCTGTGTCTGCCTGCTTTTGGGGCTGTACACAAAATAGGACTCTGTTCATGCATTGCCCCTTTGCACCTACAATGTTAGGGCCAAGCACAGTGGTCGTGCAATTTATATATTGTCCTAGATCGATGCAACTTCAACTCATCGTGCCTAGCAGCAGCGGCCCAATAAACGTGGCACCATAATCCCTCAATCGTTTTAGTGCTTGCGCATCAAATAAACTTCCAGCTGCTGCTTGTGAAATAGCATGTACACGTGGCACCTTTGCTTGTGCGACTTCCAGCTCCTGCTGGATGCTTTCTAGCTGCCTGCCCTCCACCTCAACCTGCGGGCAAATAAAGAGCGTTGGAGGACCTCTGTCAGTTTAATCGATTGGGAGACGGTTTAGTTAGGGGGTCATATAGAACTGCCTGACCTCCAGCTCAACCTGTTAGCAA
>Ga0307963_1001123_pt1:0-7500 | contig 19960 bp, 16 predicted proteins | sample OrgLakmetagen594_FD_201829 | JGI IMG/M metagenome (GOLD analysis project Ga0307963, IMG submission 201829) | Saline water microbial communities from Organic Lake, Antarctica - #594 | ecosystem: Environmental > Aquatic > Non-marine Saline and Alkaline > Saline | place: Antarctica: Organic... | reverse complement strand
GCAGCAGGTGACCACCTGTAGGGCTGCTGGGTGCCTGCAAATTGTGAATGTGTACTGTGTGGTGGCAGTGTTATCTTGCTCATGCTTTTTGCATATGAATCGTGCTTGTACTGTCCCTCCAACACGATCTGCGAGTGCACTGCAAGCTGCAAGCACATGGAGGCACGCACGTTTTCTTGAACACTCCTGTGCACCTGACACCAGAAACAGAGGCTGCACACGATCGTGAACAGCGTTCCTGGTCTGGGTGAGGCTTCCCGGGTGGTGGACGTGGGCAGCGGGACTGGATGCCTCATCCAGCATATGCAAGCACGGGGTGTTCAGGTATGATATTATGTGTGGGTTGACCAACTTCAAGGTTCAGGAAATGGGTTGAATGCAGGCAGTCAACCAGCCAGGATGGTTTAAGATTTACTGCCACTCAGGCGCCACTCAGGTTCAAGGTTTAAGGGCTTCCTTCAGAGTGTGAATTTGTCACGTGAGCAGCTATGTGCGCAGTATTTCAGGACATTATTTGAAGAAATAATGCACCGACTCTTCCTTAGTTCTTAACTTTGTATCTTTGATTATGCACAAAACAAGGATTTAAGGGAAATTCCTCCTCTGTTGCTTGTGTAGCCTGTTGAGTGGCCATCCCAGGAACGCTACCTAGCAAATACTGCCTTAATCAAATGTCCTGCACCTATTTGAGAATAAAATTGGTTGGACGCTTCTTCCACCCAACAAGCTAGTAAGGCACAAGAAAAGCATAAGCTGCTTATGCCTCTCGTACTAGGACACTGCAAAACCCTCCACACCATCCTTCTAGGAGCGACAGGCATTACCTACAGCAGCCGTACAAAAAAACAAGAAACCCACTGCACAGCCTCAGAGTTACTGGTCTACATGCCACAGCCACAACAACAGCACTCATGAAATTAACCTTACATGCCATCAGATCTGCAACTAAAATCATACAGACCAGACAAGACATTGAGCACAACCCACAAAAATATCAGAGCAATACCCTTGGTGGTGTGTAGGTCTCTGCCTCCCAACCACCTGGTTTCGATTGAAAAGCCCTCTCTCTTTTTTCTCCAGGTGGGATGTTGTGTGGCCCTGCATCCGTTGGGCGGTCAGGACACGAAAAAACATCCCTTCCTATTCCATGCCGGTACTGTTTGCACTGTCTGCGCATTTTCTCTCTTCTCTTTCTCTTGATCATCTCACACCGCTCACTGAAGTAACAGACCTGGCAAGCGCGCAATAGATCTGAGCATTAAGCAGCAAAAGGTGTCGGGACACTTCTGCGCTTTCTATGAGGCCACTTCTGTGCTCTATGTCGTACTCCAATTAACAGTTCATCACAGATCCTGAAACGAATGAAAACTCTCGACAATGGCAACTCAAGAATTTAAAGTTAATCGTCTAATTCCCTTATTCCAGGACATCCTCGCTGTCGACTTGTCGCCGGCCATGCTGTCCGTAATCCAGGAACGGTATGGAGCTGCACAGCCCACCCTTGGGAATGACACAGGTGAGGTTTTTGGTCAGCTTAGGCCCTTGTGTTAAGTCATTCCATTGTTGCACCTCATTTGTCCTTTGTCTCTACCGTTGCCACCCAACGTCACCGACCATCCTCAGTCGATATTATTCGGATTAAGTCACTCAATGTTGTAAACCACCCTTCGCATTGTTGACTACCCTCTTTTACGCCCTCGCTTTCTTTTGCAGGCGTACGCACCTGGGTGGGGGACGTCATTGACCTTCCAAATTACATGGGGTGGGGAGCAGATGCTTTTTTCTTTAATGGTGAGCAGGTGGGGGGTATGCGTCAGCAAACGGTCGCCACCGCTGAACTGCTTCTTTACAGTGAAGAACGACTCTTGTGAGCTTGTTTGGACAGATTCAAAGGAAAACGAGTAATACACTGCCTTTAACCCACCATGCCACCAAGATATCTGCCTAAATGTGGCGTTTTCTGCCACCCACTCAACCATTATTCGTGAAATTGAGCCTATGGGTTCCGTGATTCCGGGCTTATCAGACTGCTCTTCACATTTAGAAAGGAGATCTGAAGTTCCTTAATCCAGGGACAGGCAGGCGAGGGTGGAATGCAAGCAGACACTGCTAAGCTTATTTTGGGCATTCTTGGGCTTACCGATAGGAATCTTATCTTTCATGAACTGTTTCTGTTTCTGCTTTTAACGCTATCTATCGCAGGTGTGTTTGGCAACATGCATGACCCAAAAGCTGCACTCCTCCGAGCAAGCCTGCAAGTCAAACCAAGTGGGCACGTTGTGATCAGCCACCCCATGGGTCGCGCGTGGTAGGTGCCAGCTTAATCCTGCCCCCTTAGTATATAGTGTAGAAGTGCAGTATCAGTGTTTTTGCTTGTACTACTTCTTCTGCTTGGCAGCTGTTTTGTTTCCTTGCTCAGTGTGTGGGTTGAGTGTATGTTACGTGCACCTTGTGCTGTCACTCCTGACTCCTGTAATTACAGTGTACAAGTTGTACACCTTCTCGCTTTCTCTGTGTCTTATATATCTCAGGTCACATCCAAGGTATGAACACCAATTGGCACCCCTGAACCAAATTTTTGCAACCTGCCAATTCAAGGGCACCTCCTCCCCCCTCTGTCCGTCCCTCCCAAGACTCAGACCTCTCCACCTGTTGAATTTCTCCTTCTCTTTGTAGGCACTCCAAGCTAGCGGCTTCTCAGCCAGACATAACACCGCACACGCTGCCGACAAGGCACGAGCTAGACGATATGATCAGGGGCCTGCCCTTTAGTATTGTAGACTTCTCAGACGCAGAAGACCTGTACTTGGCTGTGCTCCAGGTATGTGTGTCTTGATGCATGGGTTGTATGTGCATTTTTTACGTTTCACGGTTTGGATCAAGCGAAATTACAGAGAGTATGCAATTATGTCTCTAACAGTGTGCATGTGAGACGCTCGCTTCATACTTGTGTATTATATGATTTATATTCATCACAATAAAACCACGATATGAGTGCTGGCATCACACTGCAAGCACTTTTCAATGTTTGAACATGTCACTAGGATACATTAGAACCAGAACGCACACACACACACACACATGTATTGGGTTCAGTAAAAATAAAGAGCCCCTCCCTCTCCTCCGCAGGTGCCCCCCGCATATGCCTTCCCGGGCTCCCCAGTTGTCATGAGGGGGCCGGTAGTGGAGGGCTTTGGCCGGGGCAGCAAACAGGTAAAGAAAAGAAAAATCATGCAGGCAGTGAAATGCATTCCCCATAGTTATGGGTACATATTCCCTTGTAAAGTTCTCCTGTGCGGCGTTTATGTGTGGTGCCTTGCCCCCTTCTTCCCTTCCTATTGTAAGAGGCTGCATAGGTATTGCCTGGCTCAAACGTTTGCAAAAAATTCCTCAAAAAGGCAGCAAATGGGCGACTAATACTATGACTAGTTTTTACTGGAATTATTATTGGAGTTAGAATTGGATGATAAGGCCATGTTCTACATCGTGTTCCTGCTTTAGCAGAGAGGTCAGCAATCAGGTGTAATTCCTTGCACTGAGCATTTCCGTTTTTGATCCTGTGTTGGCCTTGCTAATACAAAGGGCTTAAAAAATATGCCTTTCCCTTTCCTCCGCTTTTCATAATTGAAGCGTGCGTATGTGCGTCTGCGTCTGCGACCGTTTGTGTGTGTGTGTGTGTGTGTGTGTGTGTGTGTGTGTGTGTGTGTGTGTGTGTGTGTGAATGCGTTTGTGTGAATGTGTGTGTGTGTGTGCGCGCGCACATATGTTCCTGTGTTTGGATTTTTTTCATCACGTGACGGAACTAATAGCAATCACGAAACCTGCAAGCAGGCACATATCCCCGTTTGCCTTAACTTGTAATCCGCCCAACTTTGCACAGACTCTTTAACTGGTGCACTTTTGGCCATTCCTGTGACTGCGTAGTGCTGTCTATGACTGTGTCGCCTTTATAAATGTAGCTGCTACTTTTCTTTGAATGTTCAGATGGGAGTGCCCACTGCAAACATTGACCCCAAACCCCTGGAGAGCACGCTCAAGGCCATGCACAACGGAGTATACTTTGGGTGAGCGTTTCACGCTTTGCGTTCTTGTGGGAGAAGGTGTTTGGGTCTAAAATGCCAATTTAGACATTCAGGAAGTGTGTGTTGTTTTGCGGGAAAGAGCACAGGAGATGAATATAAACTTATTCTTATCAATTCTTATCAATTCTGCCCTCACATCTGCACGTCTGTCCTTACTCTTATATGTGTTGTGCTCATAACAATCTTCCTGCCTTGCAGCATCATCAGGATGCACATCATATTGTTGAGAAGATTCCAGGCGACAGTATATATCAACTATGCAAGTTCCGTTGCCGTACAAGGGCTTCTTAGTATTTCTTGTTTACATCTTCCTAGCCTTGCAGACAACAAGAGACAAATAGTAACTTTCCTTGGCTAATCAACCTCTGGCTTTTTTAAATCCAGTATGCAAGCCTACAACCTGCATCTTTTTAAGAAAAGGGGTTGAGGATTATATGTCACATATCTGGAATTGCTTTTTCTTGTCAGACTTCACCCAAGTGCCTTCTAGAAAAGCAGGTGTTCTCTCGTAGACAGCAGCCATCCCAGGCGCAAATCCTTAGCAATTTAAACCAGACCAGTGGAATCCCTCTCCTCTTCTGCCCTCCTTTATCACACACACACACACACACACACACACACATAGGTGGGCACAAGTGGACGCCCCAGCAGCCGCAGGCTTTGCCCCTGAGGACGGTGCCGTCCACAAGATGGTCATGAACATTGGCAACCGACCCACTGTGAACCAGGTGTGAAGCTGCAGTCAAAAAAGACAGTCAAACAAATACAAAGGGCTTTCCTACCGAAGGCGTGGTCATTTGCATGGTTGAGTAATGCAAGCCCTTGGCTGTTCGCAAATGCATTGATTGAATCGAGCACATCGGCAATCGACCGATTGGCCGTGAACCAGGTGTGTATGGGCGTGTGGCTAGCAGTTGCACTTTTTGACTGGAGACCTTTTTTTGTAAACCATGTATGGGCTTGTGCAAGCGTAGGCAGACATTGGTGATCAGTGCTTCCTTGTCGAGGCAAGCGTATTTGCTAACGCAATTTCCTCTGCCATCCTCTTTTGCTTCTGGTGGATAAGTCTTTTAACTTGTGGCTAACGCAGCATACTTTGTTCTTCCTGGATCTTTCCTGGGTTTCTAGGTTGTACATGTTATAGATGGCAAGCTCTTGAGGTGCTATTGTGTTGTATTAAGTTGTTGGCTCAGAAGGTGTTGCTTGATGATTTGCTGACTTGTTTACTGTTGGCGGTCACGTTCATCTTGTGGATGTGGAATTCTGGAAGCTGATGCTACTCTTCAGCAAGCAATCTGATGTTAGCAGCAGGAAAAAGTCACACAAAAATTTGTGTATTCTTAGGTTGTACTTGCCTCCCTGTGCTTCTTGCTCCTCGCTACAATCTTCTCGTGTGAGTTCACGCACCACGCACCATTTAAAACCCTTTTTTCCTCTGCATGCACGATTTCCTGACCTCCAGGGAGATGAGGAGCCTAGCGTTGAGGTCCATACCCTTCATAAGTTTGCTCGGGACTTTTACGGCCAGGTACACTTCTCAAGCTCTTGCACGTTTATCTTTCCCTGGTGTGACTGAACTGACTAAGTTGAACTAGTGCTTTGTTGCAACAGACGTTCAGAGCCACAGAAATGCCCGTGCTCGACAAAACGGAAAGGTTTTGGCCAGATCTTTTTATTTAAGTATATGGCGTTTGTACACACCATTTGGCAGGAAAAGCTTCAACATGTGGTCATACATTGGCCAGAACCATATTTATTGTATACACCGTATATGATCCTGAGTACCAGGTATGGTAATTCCCCTGCTAAGAATATTGTCTATACGCTAAACACCATCAATACTATGTTTGTACATACCGGTATATAGTATTTAGACTGCTGTGTTAGACAGGATGCAAAATGTGAGAAGTGTGTAGGCCTCCACGTGTAACCCTCCTTGGAAGGCACCTTGTGCGCTTAGAAAAAAGAGGAAAATCGTGCAATTGTTCCTTTTGGGATCCGGCGAAACGCAGGACTCCTGTTTTGCGGAGCTGGAACATGTTGGAAATTCCCAGACGCTTGAAATGTTTCAGAATATCCTTTAAAATGTTGCTTTGCTTGGATATCATAATAATGCAGCGGGGCCGTTTTGCAGAGCATCACCAGGTGTGGGAAGGCGCTTTAAAATGCCCTGGGGTTTGAGTCGGGATGTTGCATATCACAGTGCAGCATTCCCATTTTGCAGCCTCGTTTTATACTTATATACAATATACTTGTCTGCCCATTTTAGTCATACCTATACCATATACCATGTCATTACATGTACGGCTCTGGCCAGTTTTTTATACGAGCTAAGTTAACCTGCCTTTCTTACTTACGGCCAGGTAGGTACTCAAGTTCCACATTGTCTGAACATCATGCTGAGTAAGGTTAGCCAGAGTGAGGTATTGGGGGGGAGGTGTGTGCTTACAATCAGGCGTGTGTCAAGCGCTCAGTTTGCACGCACATATTTGCGTTAAACAAAAATAATGCTACTGAAAATGAAAGTCAAGCGCTCAGTTTGCACGCACATATGTGTGTTGAAAATGAATGAATGCTACGGAAAAGGTATGCTACTTTGTGTAGGTTGTTGCCGTTGTAGGTGCTTTGATTGGACGCAAAGGGCTCTGTGTGTGCTTTCACCCTACTCAGGACATCCATGTGGTGGTGGTGGGCTACATTCGACCAGAAATGCGCTTCTCTGGAGGGTTTCCGGAGCTTCTGAATCGAATCAAGCTGGACATTGCGACTGCCCGGACCCAGCTAGATGCATGTGGCCCAGAGCCATCTCAGCTTTTGCAACAGTAGCAGGGCAGTAAGGTTAGAAGGAAAGTTGCTTTGCCTGCCTTGGTCACCCTGTAGCTTGTGTGTGCACATGTTATGCTTTTGCAATGACTCGCCTGCGCGTGTTTGTGCATGTGACTGTGTCTACAAGTGCATGGCACGCACACAAAATTACAAGCGCATGTGTATGAATACATGTGTGTGTCGATGTGTTAGTATGTGCGTGTGTGTGTGCGCGTGTGTGTATGTGTGTGTGCGTGTGTGTGGTGTGTGGGTGGGTACGGGTGGGTGTGGGGTGTGGGAGCGTGCGTGCGTAGTGCGTGCGAGTGTGTATGTGTGTAGTGTATGTGTGTGTGCGTGTGCGTGTGCGCGCGTGTGTGTGTGTGTATGTGTGTGTGTGTTTGTGTGTGTGTGTGTGTGTGTGAATGAGTGAATGAGTGAGAGTGTCAAGTTTTGAATGGTAACGGTCGGAATTTGAGCTTGAAATTATTACAGTTTATAAAAAATAAATCGGGCGATGGAGGTAAGTAATAATCGTTGGTCACACACACACACACACACACACACACACACACACACACACACACACACACACACACAAACACACACACACACA
>Ga0307963_1001118_pt1 | contig 19978 bp, 23 predicted proteins | sample OrgLakmetagen594_FD_201829 | JGI IMG/M metagenome (GOLD analysis project Ga0307963, IMG submission 201829) | Saline water microbial communities from Organic Lake, Antarctica - #594 | ecosystem: Environmental > Aquatic > Non-marine Saline and Alkaline > Saline | place: Antarctica: Organic Lake... | reverse complement strand
CAGCTCCCCTGCGCGTGCCAGGTTTGCTTCCATCTCAAAATGCAGCTAATTTGATAAATGGCAATCAGTGGGAAGAACATCCACTACACCCACGGCCATCAGCTTCCCTGTGCGTGCCAGGTTTGCTTCCATCTCAAAATGCAGCTATTATGATTAAACGGCAATCAGTGGAAAGAACGTCCACTACACCCACGGCCATCAGCTTCTCTGCGCGCGGCAGGATCGATTTCGTTTCAGACGTGGCATGCTGATTTCAGGACATTGCAGTGATGACTATTTAGGCAGAAAACTTTAAACATACGGCAATTGGTGTGGGAAATGTCCAGCGTTTTCATGGCCATTGGGCGTTTCCACAACCATGTCTGTTGAATATGTTTCAAATTGGCTTTTTAGGATCAGGCAACGAAAAATCGCGAACGGCAGCTGCAAGGTGAACATACGCAGCAAAATATTTGCAGCTTCAGCCAGAGTTACCACGAACAGCATTCAAGCATTGAGCAGCATCATAAACAATAAAATGAAATGCAAGCATTTGGCTCATTTACCTACCAAAGTCAAGCACCACGTCCTAAAAACCATCCCTTATTATACCTGCCAACGCTGCACAACTTCCCAGCGATGCAATGGCCAGCCTGTGTTTTGGGTGACGTGTGCCAAAGTGCCACAAAAAGCGCACGTAGCAACGCACCGTTCACTCTGTACTGCATGTGATAGCTGCCAAAGCCACAAAACCCCGGCACGCCATCACCGCTGCAGCTGCTGCTGCTGGCTTGCGCTTGTCTGGAATGGGGCTTGGCGGGAGGGGGGAGGGGGGAGTCCACCAGAAAGCGGCGGTACGACTCAGGCCTCAGCTTCCTCACATCCTCCTTGTGCTGCTGTGACTGGTACTTCCTGCACGTAGGGTTAAGCAGACCGTGTTTTTACAGAATGTTAGTCAGGAACATCTTAAGTGTGGTGCTGCTATGACTGGCACTTCCTGCACGTAGGGTTAACCCGACCGTGGTTTTACAGAATGTTAGGAACATCTTAAGTGTGGTGCTGCTGCGCTTGGTAGCTCCTGTACGTAGGGTTAAGCAGACCGTGTTTTTACAGAATGTTAGTCAGGAACATCTTAAGTGTGGTGCTGCTGCGCTTGGTAGCTCCTGTACGTAGGGTTGGCCAGAACTGTGTGTGCCTTTACACGGAAGGATTGGCAGGAATGACAAAATGTGCAGTGACAACATAGTGCTTCTTCAAACACATGAGTTTATACTCGAAATTATGCTTTCCTGCCTACCTGTACAGGTCAAACTCTTCCTGATCAAAGCGGTTGGGGGTCATGGTGATCACAACCCTGCCCTCCCCATCCTCTAAATCCCCATGCTGCTGCTTCTGCTTCTGCTTCTGCTGCTGCTGCCGCTGCTGCTGCTGCTGCTGCTGCTGCTGCTGCTGCTGCTGCTGCTGCTGCTGTTTATCTCTCTCACTTACACCGCTCGTGCTAAGCCCTCCTTCAGCCCCCTGCTGCTGCTGCTGCTGCTGCTGCTGCTGTTTATCTCTCTCACTTACACCAGCTCTGCCGTCCTGGCTCCCCCACTCCTCCCTACTCCCGTACCAATTCAAGTGACCCGCCTCCGCCCTGAGCTGCAGCACCTTTGTCCTGTGTACTTCCACATTTGCTACACCAGCGTCCACTGCTGATCCTGCAGGGACCCCTTGCAGCGCTGCCACCCTGTGGCACGTGCCGGTGTGCATGTGCACATGTGGGTATGTGATCGTAATTGTGGATATGCAAGTGTTTGTAAACCTGCAAGACAAACCACGCCTAGCAAGTGCACTAGTGTACGTGTGGGTGTGCGCGTATGCGTTATGGGTGCGTGTGCAGGTGCGCGTGCATTACAGACCATCCATTCCACACACATATACGGCAGTGTACCTCCCCACTTGCACAAACCTAGCGACCATCCATTCCTCACACATGTGCATCATCATTCCTCCCCACACATGCACGCACCCAGCAACCATCTGGCAGGAGAGCCACAGCGGATCAGCAGCACGGCAGCCTGTGCTTGGACCCTTTTCGTCGCTGCTGCCTGGAGGGCATGCTTGGCCTTTGGTTCCTACTGCTGCTGCTGCTGCTGCCCCTTGCTGCAGCCTAACACCATCACTAGCATGCCTGGGCGCCTCCGGCTTGTCTATTTCCATGGGGGAGGCCCCACCTCCGCCTTGGTGCCCCTCAAGCGCTGCTGCTTCCTTGCGTGGCTTAGAGAATGGCTGCCCCCCTGACACAGCACGCACAGCTGCTGCTGAGATAGCAAAGGGGGAAGGGGAGTAGAAGAGGAGCATGTGGTCCTGAGGGAGACTGCTGCTACCCTCGGTGGGTGGCTGAGAAACAGGAGGAGCAGAAGGGGCAGTGCGGCTTCCCTTGCTGCCTGTGCCTGCGCCTGCGGCCTGCTGCTGCCGTCTTCTCTGCTGCTGCTTGGCGCTGGCAGGAAGGACAGCCACAGCTGGGTAAGTGGCAGCCTGAATCCAAGCAGCAAGTGATGAGGGTTGACCAGAATCGTACAAACACGCTGAACCTTGCAGGACTCTAATGACGTAGATTTCAAAGATACATAGATACATACCGACATGACGGCCGATTCTACAATGATGGATTGAGGGAATCAGAAACTGGTTTTGCCTCCGTCCGTCGCATGTCAGCATTGGAAAAGGGGCATTTCCAGTTCTTTGTAGGCAAGCTCCCCCCCTGCCTACCTTGGGAAGCAAGCCCTGCTCAACTAACTGCTCCAAAGCAGTTTGAAGTAAGCTCGAAAGCTTCTCAGGCGTACTATCTGTTGCTTGCTGGTTCCTTGGCTTGCCTTGGCCCTGAATCTGAGGAGCGAGTCGCTGCCGCTGCTGCTGTTTAACTGGAAAGAAATGCAGAAGTAAGTAAACATACTTTGTTTCATGTACAGAGCTGACAAATTCAGATGCGTGACACATAATGGAGCAGTTGCTCTTGAGACAAAGCGTGTGCTTCAGAGCTGATGAGCTGATAGTTACAAACTAATGAAAATCACTTAACACGTTCTCCAGATCCGAAACCCCTAAACTCAGACACAGCAAACCTAATCTCTTAACTTCCTCACCGGCAGGCAGCTCTCCCACTTTGGCAGAGCAGCAGTCCTCCCACTTCCGCAAGAGCTTTAAATGGCTTTTGCTTGGCCGGAACTCGTTGGCAGATAGCCGGATGGTGTATTGAGGGCAGCAGGTCTTCTTGAGGTCCGGCTGTGCAGATTAAAAGGGGTGTGCAAGAGGGGAATTAGGAACAAGCTCTATTCCTATCAGTTTCAGCGTACAGCTAAAAAACAAGGAAAAGAAGTTTACTTTCAGCGCACCTTGTAGATGTATGTGCCTGATCTTCGCCACCCCAAGTCGATGAGGTCTGCGAGGGTGAGCGAGAAAGTCCTCAGGTGACTAGCTGCATTTGAGTACTTGCAAGCCAAGCTGGTGCTGTCACAATTGACCTTAATACAGTGGATTCATGCACGTGTGCGTTCTCACCTTGATAAGTCTCTACAGTCATGGTTTTGGCAATCATACCTGGAAGAGAGGGCAGTCGCGTAATTTGTACTGGCTCATTCTGGGAACTAAACAGGCTTGGCTACGCACGCATCCGCACGTAACATACCATGTGAGGTGCTGCAATCTTTCTCCTGGCAGTACCCACAATCTCCTGTGTAAGAGCCTGAGTCCACCCAACGGTTCTCTTTTGCCTCCTTGTCCGTACTCATTTTTTGGGCGAGTTAAAAAAACTAGAAATATGGTATAATTCCAACAAACTGATTGCGAGGAGATATCACTGGCAAATTAATTCCTGCTTATCCCAAAACTTGTGAGTTTCACGTAAAATACGACGTATCCGGTAATTGAGAAAGGCTCAATCATAATGATGACAATGTTAATACGTGGGTAATCGGCGTCCAGGCTTCTCTCAAAGCTACAGTCTCTCCTTAATCACAGCGCAATATTGAAGGTGCAAGCTTCCTCAATTTGCAATTATCGGGTTTCAACGAGGAAAATAACGCTTTTCCTTCCACACTTGAGGATTTTGGGGAGCTCAGCGAATAAAAAAGTAATATCTGACTCAGGTCATAGCTAAACACTCGACCTTAATGGCCCCAACAATAACTTCCTTTCTGCACAACATAAACCCACTGTATCCATTGTGAATAACAGCTCTGGGCACACCGTGATCCGAGAAAGCAACTTGAGAATCAAGATGAGAGAGGCTTACGTCAATGTCATTGTATAAAGGCAAAGTTAATAATAGGAGCGCTCGTATGCTGCTAGATGAGGCCTTGCTTCTTCAGGTCCAGGAATGTGCGTTTGTTGTACACATTGCCTTGAGCATCCTCGTACTCCTCATCCTGGTCAGCCTTGAAGCCTCCCTTCTGCTTTGACTGAATGTCTCGCCATAATGCCATGGCGTCGTCAATCTTGGTCACCTGCAAGGAGAACCCAGAGCGCTCTTTGATGAAATGGCTGCTTCACCGTGTAAGGTAAAGTGTAGCTTACACTGAAAAGAACCAGGAACCAAGAGCCCACTAAACAGCCAGAACCCTGTGTGGCTATTTTATTTCCTTGGTATCCATCTTTCAATTACCGTATTTGTATAATGGGGTAGACCCCGAAATCATAGGCATTCCTTTGTTTTTTTTAACTTTTTTAACATACAACTTTGTGGGATATCATAACTGTTTGAATCAAGTTGCAGTATGTGTGACCTCACATACAGCATTTTTCACGCAGCAGTAGACAATAAATATATGCGACCGACCACAACAGAACACCGTTTTGAACGCACCACTGCCGAGCCCTGTCAAGCACCTTCCTTATGTTGACCTCACCGTACCTCACCTCAAAAAAGCACCACAACAAAACACCGTTGTTTACGCACCACTGCCGAGCCCTGTCAAGCACCTTCCTTATATAGACTCACTGCACCACACCTCAAAAAAGTTCTTGTTGTTGGGGATACCCATGGCACGCATGCCATTCTGGTGCCGCCACTCCTTGAAGTGGCGCTCATAAGCACGCCTGCAAGCAAAAGAGGGCAGCAGGATGAGTGCACGTGAACATTGTGTTCCTTACATGCTATTTTGGTGCGCAATAACTAAATAATGCCCATCCGCGCGCTTGCAAGTAGGGAAGGCAAATCCACACTGCTAATGTTGAAATTTGTATTTTAACTTAAATATATTCAGCAGGTAGAGCACACACATACTGTTAAAAATGTGATTCAAACTTATCAGCACTGTACGTGCAGTGCTGGCACACGCCTGAAGAAAAGCAACACACAGACACGTGCGGATGTTTAGTGCTAAAACAGGAAAGGCATGTGAGGTGCTTAGGCAGCCAAAAGGAAAGCAGCATGCGCTTCCCTCCCGTGAATGGCGGACAGTTGGTGTAGCTGAGAGCACTTGCTCCTTCAGTGACAACAACAGCATCTGATTGGAAGTTTGAGCACCCAACAGTGACCCTGTCAAGGCCTTTCCTTTGTGTGTGAACATTTGCCGCAGATCTGGCGATTGGCCCCCTGGCCAGACTTCTTTTACTAGGCCTGAAGAGGAACAATTGCTGCTAACCATGCAATTGAGCCCCTGGCCAAGGCCGGGGATCTTTTTGTACAGGCAGTGGCATCGCCACCTCTTACATTGTCATCGCCACCTTTTACATCATCATCTCCACCTCTTACATCATCATCACCACCTCTTGCATCTCACCTGCCCCAGTAGGAGTAGTTGCCGCAAATCTCGCACTTGAACTCCTGGTTCAGCCCATGCAGCTTGTACAGCCAGTAAGGAATCGGCTTGCCATCCCAGCCCAGAGGGAGTTTGAGCTGCACACACGGGTTGCATGTAAAATATCAAAGATGTAAGTGCACTAATAATGCAAAAGGTACCTGTGCGCACACGTGACAAGTACTTGAGCCAAAGCACCCAGGAGTGAAAAAGTGTGAGTGCCAGGGTACGAACAGTAAGGGTAAGATGAGGCCCGGTAGCATCATTGACTTGATCACACTCACTCTTCTGATGGTGAGACCCATAGCTGCTCTACAACCAATTAGGCTAAACGCTCAGCACCTTTGGTAATCCTGCAAGACTCAAGCTGCCAGGCTGCAGCATAATCCGTAACGCACTTGGCGCATCTACAAGCGGCAGAGACAGCACGCACCGGGTTGTAGATGAACTCATCCTCGTCTTCGCTGCCTTCCTCACCAGGGGGAGGGGCGCCTGCTTCCTCACCTGCTTCCTCCTGCTCAGCCTGCACGGATGGAAAGTGAGGAACGAGCGAGTGAGTGAGATAATGAGACAATGAGATAGCCTCAAGTGCATACGTGTCCCGCGAGAGTGCTAGAATCTTGAGTGTGCTAGCCTCAAGTGATTATATGTGTGTGTATATCTTGAGTGCGCTGGCCTCAAGTGTCAGGGTGTGCCAGCCTCTAGTCGAGGCTCGACGAGGTCGAGCCTCGTCAAGCCTCGACGTCACTGCTGTCGAAGCCTAGAGGGCAACTAGGGTGTCCATTTTGGGGGGAAATCAGGGGAAATTCCCTGGAAGTTCCTAAAAATGGGAAAATCGATCGCATTTTTTGTATAATAATATAGTATTTTTGTGTAATGTAAGCGCGAAAAATGGCACATCACGATGTCACAGTCTTGTTTAAGGAAGTGTCAGACTTTCATTTATCGAAGCCCAAAAATGGGCAGAAAATTTTGTACATTACCGTTCGTTTACGGAAATTAATGATTTAGAAATTTAAGATTTGGCCAGTAAACAAAATTTTTCATTATTTCTTGGAAGCCTCTCTAAACTGACTTCAAAGTGATAAATTAATTATAGTGGTTTTAAAGGTGAAAATCGAAATGAGCTCCAAGCGCGCCAATGTGAACCCCCTGGCCGGGTTCTTGAAGCCTCAGCCACAGCTTCAGCCTCAGCCACAGCTTCAGCCATAACAAACAGCAGTAGCAGTGCACAGGCAGCATTCACAGGGGGGCTCTCGAACTCAAAAATTTATTCCCGACAGGGCCCTCCTGAAGTGCCCTCGAAATCAAAAGTTAATCCCCAGACTCCCTCACAAACTGAAATCGAGAATTTATTTAATTATTTGAAAGTGTGGTCACGAAGTGATCGTACACAAATGGTATTTTATTAAATCATCAAATAGAATATTTTATTAAAATCATCAAATAGAAGCCAATATGATGAGCGTATGCCAGTCCAGGCAATGCACCATGAGAGATTCTCCAAACACATGCTACAGCTCGTTTTTGTCCGGTCTCTTCACGATAACTCATTATTATTTAGAAATAAACTCCAGAAAAAGTTTCGGCTCAATCCGCGCAAATTTCAGAAAGTGGTTTTCTAACCGTAATGCACCAACCAGGGCCTATATTGACGAGCCTCGCCCTCGACGACGCTCGTCGAGCCTCGCTGGCAAAATCAAACACCCTAGTTACCCATGCTTACTCAAGTGGATATGCGTCCCTTGAGTGTGTCACACACACACAGACACACACACACACAGAGACACACACACACTAGCATCTTGAGTGTGGGCGTGTACATGTGAGTTGTTACTTTCTTTTGATTTTTAAGGCTGTGCTGCTGTTTGTCCTCACCTGCCCCGTATTGCTCAGCCAGAGCGTTTGGACACACCTGTGTGTGCTGTGTGCTTGACAGGTGCCCAACACACAACCATTCACCTCATGCTTGGTGCAGGAAAGAGCGCAGCCTAAGCCTACAGTGTATCCCACCTGAGCCACCTGCTTGTATGCTTACACAAGTGTAATAACAGGAACCACAGCACCACAGCACGCATTGCACCCCACACATAGCAACCCACATCAGTTTTTAAATCGGGCATGCGTGTCAACTGTCACTTCACACGCAGCAAGTCCCCCCCCCCCCCTTCACACACAGCAGCCACAGCAATTGCTCACCAATGCACGCGTACCAGGAATGTTTCAGTGTTGTTAAGTAGTACGCATGTCTTTGTATTTAACACATGCATTACTGTATACGGTGTTGTTGAATAGTATGCATGTCTTTGTATATAACACACGTGCATTACTGTATGGAACGCCATTTTAGTCTGTAAGAAACATCCCTATGTTGCGCACCATCATCTCCTCGTACGTCTGAGCCTGCTTCTTCTCTAGTCTGCCCTTGGTGTCCGCAAGCACACCGGCCAGCTGTGAGCACATCTTTGAAACCTGCAGGTCGGGAGAGGGAAAAAGCAGCGTAAACTACATGGGGGGCGCCAGAGGCAAACCCCGTGTTAAATGCTTCAATGCCATGAGCCTGGGCAGGCCACCTCTTCTTGACAACTATCAGGGGAGATGCATTTTGAATCGAATATGACATTTGTTTTGCGAAAAGGCGAGCCACCTCTTCTTCACAACTATCAGGGGAGATGCACTTGGGATCGAGTTTGACCTTTGTTCTGCGAGAAGGTGAGGATGAGCAGCAGAGTCATGAGCAGCTAAAGGGACAAACAACGAGCGTTGAAACTGCTCTCCTCATCCATCAAGTAAAAGAGCCACGGGGGAACTCCTCCACAGCAAAAGAGGGAAAACAAAAGAAGCAGAGGCATGCACGCAGGATGGGCATGCACAACACCACACAACTTGGCACACAAATGCTTGCGCAACTTTGCACAAATTCCATAACCGGTGAACACGCGAGAGAACTACTCAATTCACTGTCGCAGCCAGTTACGCAAACCTCTTCCCAGAACAGGCACCACAAGCTGTGCTTCAGCGGGTTGGTGGCGTTGTCAGACCGCACAGTCCTTCGATGTCATGACCTCATTCGCTTCAGCATTCGGTGTGCTGACGCAACAACATCACAATCAGAACGTGCCCGCTACATAGATGATCCCAACACAATAACTGCTTTGTGGCTTGAACCCAACTCATGTTTTGCACGTCACACAGACCCCTGTAATCAGACCTGATGCACACGTACTGCCAGCAAGCGGAATTTTTCACACACCTGCATTTATGCCACGCTACCCCATACATACCCCAACTGCATGCTGTGCTCCTTATCCATCGCTTAATTTCCTCCCTGCACACTTCAACGCACACCGTACTTTTCAACCGCTGCTCTTGAACCAACTGTGCGTGCGTTGCGTGACGATGCGATGTACGGAACCACTCTCCTGCTCCTTGTCTGCAGCGCCTTCAGTGTCCTGAGGTGCACATGCCATAACACACACGTACACACACACAAACACACACACGGACACACACAAACCAAGCCTCCTACCTTGGCCTCTAGCAGAGCAGCGTGCAAAGCTGCCGCCTGTCTCTTGGCCATGCCCCCTTGCTGCTGGTCTAGCACGTGCTGCTGCACATCCCCATCAGCAGGCGCAGGCGGGGCAACACCCTGCGTTGAGTGTGTGGTGCATGGACACATATTGTCTCATTATTTGTGCTCACGCACACACACGCACACACACAAACGCACACACGCGCACACACACATACACACACAAACGCACGCACGCACAAACACACACACACACACACAGACACACACACACACACACATAAACACACACATGCTTGCGCCCGCGCCCGCGCACGCGCACGCGAGCATGCACACAGTGTGTGCCTAAGCGCGCACAGAGTGCCCCAGGACTGCATGCAGTCCTTCAAGTACGAAGCAAACATGATCGATGTGTATATGTCTTGCCATGCCCTCTGCTAGCCATGGGCTTTTCATCACTCTCTACACCCAGTGCTGTCTCCTGTCTCCCTTTCCTTCCCTTTGCACCCTGAAAGCAACCCAGCATTCTTATCAGCCTGAAGCTAAGTCAAGTCAAGTACCCTGAACAAACAGCCCCATCTCCAGTGTGTGTGTGTGTGTGTGTGTGTGTGTGTGTGTGTTTGTGTGTGTGTCCAATAATGTGGTGTGGAGCATACAAGCCACTCGCGTTACAAACACAAGCAACTTTGAGCACGAAGTAAATGCACGTCGCCCGCACCTTGGCAAACAGCTTCTTGTCCAGCATGTGCGGTGGTGTGGAGCGGGTGAGCCACAAGCGTTGTGCGCGCTCCTTGGCTGTACCGCCACACTTCAGGCCCAGCGCGGAGAGGGCCTCTTTTAACCGCTCAGGACCTGTGCGCGTGTTTATGTACATGTGGGTTAAGGGGGGGGGATATAAACCAGAAGTACACAAAACAAGCATCGTGTTGTTCTTGTGCTTGTGTGTGCTGTGCAGGAACGGTAGTGACTTGTTTCACATTTTAGTTCCCTGAAGACACCCTTCACGAATTAGGCCCTGCGTGCTTGGATCGTTGGTTGCACAGCGTGCTTGGGCCAGTTTTTTGCCTACGAGAGGCCATGTACATATGATGAGGCCATGTACATATGATGAGGCCATGTACATAGGATGAGGCCATGTACATGGGATGAGGCCATTCACATAGGATGAGGCCATGTACATAGGATGAGGCCATGTACATAGGATGAGGCCATGAACATAGGATGAGGCCATGTACATAGGATGAGGCCATGAACATAGGATGAGGCCATTCGCATAGGATGAGGCCATGAACATAGGATGAGGCCATGAACATAGGATGAGGCCATTCACATAGGATGAGGCCATGTACGTAGGATGAGGCCATGAACTTAGGATGAGGCCATGAACATAGGATGAGGCCATGTACATAGGATGAGGCCATGAACATAGGATGAGGCCATGAACATAGGATGAGGCCATGTACATAGGATGAGGCCATGTACATAGGATGAGGCCATGTACATAGGATGAGGCCATGTACATAGGATGAGGCCATGTACATAGGATGAGGCCATCACATAGGATGTGTGCATCAAAATCAAAGGGCGACTTTACCTATCTACGCTACGGACCTCTCTAGCTCTCACGATTTCACAGGCTGTACAAGACACGATACACCGCCGTCCATATCAAGACTCTAGTGTTAGCAACATATGGCTCGAGGCTCAAGGCTCAACTGAAGGCTTCACAGTATACATTCATCAAATCCATCAAGTGTATATTTCTTGCATCCAGCTCGAGCAGGCTGTGTCCAAGGCTGCAACATTAGTCACAACATTAATCAAACCCATCAAGTGTATGTTTCTTGCATTCAGCTCGCGCAGGCTGTGTCCGAGGTTGCAACATCAGTCACAACATTAATCAAACCCATCAAGTGTATATTTCTTGCATCCAGCTCGAGCAGGCTGTGTCCGAGGTTGCAACATCACAGCTTGCCCTGGGGCTCACAACACACTGCCACCCACAAGATATGAATTCTGATGAGCACACAAGAGTCGTGAAAGGCACCATCTGAGAAACACACCAATGGACTCCAGCTCATCTGGGTTGTCAAAAGCGTCTAGATCAATGCCGCCAGAGCTGGCGCTGGTGCCACTAGGCTGCAAAGCACAGAGAGCATGCGAGCATACACATTTATCTAAGGTTGGCCATAACCATATATATATATATATACGGTGTATATACGGTATCCTTGGCAGGGATCTCATCAAATATACGGTCATATACGGCACATATATTATATATATATACATGGTTCTGATTAAGCCTACGTTTGTCATACTGGAGCTGTCAAGGTATATAATTTATTTGAGCTGTCAAGGTATATATATGGTGTTATTTAAGCCTACGTTTGTCATGCCTGAGCTGCAAAGGTGTCACGGTGTGCACCTTGCAAAGTGGGACCTGTGTTATGATCTGTGTCAGCCACGTGCACTATGTGTGAACTGTGTTAGTCACGTGCACTGAGTGATTTGTGTTAAGTCACGTGCACTGTGTGTGATCTGTGTATAATGTCCACAGGCTACCACAAGGCACCCTGCATCAGTGTGCCTTACTGTTGTGGCTCTAAGCTGCAAAGCGCATGGCATGCGCAAGCGCAGGATTGTCAATACCTGGGCTGCAAATCCAAATGCAAGCCACCTAATACGAATCTGCTGATCCCGGAACCATGACTGACAGTCAGAACACAAACTGGTGATGTGGTGAAGGACTTCAGGTTAAGGCACTTTTTGATTGAGAATAGGTGGGCCCCACGTGTGAGGACGTCCCGTACTCCCCAACTAAGGTTAAGCCTTCTTCACACCATTTACCTAACAAAACAGCCTCCTTCGGCCAGCCATACACAACGCGCCTTACCAAACCCCTTTCTGCTCAACACCACCCACCTGTGAGCTGCACCCCTTGTCTTCCCAGCCTGCTAAAGAGCCTGCCTCAAAGGCAGCTTTTGTCTCTTCCTCCACCTGCGTGCACGCAAAGAGAGGCAGGCGAGCGTGTCATGCAAACATCTGTGACCTCTTTTGCCACCGGCGCTGAACATACGTGAGAAGAGGCAGGCAGCCATGCTATAGGTGAGCAGAGGGAAACACTGCTTTGCTCTCTTTCAGCGCCTGCATTCACACGAAAAAAGGCACGCGAGATGACTCGTGAGCAGAGGCATACCATTGTATACACTCACACAGTGATAAAAAACCATCTTACACGTGAAATGTGTGTGCAGAAGTACCAAGGTAATAAAAAAATTAACCGCAAAATAATGTTTGGGCCAGTCTGTTGCACACCACCCACACATCAGACGGTACAATTGTCTGAACACAACACACCACATACCTTGGCCAACTGCTTACTTAAATGGATATGTACACCACATCTTGACTGACTGCTTGTGTGTTCGCAACACACACACACCACATACCTTAACCAACTGCTTACGTAAATGGAAATGTACACCACATCTTGGCCAACTGCTCGCTTGACGGGACACACACCACATACCTTAACCAACTGCTTACGTTAATGGAAATACACACCACGTATCTTGGCCGAATGCTCGCTTGACGGGACACACACTACATACCTTGGCCAACTGCTTACGAAGCTGGAAATACGCACCACGTATCTTGGCCAAATGCTCGCATGACCGGAACACACACCACACACCTTGGCCAGCTGCTTACGAAGCTGGAAATACACACCACGTATCTTGGCCAAATGCTCGCATGACCGGAACACACACCACACACCTTAACCAACTGCTTACGAAACTGGAAATACGCACCACGTATCTTGGCCAAATGCTCGCATGACTGGAACACACACCACATACCTTGGCCAACTGCTTACGTAAATGGAATTATACACCACGTATCTTGGCCAAATGCTCGCATGACCGGAACACACACCACACACCTTGGCCAACTGTTTACGTAACTGGAAATACACACCACGTATCTTGGCCAAATGTTCGCATGACCGGATCACACACTACATACCTTGGCCAACTGCTTACGAAGCTGGAACAAAGGCTGCGTGCGTTCATGGAAGTCCACGAGGTAGTCAAGCAGATTTTGGAGGTAGCCCCTGAGTTCAAGTTGGGGTTCAGAAGAGGTATGGAGATGAAACCATCAGCAACAAGTGTTTTGGTTGATTTAAGACTTGGATTTGCAGAGGTGTAGAGGCTGGCCCCTGCAAAGAAGGACACAGGGCGCATGATGGACATGTGCATGCTCATCTCCAAGCAGCAGCTTGTAGTGCACACAAACACACAGCGCAATGCCAGGCGATGAAGGTTTGAGAAAAGTAACTTCTCCAAAGAAGAATACGTACGTACCCTAAGCAGCCCTAGTGCATGGAATGGTCTCAGCCCAGTGTTTTGGGACCCTCCTATCGCACACCTCAACGCAGCTCACCCCGCTGCTTTTGGGCAAATATACCCTACCCTAACTCTCTATGAACTACTTTCCAAACCTTGCTGCAGCCTCCTACCCCCCTGCTCCTTTCAAGGAACATCAACATAGAAGCTTTTAAATTATCAACCGCTTTCTCATACCCCACCACATCTGCCTGCCACCCTGCCACTATTGGGCTTCAACCCCCAACCTGTCATGGAATCGAGCATCTGCCTCCGTCCACCCATCACCTTTTCCCTCCCTGCTTTGACTTAGGCCTGTGAACACGCAACTTCTTGTTGCGATACTCACGCAAATTCTTGTTGCGATACTCACGCAACTTTTTGTTGAGATACGCACGCAACTTTTTGTTGCGATACTCTCGCAAATTCTTGTTGCGATACTCACGAAACTTTTTGTTGAGATACGCAATTTCTTGTGTGCGATACTCACGCAACTTCTTGTTGCGATACCTTTGTGTATTTGTGTGTCTGTGAATCTGAACAGAGGTTTCCCTGCAGTCCTCTCTCTCTCACCTCACACCTCCTTACTTATGCTTAACAATTGTTTTGGCACTGTGCGTGGCCAAACAAATAATATGTATAGCCCAATTCTAAAAGTTATATTTTGTTGTGCGGGCAAATATCAGCATACACAGTAAATCTAGGAAGGCTTGGTCAGTACAATGAATAAGCTATGCATGGAACTGATAACACTGATTGCATGCCAATTCTCCTGGGAAAGTCTGTTCAGTGGCAGTTTGGACAACATAGTCGCGTGAGCCTATACTAAATCCTTTCAGTACTGAAAAGTAACCTTCCCCTCCCTTCTTGCACCCTCGCACTGCTTTGCCTGTTTGAAACAGCACTTGCTATTTAATATCAGACACACAATGGTGGGCGCCTGCATACATACCATAACCTCAAGACAAACACACATGCATGCAAACACACACACAAAGCCGCACACAAATGCACAGACACAGACACACACACACGCACACACACACACACGCACACACACACACACACACAGAGACACACACTCACACACGCACACACAGACGCACACGCAGACGCACACACGCGCACACACACACACACCTGTAAGCAGTGCCAGCTTTGAAAGCTCGAGGGATGGTGGATGTGTGGGTGGCCAGGCCTGCAACGTACTCATAGTACTCAAGGTCCTTCTTCCCGAACTTGGCATTGATGAGGGCAAGGTAGTGGGCATGCAGGTCCAGGTATCGACCAAGCCCCTCCTCCCCTACAAAGGCAGGCATAAGCAAACCCACTTTCTTGGTAACCTGGTTCCGCTCATCAGCGCATAGATTCAGGCGGGAGGTAGCAGCCGCCCTGTCCTTCCCTGCAGCACTTTGTGAATCTGACACTTTTGGTCGAAGTATGAAACAAGCAGTTCTACCCTACTCCCCTGCGTGCAAACATTTGCATCGCCCTGTTTGTGCACAGGGGGTCTTTGCCCTAGGTCTGCCCTCTTCCGAGATGACGCGTCACACAGCTTTCACACACACACACAAATGCACAACCATGCACGCTTTTCCATCAAGAGGCAAGAGCAGACACCACACTGTAGGCATAAGAAAATGAAAGGTTAAGAAGGCATCGTACGAAGCAACAGAAACAAGTCATGTATGGATTACGGCAAAGTGAGAGCCTTTCTGCTTGGGCAAAGCGAGAGCCTTTCCGCTTAAATGGTCGTAACAAGTTGCGTGGATGCACACAGTCAATTGGCTCCAAAAGTAATCGTGCGTGTTGCACAGACATACAATGACTGAAGGGTCGATCTGCCTAGGTCCAAACAACGTGCTTCCAGCGGTACAGGCACTACCAAGTGGCACTGGCAGCCATAACCAGGAGGGTTAAGAGCCCGCACATGGAAGCTGCAGCACCTGCTGCGTCTTTTTAGCTGTGAGACATACATTACGTGCAATAAAGATACCTGTGAAAACGACGTGGGGCTCCTCCTTGAGTAGGTGCTCATCGTTCTCAGCCTGCATTGAGGAAGCAACAACCACGCACACATGATGACACCTAGCGCAGAAACAACGCTCTCAGTGTGGTCAGAGACAACGTTCATCCAACAATAACATCACCACATTTATGTGCTATCTACATGCTTGGCGGGGGCTTAGCTTGGCAACATGCAGAGGTGCTGCAGGTCCGCTTGTATGCAGACGTCAAAAGTGCATGTGTCTATGTGTGCACACTGCGTGGCATTTGTGCTTTTACATATGCACACGCAACTGTACGTGCACGCTTGTCCGTACGAGAGTGCGTGCGTGTGTGTTGAGTACATACAAGCATGTATATATAAGTGCATGCTTGTACCTGTATGCATGCATATACGTGCAAGTGTGCTTGTGTGTGTCTGTGCATGCGCATGCGTGTGCGTGTGCGTGTGCGCACACGCCTCACCGTGTGTTTCTGCTGCTGACCTTACGCATGTGTGCCTAATGCATTGCAGCCTCACACACCTCTGTGACATCCAGGTTTGGAAACCTCCGGTGGTATTCCCGGATTTCCTTGAGTCTGTCATAAAATGCAGCAAAGGGGTTGTCCTTGTTGGCTAGGGCTGCAATCTCCTCTTTCCTCGCTCCGTCCTCATCCTCATATATTTTAACCTGAACATTGCACAGAGGTTACTTGATTAACTGGCTTCAGAGGCGGGCCCAAGAATTTCTGCTCAGGGAGGCAGGCCAAGAATTATTAGCTCTTTCCCCTCGTTCAAAACACATACCAGCTTTCGCGATGCCTCCTCCGTGCTCTCTAACCGGCGCTTGACGCGTTGGCTCTGCATGAGCTTTTCCCTATGTGCCTTCATTTCCCGCTTGAAGTCCTTGACAATGACCCGCTCCAGGCGCTCGATGTCCTCATGCAGGCCTGTTCAATCAGCATAGTTGTGGTGGTGTGTAGGAGAACTAGGAGGGGATTGAGAGAAGTGGGGAGGAAGAGAGAGGAGGGTGCTGTAAAGGCACGTCCTCGTCCCTGGGCATACCTCTTGTCTGCTCCAGCAGTGTGTCCGCCATCCTCCCTTAGCACTTAGACTTGTGGTCTTGTATGTAAAGAACGGCAACACTCTGCTGCTAAGCAAAGGTGTGAGGACACAACGTTTGGCGTCCAGCTCCAGTGTAGACGATCTAGCTAGTCCAGGAGTTTACACCCTTCACTGCGTCCCAGATGGAGACCTATAACAAGGGGAGAAGCTTCATGCTTTATCCCTTGCAAAAGCAAAATAAAATTTTGTATGATATAGCGCTTTGCTCCTTTCCGTTCCATATATTATTCATATTCAGTCCCATACTATTTACAATGGGATGCTCATTATCTACCTGTCATACATAAGCTGACACGCCTGCCTGCAAAGATCAGTAAACAAAGGACCAGGACAAACCGAGACTGGCCCTCAGCGAGCACGCGCAGTGTCCCCTTGCTTCTTCCTGGATCATCAGACACTACTCCAATTGAAACCAAGGATAAATTCTGCTTCATCATGGAGCGCGGCACGTCCTCTTCGCTGCCAAATCAGCAGGGGCAAGCTCTGTACGAGGGACTTGCACGCAGAGGAGGCCTGTCTGCAAGTTCATCCCCCATAGCATCAGCCAATGACGCCCCAGCACTATGGAAGGCAAGTTTAGGTGGTTTTCTCAAGGGAATTGGAAAGCACGTGTTATGAGTTTGTCTGAATTCATCCCACAATAACTCCCCCTACAAGCCAGACCTGTCGCAAACTCGATTAGTCGACAATCACGATGTGTCCTTCTTTCCGCCCTATCCGCACATGGCATCAATTTTGGCATAATTGCCAAGCTGCTTCACTCTGCACCTCTCTCCTCGTTGGCGCCAATCAATATTTACAAGTATAACCTGAATTGGTCCCTGGTGGTGAATTGGTCTCTGCAGATGATCCACGGCGAGCAAGATAACACCTTGGAGCAAGGCTTATCTCTCGAGTTCCTGAGGAGGCTGAGTGAGAGCACACACCAGGGAACAGGAGGAGGAGGGAGGGGGCTGGGCAGTAAGATGAGCGTGAGCAGGCACACACAGTCTGCTACCAACATCAGCAGCAACTCCCCCCCACACAAGCCCCCCCAGCACCCTCAGGCCAGCCGCAGCAGCAGCAGCCCGTTCCACAACAGCAGCAGCTACCACCAGCACAGCAGCAGCAGCGAGTTTGATCTCCCCAACAGCATTGTGCTCACTCACGCGACAGATGCCATGCAAGCAGCAGGCCTCATCAACTTAGCCTTATCTCAGCCCAACACCACTAGCTTTCTCTTGCAAGTCCAAGCTCAACAGCAAGGTCCAGGGAGGCAGGGCGGAAACGCTGGCAAGCGAAGCTTGCTGTCCACGTGTCTGTCTGTTGTCCTGGCAACACGCAAGGTGTGCCACTTGGTCAACTTGCACCACTTGGTCATATCCTCGCAATGCTAAAACCAGACACTGCACATGGTCCAGGTCTAATGCTACTACACGCGCACACACACACACACACACATACACATCAATTGTATTGTTTCTGGACGATCTGGCTGTCATGTTTTGCCTACAACCCAAACAATGCCTACATGCGCATGCTCTGCCAACAAAGTTGTACAAGCATATAAAGTTAGTTCGAAGTTCACATGCGCTTGCGGGGAATTGTACACATTTGCATAACTTTCCTTGCTATGACACACAGACACACACACATACACATCATATCACTTCACATGCGTTGGCACGCGTGCCCTACAGATCAACGCAGCCACACAGCAAAGCTCGGACGTGGCGATGCTCCCCACCTTCAGCAGCAGCGCCGCCACCAACAGCAGCCCTGCCTCCTTCAACAGCAGCAGCCAAGGCAATGCAGCACATCCACATGAGTGTATGGACGTGCACGTGTACCGCCTCAATGTACCTCCCCACCTGCTGCTAATGCAAGCACAGAAGATGTATGTGGACTCCAACAGCAGTCCTCTTGTGCTTGCGCTCCAGCTCGCCCAAGCTGTAGGGAATGGGTCCATAGTGGACCTCATGTTCAGTTCCAACACAGCAAGTGCTGCTGTACAAGCCATGGTAAGGGAACAAGCTGACGCACTTATGCACACGCACATACACAGGGGGAAAACACACACAGAGAGAAACATGCACACACGCACACAGACACACCACACACACACAAACACACACACACACACACACACATACACATACACAGGCCTTCGCACGCAACAACCTCACCTCCTCGGGCCAGGACCTGGTCCTCCTTCCCCAGCACCTAGACAGCAGTGCAGGCAGCAGCAGCAGACATCCCAATGCGCTGTGCTACGTGGCAAAAGCCATTCCCACTGCATTGCTGCTGCAGGTGGGGTTTGCCAGTCCCCTTTCCTGCTTGCCTTACTGATGTGTGTTGTGTGGCTGAGGGTGGTGTGTTGCCTTACTCTTGTGTGGCTGAGGGTGGTGGAGGTAGGTAGGTGTTGCAGGAATGAGAAATTGAGGGTGGAGGTCGGGGTGAGGTTGGGGGTGAGTCACCTGCGTTTCCGTAGCCACACAACTCTCTAGGACGTAGCCAAAGCTACTGGTGGGTGTCTGCCGCATCTGCACCCATCCCTGCCTATCATGTGTAGGGTTGGCCAGAACCATATATATACGGTGTATATACGGTATTTTGGCAGGGAAATCACCAAATAAACGGTCATATACGGCGTATATATACGGTTCTGGCCAACCCTAATCATGTGTGCTTATGATGACCATGCAGTCAACGCCTGGTAGTCATCAGGTGTCCCTAGTGGTTATCGTAGAATTGGAAAGTGCTGCGCTGCTCTGTCCACGTGAGCTCTGGAGAGGGTTGGATGTTTCGTGAGTGCGCTTCAACTGATATAACACGAAACGCTAGTATCTGCAGAGTCAAAAATGTTATAGGGTTGGCCAGAACCATATATATACGGTGTGTATACGGTATTCTTGGCAGGAAAATCATCTAATATACGATCATAAACGTTGTATATATACAGATATACGGATGTACTGTTTAACCCTAAACATATATGCATCTTACCTGTCTATTGACTTTTTATAAGAGACAGCTCTCAGCAAACAGGTACCAATGCCTAGCTGTGCGCTCCTCTTGTCCTCCCCCCGATCTCTAGCTTTGCGCTCTTTCTCCTGTCTCCCCCCCAATGCCTAGCTTTGCGCTCTTTCTCCTATCTCTCCCCCAATCTCTAGCTTTGCACGCTCCCCCCCGATCTCTAGCTTTG
>Ga0307963_1001115_pt1:0-17500 | contig 19989 bp, 21 predicted proteins | sample OrgLakmetagen594_FD_201829 | JGI IMG/M metagenome (GOLD analysis project Ga0307963, IMG submission 201829) | Saline water microbial communities from Organic Lake, Antarctica - #594 | ecosystem: Environmental > Aquatic > Non-marine Saline and Alkaline > Saline | place: Antarctica: Organic... | reverse complement strand
AAGTGGAAATGTCAATGAAGGAGAAGGAAGCCCGCATGAAGCACTACGCAAGCGTTCAGGTGGGGAATTGACCGATAGATTTGGCGGATGTTGCAGTACGAGGCACAGAGTATGTGTTATCAAAAACATCCTGAACCTCAAGCATTAGATACAGTAATGCATCCTATTCCCATCACACTTAACTAGTCATCCAAAAGGAACTCAAAACACTAAATTTTGGGCATTACCTTGCAGGCATCGCAACGTAAAGCTTTGGACGCGCAGATCAAAGATCATGAAGACAAACGCCGAGCTGAAGAGGCTGAAATCATCAAAGAGAAGAAAATTGTCCAAGCAGAGGTGGGTCAAAGATTACTTTACTTTTCTTACTTTCTGCCATCCTAGGTGTTGTTATGTGTTATGCGTGCTGTTGCCTTACTGAACTAAGCTCGTTTTACAACCTGGAGCTGGTAATTGCCATTGTTGAAGAAGTATGTCATTTCCATCATGCAATACTCCTCTTTCAAATTCTGCTCGTGCATATGCAGGTGGAGCGGTTCAAGTACATGGAGGCACAAAAATCTCAGCAGCAAATGCTCCAGAACTTGTCGCTTAAAAAGCAGAGAGAAGAGATGGTGAGCAGATCTTGAGGAAAAAACGTACCATTAATTTCCTCTTTATTACGTCCCCTTGTAGGTATGTTGACAAATTGCCAAACAAAAAAATTGATAGGTAGATAGCTTCAGAACTATTTATAATGTTTCCTTACGACTTGATATTGTACGGACAAGGAAATGATGTGAAAAAACTGCAAAGACCTTCTCAACTGTGGTTTCTCATGTTTGTACCATACAGTCCACTGACACAGTTGGCAAACCGAATCTTTTTTGTGTCCTGTGTGACCTTTCCAGCTTGAAAAGGCCCGAGCAGCAAGAGCAGCGGCCCTGCAATCCAAGAAGGAGGAGGAGGCAAAGGATTTGGAGGCAACAGCTCGAAAGGTACGCATCAATATTCCTGCAAGCTTGTTCCGGGAGTGGTTTGTTTTTGGTAAGCCTCAGTGCTGACTCCCAGCTTCTTTAAGATGCATGGCATGTTAAAAGCCGCACGGACAGAGATTGTTGAGATTCAATCCAGGCAAGGACTCAATCTACAGCCTTTAGCTGGCACTGCTTTTGTGTTGACCACTGCCGATACTCCTTGTCGGTTCCTTTTTGCTCCATATTGCCACAGATTGAGGAGGATGTTGCCAAAATAGCTGCTAAAGCTGCAGCCGCCAAAAAGGAGCAAGAGCTCACAGCGCAAGAAAATGTCAAGCGGCTTGAGGCTCAGAAGGTGGTCTGTTTGTTGACTCACCCTCTATCTGTTCTCCTTGTAATAACAACATCAGCTGATTTGGCCTTATTTAAATAGTTGTGATGCTATTTGACCTCTTTTAACTTGGGCTTCTGCTTTGCCATAACAAGAAAATCCACCTGATGAATAATCGAGACAACATAAACTCTATATTGTGCTCTCCTCTCAGATGGCTTTGGCTATCAGCAGGCAGCAGGACGAGCTGCTCATGCAGCAGACCCTTGCAACATTGGCAAAGCAAGAACAAGACCGTAAAGACAAGGTGATTGACGTTCATGTTCAGCATTTCAACAGTTTGCTTCATCCAAAGAGTTGTGCCGCACAGAGCCACTGCTCATATCTCATATCTGTGCAGCACAATTGAATACTCATGCTGCATTCACTACTCGGTGTTTTCCCCGCCAAAAACAAGCAAAGGAACTGATGTCTTCCTGCTTTTGCTTTCAATTTGCAGTTGAAAGCATTCCAGGACAGTGTCGAAGCAAGAGGGAGCCGCGTGGGGAAGCAGGCGGTGGCTGATCGCAAGGATCGTATAGAGCGAGAGGAGCGGCTAATTAAGCAATTTGAGTGCCAAAAGGAAGAAGAGTGAGTCGCTTGTATGACAAACTGTTGCTTAAAGGCTTGGATTATACGAGGCTTTTCTTGGCCTGTCAGCTTGTTGGTCAAGACTACAAACCGACAGCATGACGTAATGAATTGTTATTAAATATCATACCATTCTCGGTATAAACATTATGTCACGCCGCAATAATATTGTTATTGGGGGTGCAGCCAACTCATCCCCACCAAAGTAAATAAATATTTGAGGGGGTGTGGATACTCCGGATTGGGTGTAAATAATTAGTTCTGAGTTTTTGACGGGTCATGAGTGGGAAAGTGCCCCCGAGAGCCCCCTATGGGTCGTGTCCAGACAGGGATTGCCAGCTTCTGCAAGGCCCCCCAGCCGCCAAGCAGCTTGAGCAGCAACAGCGAGAGGATGGGCTAGGAGGAGGGAAGTGAGGAGGGGGGCATCGAGGAGGGCGAGGAAACCACCAGCAGGGATGGCCTTCAACCTAAACTGTTTTATCCCCTTCTACTTCGCAGCTGGAGCAGGATGTTAAGCGATATGGGAAGATGATGAGGGCTAGAATTTAAAAAGACCAGATTTCAAAACCAGTTACCAGCTGACACACAATGGATCTGAGTAGTGCAGAACCAGACTCAATTTGATTTCTCAGTGCTCTTGGACGAAAACAATGTCATTGTTTTATGGAATGCACCTCTGAGTCTCTTGGTGCTTTTCTAATCTCTCGGTGCTTCTGAGGGCATTTTGCCCCTGCAGAATGGTGCGGCAGGCACTCATATATATGTATCGAGAGGGGTGCAGATTGGTGCGGACTGGGTAAAAATAACATGTTCCCACGGTACTTGAATTGCAAGATATTCAAGGCTGATTTGTACTGAAGCCTGAGACTGAATTTGTGTGTGCAGACTTGGAACTGATTCAATCAATTTTGAGGCTTGGCATTGCGCTCAAAAGGCAGGGCTCGTATCTAAATTGCATGTTTAACACTTGGAACCTGTTTGGCTCTTTCTCCCAGGTATAAAATTAGAGAAGCCCTGGCGGCTGATAAGAAGGCGCGGCAAAAAGCTGAGCTCATTGAGGCTCGACAGGTGAGACTCAAAGTGTCGGGCAAAGGTGTCCTTCTTGTGAACCCAGTTCATTACCCGAGCTGCTGTTTTGCAAGCTCCAACAACTGTTTTTTGACATTGCAACCTGTCATCCTCAGCTCCCCTTGCTTTCGACATCTTTGCAACCTGCTAGGTGTTTCTTGCCAACCAAGCAGCCAAGACCGCAGCTGCCAAAGAAGAAAGTGAACGTGTGCGCATGGAGACTGAGGTGGGAAAGCTGAAAATTGCTTGCAAGATCACACATGTTTTGAGGTTTTGCTTTCTTCAGTTCTACCTTGGTCAATTTCAGCTCGATCCATGCAGTCTACAGTTTCTCAGGATGGCAGATGCAAATGCCTTTCACTTGTATGCCACACGCAGGACCGAGCTTATGCAGAGGCAGTGGCTTATGACCGCAAAATGGCGGGCATTCGTGAACAGAGTATAGCACATGGCCAACACATCAAGAAGCAAATGGCGGTAAGTGATTTGTGTCAGTTCAACATAGTTTCCACCATTTTTGCATTGTGCTTCCTAATTTGCTACCATGTGCTCATGGTTACCGACTGAAAATGAAAAGATGGTAGCAGGCTAGCGGGCCTTTGTCTAGTTTTTCATACCTTTCTCCTTGGTTTCTTGTATCTTTTATTTCATATGCTCATAGTTATGACTGAAAATGAAGATAAGGGCTGCTAAAAATGAGACACAGCTAGCGAGATAAGGAGATTGAGACATGGAATGTCAGTAATTGGACTTGCCTTATTTGGCAGAGCAAGCTATTTTTCCCAATTTGCCTTTATACAGCCCCCTTTCTTCTATCTACTAGAATCAATAGAGCCTCGTTGTGCTCACCGGCTGCTTGCTTGCACACAGGATGCGGAGCGAGCGAATCGACTGGATGACACAAGCATGACTGACCGCGAGCGCGCCCTCAACTCCCATCTGTTGAATGCAGCAACTCACATAGTAGGAGAACCAAAGCAGATGAGCGTAAAGCTTTACTAGAATTGAAAGAACTGGTGATACAAGACAGGGATGCTTTTGTGAACGCAATCAATTTTGACCTGATTGAGGTGTTTGGGGCAATGGCGCCACGCCGTGCAGGGCTCGCCTTTAGATAATTACTGATAATATGAAGTGCACGTCTCTGTGGGGAGTGTTTTTCACTGCCTGTATAGTTTTTCTTTTTCTTTTTCTTATAAAGTGCAGTCCTGCTCACTGTGAACGAAAAAAGGCCGTGCGGACTTGTCTCATACGAGTATCAAGACCTCCCTGTCCCCGACAAAAGAAAAGTCCCCTGACCTCAAGACGTTTACGTCAAAGGGGTCATGGGTAAATGGAAGGGGTCATGGGAAAGGAAATCATTCGGTTTTTGGGGCCTGCTTTATTTGCATCGTGAGGGTTACGAGGGTTAGGGTTACAAGGATGGCCTACAGCCCGAGAATCTGGCTGATGGCAATTGGCTGGTGAAACAAAATCAACCAGTGTCGAAAATTGAAACTAAATCCGACACAAACTTGAGGAGTCTGTATGACTCTTGATTCAGGAATGCATTGATCTCAAAATCAGTGATACTGTGATGACAAGCCAAGAAAGGAATAAATTCAGAGCTCGAAGGAGCAAACGCACGCAGAGTTCGTATTTAACAATGAAAAGATAAGCCGACCGGATCCGCAAGACTACACTGGCTCATGTCCCACACTTCCTGAGTACAGCCCAGTTATTAGCAGACTGATTGCACCTAACTTGCCCTTCAGAAAATGCAAATGAAGCGAGACAGCGAGCTGGACTCCTGTCTGCCTGCAAAAAAACAGTTCCATACTTGACTACCACAATACCAGCAGGAATAACTTACGTCTTAGCGAGCCACGAAGAAGTGGCAAAAGCATGTTCACAAATCTAGCAGACGCATTTGTATTTGTTGAACAAAAAATAAAACAATGAAAACAAACCCCTTTCTTTTGTCCGCCCTTTCCCGAACCACCGCAAATCAGTCCCAGGAACTCGTTAAACTTATCCAGTCTCTCTGCTCTTTGAATCCTAGTCTATGGAGTGGCACCTACACCCGGCAATTCTCCCATGCGCAGCCACATGTGGCCCATTTTGAGGCCGCAGTCCACCACCATCCCGCCTTATTCAGGGGACAGTTTGGCACGCAGGACAGCAGCTGGAGCACAAGCAGCAGGGTCCAGGAGGCAGAGGGCCTCAGCAAGCCTCCCCAGCATCCCGTGTTTGAAGGAGGAGCTCCCCCCTCCAGCAGCAGCAGTTCTTACGCACACAGCAGTCAGGCAACGCCGCCTCCCTCTCAGCCAGGCCTAGCAGAATCAAGCAGCCAGCCCTGGCTAGCCACAGATCACACACCTCACCCCCCTCCTCACACGCACACAAGCAGCGGCAGTACTCTTGAGCAGCACCAGGCGCTCAACTCCACCTTCCAGCATCATCATCACGAGCGGCAGCACGATGCGTCCAAACCCAAGGAGGAGCAGCTGTATGACGCCTACCTTGATGTCTGTGCCACCCATGCGCAAGCTCCGATGCGCCCCAACACGCACCAGCACTTTCAACTGTTCAAGGAGCAGTTGCAGGCGGAGCTGCGGGCCGGTGAACAAGCCATGCAGCGCTTGATCAAGAGGCAGGGTGCACTGGAGAAGTTTGGAAATGTAGGAGAGACAGCAGCCCAGAAGTACCTGAGACCTGTTGCCATTGAATGGATGCAATCCTTGCAAGCAGCCTTCGAGAAGGAGTTCGCCAAGGTGCGGGTCGTACCTGCAAGGAGGGGTTGCATCACACACACATGTACGCAGACAAACGCACATACACACATACGCAGACATACATGCACACATACAGCACACATACACACACGCATGCACGCATGCACATACACACACAAGCACGCACATGTGCACACGCATTTGCACACACATAGTTTGTCTGTCCTCGTCATGCCCTTTACAGGCAAGGCCCCTGCCCTTATTTGAAAGGCCCTGAAGCACACTACACTACCCTACAATGCCTGTTGCCTCTCTTCCTCTTTGCAGGCCAAAGCCATTCTCACTACACCCCCAGCAAAGCCATCTTCGCCATTGCTAGGAGGAGAAGAAGCAGGCAGAAAGGACGCTCCACTGAGCAGCATGGAGAGCAGCAGCCAGATGTGCCAGCTGGCTTTATGGCCAATACTAGCTGCAGTTGGCACAGAGAATGCAGCCACGAGCGTTGTTGCAGGTACGATTACGTACCTGCTGTGTGTTGGCTGCGCCACGCTTGCACAAGTATTTTGGTTTTGAGGGTGCATTGTGCAAGCCACAGCCTTTCTGACAGGGTCAAGAGTCAAGAGGTGAAGCGGTTGCGCAAGGGAGCCAAACCAGTCGTGCCACTTCTCATTACTTTCCCACAATTTGAAGCAACTGTGCAGTCAATTTGTCTGGGTATTTACAATTGAGGAATGGGTCACAGAGACATTGACAAGCAATGAAGCATCAAATGCTCTCTTGCTGCCTGCCCACACTGAAAACCTCCTGCCCATCTCAACAATAAGCGCAAGAGAGAAGTACACCGTTGCACTCGTGCCTCACACTCGTGCCTCACACACACACACACACACACACACACACACACACACACAATCATACACACAGATACACATACACACACGTATGCATACACTATAACACACACATAGACACATATGCATACACTACAATTAACACATCCATTTACCCGTATCATATATACACACACACTCACACACACACACACGTACACAGGCACCCTAAACACCATCATGCCCTCCATGGGCAACAGAGCAGGGCTGCAGGCCATCCTGCATGGCACGCGGCCTGACGATGTGTGGACAGTGTCGTCTGTCAAGGTGGCAGCAGCCCTGGGTTCCAGGCTGGAGGAGCTGGTCCTGCACCAGCACCTAAAGGAGGAGCTGGAAGGCATGCAGCAGGCCAAGAAACAGGTGAGGGGACGATGCTTTCAATTGACAAAGAAGCAGAGGAAGGAGGCATGGAGGCGTTATTTACATTTTCCTCTCATTTGCCGGTTGCTAAAGCACACAAGCTTGGGCTGCAGCGTGGAATTCTGAAAAATAAAATATCTTACTTGCAATGTTGTGTTACCACGTCAAATCCTGTGTCAACACAGATCATCCCTGGTTTGGAATGCGAGCGATAACCCCTAAGGACATGGCAACATCTTCCACATTAGCTGAATCTTTCCCTTCTTGGCAGGCCATCAAGGCAATGCCAACTCCCCCCTGTCGTGCAGCTCCTTGTCTCCTCATACCTTTTCATTTGCACACAGGGTAGGGGCTGTGCATGAAGACCAGCACTGAATTGAACGTGACACATATTAGATGTCAAGTTATTAAGAGCATGCTGCCTTTTGTTGTTTGGTGCTTTGCTTCCAACAGGGCACCCAGGGTGCACGCTTGCAAAGCCGGCTGGCCAAGATGCGCCACCTAGTCAAGAACGTGGAGAAATGCACAGGAGTGGGGTGTGGCTTGTCGCGTCAAGCCCTGTCTGCCCTCATGGCCAGCATCAGCCATGTTGAGCAAAAGCAGAGGTGGAGCAAAGACCTCAAGATACAGGTATGATAGTAGTTGCTGGTCGGAACTCATGCGCAACGGATTGTCAGAGCGCTTGCATGGTTGCTGCGTGCTTGGGGTGGGCTTGCACCTGAGAAGTGCTTCAAACCAAAAGGCAAGGAGATAGAGTAGGTGTAGGCGTTTACAAGTTGCTTACCGCACATCTTCGAGGTGATAATTCCTTTTCGCCTCTCCGTTTTGCTTGGTGTATGGTGTTTAAGCTACTAGTAGTCCTTGCAGCTCCTGACCCGTGAGGTCCAGCCCTGCCTGCCTTATGGTCCCGCATGCCCTCGCCTCCTGGGCACTTGATGACCTGCGATGACCTTACATTCAGAAGAACATAGTAATATAGTAATGCAGGTAGTGTAAACACTACACTACCGGCATGAATCAAGGCAGCACGTTGTTCGATCTCTCCACGCTGGCATAAGCACCTGAAAGCCACACCTGCACATGTGCCCATTTCCCCCTGAACGGACTCAGCAATGTGATCTCCTCCATTATGCCCGCAGATTGGTGGTGAGTGCCTCAGCATGCTCCTCCAGGTTGCCCGTCTCACCACATCGGAAGGCACAACCACTCGAGGGCTGCGCTACGAGGCGCTGTACGGGGGCGGCAAGGAGAACAAGAGGACCGGCGCTATAATCGTGCACAAGCTGCTGCCAGAGATACTTTTCAGCGCGTCTGAGCGTGGCCTCCTGGTACTACCCCCCTCCCCCTGTGTTGTATGCAGTTTTAGGACACCCCTCTTTGCACTATTTTTCTCTGCTTGCAAGGATAACTCAGATTGTGAGTATATAAGACAGCCTTTTGTCGCACGGTGCTTGGCCTGTTTGTTCATTGCTTCTGCGTCGCCCTTTTGAATGTATCCCCCCTTGAGCACCCTCTTTACACCCTCTTGAGTCGCCTTTTGGTTGTATCCCCCCTTAAGCACCCTCTTCACACCGGCTTGTTCCCCCTTGCTTTCAAGCATGGCAACCACTGTGTGAAAAGTGCTCGCTTTCAAAGCTTCATGCACACCAAAAGCTAGCCCTCTGTTGCCGCAGTCAATCGATGGCACACCAGATCTGTGTGTCACGCATTGTGTAGTTGCTGTCTCAAACAGTTTCCAACTCAGTCACTGTGCCGCAGCTGCACGTGCTTGCTGCTTTCCAAACGCACCGACGCACACACATACCCTGCCCTCACACTGCCTTTGCGGTGCAGGGCCCCAGCGGATCCCTACTGTACGACACCCGTCTGCTCCCCATGCTGGTGCTGCCTGTGCCTTGGACACGTTTCGATTCCGGGGGCCTTATCATGCACGGCCCTTCCGCCGTGCGCGCTAACCGCAAGGGCATGTATGTGCAGGCGGATGAGGAGGGGCACATGGCGCAGCTGTATAAGGGCTTGAACACACTGAACGCCTTGCCCTGGTACGCGTGTGTTTGTGTGTGTGTGTGTGTGTCTGCGCGCATGCCTGTGTGTGTACGAGTGTATTTGTGCGTTCTTCCCTTAGCTTCCCTAGGCAAATACGGTTTTCTTTTCGTATCATGGGCTCCGCTCTTGGGTTTGTTAGCATTACATAAGCGCACTATACACATTCATGATCATACAATCGTTGACTGCCATGCATTATCCAGCCCGCTTCTTATCCCTCTGTTGTTCTCCAGTGATTGTGTGCAATTCCAATGAATGCGTCCCGTTGCAGAACTCTTGAACACCCTTCTCCCTGCTCTATTCCGACCTCTTTCAGACAAGAAACTCCCCCTGCACCTCCTAGGGCTGTCAATGCACGTGTCCTGGGCGTGATGGAAGCACTTTGGGCAACTCTGCCCTGCAGTACAACCCACAAGGCTCAGATGCAATCCACCCCCAAGGAAGCCACTGCAACTTCCGCTGCTACCTCTCCCAGCCTGCTACGCAACCTACCCGTTGCGTGGGAGGCAGCTGCTAGCTCTATCAGCGCATTCAGCTCCACAAAAGCCTATGCAGACGCGACAGCGCCCCTACCGCAGAGCTCGCCCTACCTCCGCTGCAGCAGGGAAGGGGCGGGCATGGGGCAACTGCTGTTCACAGCCGGGCCTGCCATGCCTCATGAGATGAGCGCTTGGAAACGGCGCTGGGTTGCCGCCAAACAGGTTGGTAGGGATGGGGGCAATTTGTCTTGAGTAGGAGGCAACTGAGGAACTGAAAAGCGTTTTAAGGATCAAATTGATCAAGCATGTAAATACTGAAGAATGATTTATCAGATTGACAACCATCTCATGGGCTGTAAGTACGATCCTTTTTTCCTTTTGAGGGGGTGATCAGATTGACTTGTGAATACACTTTGGAAGCGCAATTGGAAGCTGCCCCTTTGCACTTCAAAGCTTATAGATCTCCTTTATGAAGCATCTACTGAGCACGTGCCGGCTACCAGGAACACACGCATGACGCATGTACACGCACAAACTCTTACACATACGCGGACGCACTCTTACACATACGCACACACACATATATGCATACACATATCCAAACCCCTATATTGCAATGCAAGCAGGCACACTGTGAGGCGGCCACGCAGGCCTCGGAATTGCACCTCAAGCTCAAAGTTGCGCGGCAGCTCTCAGGACGTGACTGGTTCTTCATACCCCACAACATCGATTTTCGGTGCGCGGTTAGTGGGCGGCAGCAGGTTGCAAAAGGGTGGTTCCAACGTCTCTGGTGTATATTGCTGGGACTGGCGATGACACATTTTGTATGATCATACACTTCAGCAAAAGCTCAGAGACGTTAGAACAAAAGGTTTAAGATGTGAGCTTGGAATGGTTTCATTCTGCATTGCTTTGTGCATCATTCAAAATCTTGGCTACAAACCTTCAGTATTAGTGCAACATCACTCTGTGTATGTGTGCTTGTGTGCACATGCCATGAATAAGGTTGTATCTGCTCGTGTGCTTCCTCTCCAAAGTTTTGGTAAGCTAATACAAAACTTGCACGCTGGCAATAGACACGCTTGCCTTTGCTCCTATTTTGTGATGAGGATGCCTACCCCATCTTTTTCTGTTGCACCAAGCAGCAGGAAGGTCAAGCTTTTCAGTTTAAGGAATTTATGAATATATGTGATATTCCTTTACAATCTTATTCAAACCATTTTTAAAAGCCCAAGCCGTGACTGCAGGGCTGAGGGCTACAGTTTGTACATCTTGTTTGCGGGTTAAGTAGAGTTTCTGCCGCAGATGTCTTAACATTCTTGCTTTTTCTGCACCACAGGAATAAACTGATTGGCCGTGTATATAATCATTCTTGCAGGGGCCGTGCCTACCCCACCTCTTGCTACCTGCATCAATTGGGGGACGACACCTCTCGTGGTCTGCTGCAGTTTGCAGAGGGCAAGCCGTTGGGGCAGAAGGGCCTGGAGTGGCTCTTCATTCAGGTATTGATGCTGAGCAAAGCACGTATTTAGTGTGGAGGTTTGTGTTGACACAAGTGTTTGTGTGTGTGCTTCCCCTTGCGTTGGCCAGATGAATGTGTTGACTGACTCACTCAGAAGGCCACTTTTTGTTCCCTCTATGTCAGTTAACCGGACCCCTTCACCCTAGTATCTACACTTGAGCATCAAAGATTTGCTATGTTTCCCAAAAAATACAACGGTGCTGCGTCCAAGGCCCATAGATACTCACAGGAACTCTCATTCGGCATGCACAGCAGAGGCACTCTGTCGTAGCCCCCCTTTATTGCCCTACCCCTCAACCTCATGCACAGGTTGCCAAGTGCTACGGCCAAGGCAAGGACAAGCTGCCCTTCAGTGAACGGCGCAGCTTTGGGGAAGATAGCCTGCCGCGCATCCTGGCTTGTGCACGCAGCCCCTTGCAGCCAGGGGAAGGGCAGTGGTGGATGGAGGCTGAGGAGCCATGGCAAATGTTGGCAACATGCTGCGAGATTGAGGCAGCTGTCGCCAGTGGTGATCCGACGTCCTATCATAGCCGCCTGCCCTTGCAGCAGGTGGGCGCTGCTATGTGTGTATATGTCTTATGATGTCTGTTGTGGGGAAGAATCGGGTGTTGTGTTGGGAGATATACTATGGGAACCAAGTGGGTGCTGTGCTGCGTACTAGGACTTGGTGGTGCACTTGGTGGTGCACACGCTCAGAGGTCAGGCTGGACTGTGGGGAGTATTTGTTTGTTATCATGCTGGTACCGCAAGGAATACAGACAGTGTATGCTGTGGTGCCTGCAAAAGCGATTCAGTGTGCAATTTGTAGGAAGAAAGAGGTTGCACAGTCATCAAGTGTTTGTGGTGTTATCCTCTGCATGCAATGCTCTGTGCCACACAATTTGCAGGACGGGTCCTGCAACGGCCTGCAGCACTACGCTGCCCTGGCCCGGGACTACAGCGGAGCCGTTGCTGTCAACCTAGTGCCCTCCTCCAGCCCTCAGGATGTGTACTCTGCCGTGTCCAGGGTGGGTCAGGTTCCACGCAGCTTCTTATGGTGGCACACTTGATGCATTTTGAATGTCTATGCTGGTGAGACAACCAAATTTATGATACCATACAGTGCCGTAATAAATGCAAGGTTTGAAATAAACCAAATAAAAAACCCATAAAAACCCCCAATGCTAGCAATGGGAGGGGGGCAACATTTGATTATTAAACACCATGCGAGCCTATGCAAGGTATTTTTGCCTCTTTTTTGAATAAGCAAGGTCTTTTGGTACATAAACGAAGGCAAAAGCAGAAAAGGACACGTGTTGAGAGGCGGAAAAACAGAGGAAATCGCGTTTTATGGAGCAAGAAAGCATTTTTGGGGTGCTCTGATTAGGCTTCGAACTTAAATCCTCTGAAAACCTGGTTTTTTTGCACCAATGCAAAGTTCAGAAAGCGTTTTAATTCAATTGCTTTATTAGGTCACAGCACTCCCAGAGGGGTCAAAAACATTCGCAGTATGCAGTCATATAAGCATAGTACGGAATGTGTTTGATTGAGGGCCATTGTATACAATCTTGGTCTGCAGTTTGCACTTCTTGGCTGAAGACCTTTTTAGCAAACCTGGTAACCGTACCTCTTTATGTTCAAGTAGTGTTGTGAGGGCACTAAACCTGAGAATCAGCTCGACGCCGCTCAGGAGCAGTACAGATATCTCTGCAACATTCTTCAGAGGGCCTCCACTTTTGAACCCTGCTTAGTCAATCCTGACAGTAGCAGGCTTTAACAGACGTGATCCTCTTTAATACGGGTAATATCTTGCCTGTGTGTCTGCTTACCCCTGACACCAGCCAGGCTTCAGGAAAAGTTGAGAAACAGGCAAAACACATATGTTAAGGAGCAGGTAGCCTCTTACCAAAGACATCTACACTCGCAGAACATCTGTGGTTTTCTCAGTCTGGCTTGGGACCCCCACATCCCATCAGCCCTCAAGTAATTGTGCTCAGCTTGCCCAGACTGTGCGCGACCTCTTATACAAGGCTACTCATTTTGATGCAAATATTGAAGTAAATGGGAGGTCTCCTTTGTGCTGCCTTGCCGCAGGTAGTGGATGCCCGGGTGCGAAAGGATGCAGCAGAGGGTGTCAGTGAGGCGCAGCTGTACCTGACTCGTTCGGGCAAGGTGGACCGCAAGCTGGTGAAGCAGACTGTCATGACGTCAGTGTATGGTGTCACGCAAATAGGAGCACGGCAGCAGATTGGAGCGCGGTTGAAGGAGCGGGGATGGGACAAGGACTACGAAGTATATGGGGTGGGTGCATGTTTGCTGATTGTTTAAGCGCATGAGAGGTGTAGTGTGCACGAGAGACAAATGTATGCTTGAAGGTGTGGGGCGTAGGTGCACCCTGGCTTAGAGCACAGCAGCAAAGAATTGATTGCTTGCATCTCAGGGCGCCTTTGGTAACAAGTATGTCTGTAAGATGGAAATGTATAGTGTATAGTGTATGAACTCGGCCTAGAAAGGATTTGCATCCTTCTTTCGGTTTTACTCTGGCTCTGAAGGCAGTTAATTTTACCTTGTTTGTATGGCGGGGTAGACTCCTGCCTACCAAAAACTTAAGCCAGATTTAAGTTATTAAAGCTATCGGAGTTATTTGCATCAACAATGCTTGGATAAAAACTCTTACCTCCATTTTGCATATGAATGGAAGGCCTAGAACACAAACCTTACGGTTGTTTTTTCCCAGTTCTAACAACTTTGCAGATACTATTGCTCCTTTGGTGCCACTCTGTGCATGCATGTGCCCCCCACCATACACACAAGAGTCAGTGATTTTATTAGTCGCGATACGTCGCCACTGTGTCGCATTTTGGCCATTTTGGGTGCGACACAGCGACGCCCGGCAGGGGCTTATATATAGTAATGAATATTAACGTTGAGACCGGGTGGAAAATTTGGGTGTGTGAGACAAGAAAATTCGGTTTTCGTTTACACCCCTCCTCTGTTGCACACCCATTTAACTCTTCCTGGTGTTGTGTAATAATCAATAAATATAATTAGTGAAGATACTTGGTTTAAAAAATGGGCCTGTCAGTCGATTCAGCCACGAAAAATTCGGTTTTGGGAAATTTTGGGGGATTTCTGGGAAAATGGGGCTGGCTCTGCCCAAAAAGTGGACACCCTCGCTGGCCGACGAGTGTCTTCCACCCGGAAAAGAAGCTCACTGAGGCTCGGCAAGCCTCACACTCGGCGAGTCTCGGCGAGGCCACACTCTCAGGTGTCCAAGTATGACCCACCCTTATTCATGTCAGTGGTTTGCTATCTGTGCTCTGCCACACTCTCAGGTGTCCAAGTACCTTGCTGGAGCCACGCTGTCTAGTATCGGGGAGCTGTTTAAAAATGCAGAAGAGGTCATGGCTTGGCTAGCCAGCTGCGCCAGCACCGTGGCCCGCACCAACAGGCCTGTGGAGTGGCGCTCCCCCCTTGGCTTCCCCATCTGCCAACCCTATTCAGAAATGAAGCAGGCATTAGTGAGTAATGTGGCAGGTTGGGGCAGAGATTGAGCAAGTGAGCACGTGGTCTGCTTTATCACTGGTGAATTTTGTGTGGGCTCTCCCTCAAGTGGTGCATCCAGAGCAATGGATTTCATCTTCAATCGAAAAGGCTCATGCTTTTTTTAAGACATAAGCATAGTATATAAATAAATACCCTCTTCAACAGGAATTCTTTTTTGGGATGACACGTTTACTTTTTGGGGAGGACACCCCTGAGGGCCCCCCCCCCCCAAACCCCCCTTCCAGTGCCCCCACTCGGACAAAAAGGGTACCAATCTGCTCCTTTTTCAAACAGGCATCCATCTGCATACTCGTCAAGACCTGAAACAGAAGTGCTGCAGAGTTATGGGGCAAAAACTGAGATACAGACGCCCACGCACACGTGACCTTTATAGGTATACCAGGCACCCATTACTGGCTTGCACTCACATTGCTTCTATTTTTTCAGAATTCCACTCACTATCTCATGCTGGCACAATCCTGCAAGTTTTTTTTGCTACTTCATTGGCTGGACTCACCCCGCGGCCTCCACCCGAGCGCATTTGCCTCTGACTTTTGGACATGTCCACAGACCCCCTTCCTTAACCCAATTCGCTCAAAAAGGGTGCCAATCGACTGGGCTTGAACTGGGATCCCGATGATATGTTTAAAATTTCGTAGGAGTGGCCCAGTAAAATTTTGGAGGGGGGGTCCCAGAAACTTCGGCCCCCCCCGGCCCCCCCCCCCTTTGATTGGACCCAAATATATACCAATCGATAGCTTTCGACGCCAGGATTCCGAATATATAAATCTAAATCGATTTGACACGTGACGTCCAAAAGTTATGCTTCCTACACCCTCCTGCTCTTCAACCTGACTTATCTGATATCATTGTTAGATTATTGTAAGCCGCATTATGACAAACTTGTGCGGGGAAAAGGAGCATGTGTTTGTTTGTCCTGCATGTAAGCAAGCAGATGCGTGCACAGTCACACGTGTAGTTGGTGGTGAGGATGATAACAGTCTTGTAAATGCTCTTTGACTTAAACGTTAAATTTTCCATTTCTAACTATGATTTTAAGAGAGCTAATTGAGTTCCTAGTATAAAGTATGAAGGCATAAAACTAGTTAACATATTTGCGTCCAGAACCTTTTGCATTCCACTTACATATGAAAACGTTGCCTCCTTAGGTGGACAGCAGCCTACAGAAGTTTTGGATTCAGAAGCCCACCCCCAAAGTTGCAAAAAGCGCGCAGAGGACTGCCTTCCCTCCCAACTACATCCACAGCTTGGACTCGGCGCACATGATGATGACTGCCATGGAGTGCAAAGCACGTGGCCTCGCGTTTGCTGGTGCGAGCTTTGTGCTTTGCTAGGTTTATGCCTCATTTTCACGCCAGGGGTTTGGTCTAGGTGCTGCTTTCTAGATAACTTGTTTGCCATGTACAAGCTATAGACATTAGTTGCGCCTTTCATTCATTTTCTGCCTTCATTCATCATTCTCAGAACTCCCCCCCCCCATTGCACCTTCCATTCATCTTCTGCCTTTCTTGCCTCCCCCCCGTCCCCCTCTTTACCACAGGTGTGCATGACTGCTTTTGGACTCATGCGGCGTCAGCAGACACCATGAATGCTATCCTTCGCAGTACTTTTGTACAGTTACACAGCCGTCCTCTATTGGAAGAACTTGTTGAAGAAATGAAAGAAAGAGCACCAGGAGTGGTGATGCCGCCTGTTCCTCCCAAGGGCCTGCTAGACTTGAGTGTGGTGCATAGTTCTCCCTATTTCTTTAGTTGATTTTATATTGAACTATGTTTCGGATCATCTGATATACGCTTCTGCAAGACTGGTGACCCTTGATGTGTTTGAACCTGGCTTGTGTAAGTTTAGTGCTGGGTCGGTTGACACAAAAAACAATGATATTTTGGTTCCTGCCTTAGCCCTTTTTAAAACACAGTAATATGCTAGCTTCATAACAGTGTGATTGAAATCGTTCATTATAGTGCCAGTGAGAGGCATATTTAGCGATGTAACCTTACCTTACCTTACCTTACAGTGCCGGTGGTGCAGGAAGTACTGAAGTGTGTGGCACACAACTACTGAGTTTATAACAGTAAGTGCTCGACGAGTCTGACCTGCCCTCTTTCAACTCAAGAATGCCCTACCCTTCTCTTTGAGAGTGCCAACACACAAATAAGGAATATGATCATTGAAAGGCATAACAACTTAGCAAATCCTGCTTTATTTCCTTGATATAGGCAGCAGTGAATGGTTGCGATGCATCCAGATTTCTTGACTGACCCTATTTTGAAGTGGCTCTATACACATCACTCTTTATCAGACAAAAGCAAACACCGCCAGCCGTCCAGATGCTATCCCCATCTCCATGAAAACAAAAAGCCACAGACTAGCAGACTGCTGAGACTAGTAGTTACAGTAATAAGAAAGAGGGTAAAAGGGGTGGATTCTTAGGAGTAGCAGGAGGCAAGAAATGGTGGAAACCGTGAACACCTCAGCAGCACCGCCGGCCATCAGCAGATCCACCTTCAAGAAGAAGTTCACCAGACAGCACCGACCCAAAGATTTCAGCATATTTCAACGTGACATCGCTTCACCTTATCGAGATCAAGACCTGTGAGCACCAAATCTCGGAGCCATTTTAGCGCCGCGCAGGAACAGCACAAAAGCCTTTGCACCAGCATCCTCTACAAAACTCGTTATTTCAAGTTGCTGGAACCAAGAAATAACTAGCGTGTCAAATCGCAGCAGTGTGCTGCAGGCGGCTGTTTCAAATATGCTGGCCTAGGCAGCCCAGCATACTCTGCAGCCAAGACGTTCCACAGGTTCCATGTGCCGCGTTCAGGTCTCGGTGCATCTGGAACACAGGCTGTGTCTTCTTCACACTTGCGCTCTGTGCCAGGACTGCTGCATGGTCCCCATCCCCCACCATCCCACCCCCCACTTGAGCCCTTCCCTCACCTACTCCTTCCCCCTCCCCAT
>Ga0307963_1001114_pt1 | contig 19990 bp, 16 predicted proteins | sample OrgLakmetagen594_FD_201829 | JGI IMG/M metagenome (GOLD analysis project Ga0307963, IMG submission 201829) | Saline water microbial communities from Organic Lake, Antarctica - #594 | ecosystem: Environmental > Aquatic > Non-marine Saline and Alkaline > Saline | place: Antarctica: Organic Lake... | reverse complement strand
AGAGTTACAGTGCACTCAGCAGCTTCACGTCTGAGCGGCTGACATTCCTCATTTGGAGGGTTGGCCAGGATTGTATGCCTACACTGTACATGACCATATGTATGAATCTCCTTAGAAATACCGTATGTACACCACCGTATATACCTATAAATGTATGGACCTGGCCAACCCTACTCATTCTGCACGAACAGTGGTGAACACTGTGCCTGTGAGTCAAGATGTTTCTTTTGGTGATCACTGTGCCTGTGATTTTGCCTGTGACTTTGCCTGCGATTCTGCCTGTGACTTTGCCTGTGATTTTGCGTGTGATTTTGCCTGTGATTTTGCCTGTGACTTTGCCTGTGATTCTGCCTGTGACTTTGCCTGTGACTTTGCCTGTGATTTTGCGTGTGATTTTGCCTGTGATTTTGCGTGCAATTTTGCGTGTGATTTTGCCTGTAATTTTGCGTGTGATTTTGCGTGTGATTTTGCCTGTGACTTTGCCTGTGATTTTGCGTGTGATTTTGCCTGTGATTTTGCGTGCGATTTTGCGTGTGATTTTGCCTGTGATTTTGCGTGTGATTTTGCCTGTGATTTTGCCTGTGACTTTGCCTGTGAGTTTGCCTGTGACTTTGCCTGTGATTTTGCCTGTGATTTTGCCTGTGATTTTGCCTGTGATTTGCCTGTGATTTTGCCTGTGAATTTGCCTGTGACTTTGCCTGTGACTTTGCCTGTGAATTTGCCTGTGATCACTGTGCCTGTGATTTTGCCTGTGATCACTGTGCCTGTGATGTTGGTGATCACTGTGCCTGTGAGTCATTAAGATGTTTCTTTTGGGCGATGAGGGGATGTTCATCCTACCTGAAGAGGTCATCGAAGTTCATGTTTTTGCCAAATTGGTGGCCCTGTGCGGTGGTTAACAAGGCACATGGTTGTGTGAGTGAGTGACGTTTTTGAGTGACATTTGTGTGAGTGAGTGACAAGGTAGATGGTTGTGTGACGAGTGAGTGACGTTTGTGAGTGACGTTTGTGTGAGTGAGTGACAAGGCAGATGGTTGTGTGACGAGTGAGTGACGTTTTCCTCTGGCAAAAGGGGGACACGGATGGCTTGGGTTGGCCGGAGCGGTAATCATTCTCGTACACGCCCATGTGTATTTGAAGGTTGCCCTCCTAGAAATTATTAGCAAGCACGGTGCATACAGTTCTGGTCAGATCTACAGACGCTGATACAATGTAGACTAACATTATACTGAATGAACAAGTAAACCCTGTTCACATCACGGGGATCCCTCACCTTTGAGCTGACATTAATGATGCGAATGGGCCTGTGGTCAAAAGGCAGCAAGATGAGAGCAATAGACGTTGAGCACGCACCCATGAGAAACAGACTGCGCGTTTGAGTTGCCTTGATATAATAAGATCATCAGAGGGCCTTAAATCAAATTTGACATCTTTTCTTGCGCACAATGAAGCAATATTTGTGAGGTTATGTATAGCAATGACGCATGGCATCACAATCAAACACAGCATCCTATACTGTTATCGTCACGACTCTTTTTTCGTAATGAGATCGAATGGCATGTTGTTGTAACAGAGAATACTCCAAAGGCACCTGTCTGACATGAGGCGCAAGGACTTGAGTGCAAGATCAAACATTCGACACATGTTTAGCAGCCTAACGCATGAGGTGCAATGAGTTGATGATGAGTGAGCAGCTCCTACTTGTTTGCCTTCTTGAAGTGAGGAAGAAGCAACGTTGTCAGCGCAAAGTGGCCAAGGTGATTCACTCCTAGCTGCGCAAAAGGAAAGGAAGCAAAAAAAAACAGATGAGTTACGTGAATATGCATCACGTAAAGAACAGAATTGGCAGCTGTCGGAAAAGGGTACTTCTTGTAACGTGACATTTGGTCACAGGTACTCCCCATGCACCCCCACCCCTAAGTTAGCCTCAGGAATTTCCCACACCCAGCAAGCCACCATGCCTCCCACTTGCAGGGTAAAAAGACAGGATAATCTGTTGTTCCGCGCTTGCTGCGGGTTTCAGCCCAATTTCTGTCCCCAAGGTTGCAGGGATAAGGTACAACATAAAATTAAATATATGTATTCCTAGATGGGTTTTGGTGGGAATCTTGATACTTGGTTCCGTTACATGCATTTCCAAGTCACCAAGCCACCCACTTGGTCTTTAAACCTTTTTGGCGGGCATGTGAAGAAACATATAGCTACCCAACGCAACCACTTGCAGGAAATCCCACTAACCCTGTGCCAAATTTCACATTGCAGCATGTTGTATGATAAATTCATGATGACACCAAGCTGCGCAAAAAAACAAGTGACACATTAACTCACGCCTCACGCCAAAGAAAGGGGCTACATCCCAATGGAGTATTATGCCTATTCACTTTTGTGTGGTCAGGGTGTTACGCAGCACATGGAGCCAGAAGGGGGTCAGTCAAGTTCCCACTTAAGTCCAGCAACCAAATCTTGCCTTTTTGTGTAAGTCAGACATTCTAATACACGGATTAGTGTCCTACAAAAACACACAAACTGTGGTCTTCGGTTGCTCAATTACAGCAGTGAACCTGCAGTGCTGCCAGAACTGCGCCATCAGTTGCACAGGAAAGGGTATACGGTCAACTTAGAGTTCTACGTAAGTGACTGACTTCCCACAATGACAATATGACGATACAATTCCAATACAATTCGCTCAATCTTGCCTCAAGTACTCAACTTTTGGTTCAAGTACTTTTGGTTCAAGTACTTAACTTTTGGTACAAGCTGCGCGTGCAGTATGGTGTATGGTACAAGCAACGGTACACCAGCATGTATGCGTTAAGGATTGAATGCAACTACCGCTCAGGCAAACAGCTCAAAGGTACCAGGTGGAGTTGCGCATGCAGGGGCATGACAACATTTATTCTCGGGAACAGTGTAATTGAGTTGGCCAAGACCGTGCGCGTGTAAGGCTGGCGGCAGAAATGGCTAATAATTTGTCCAGAACCAAGGAGGAACTTGTGTGCAGCGAATATGCCTGTGACAGTAAACTGCTGCTATCCATAGGGATTGAACAGAAAGAAAAAAACATATACGCAAATCTGCTTGCCTGGTATTCAAATCCGTCTTTTGTTGTCATTTTGGGAGTTGCCATGACTCCGGCATTGTTCAGCAGCACGTCGAACACCTCCTTCTTTTGTGCGCACAGCTTCTTGTAGCACTCGACCACACTGGATAGATCTGACAAGTCCAAGCGGATAGATTCCACTTTGGCGTCAGGTTGACTTGTTCTGAGGAAGGCAAAGACAAACAATATCGAAAGTGAGGGCTGAACGTGCAAGTAGAAGGCTTTATCATGTCATGTCGGAAGACCTGAGGACGGGGGGGGGCAGGAACAACATCTGTTACATCTCCCTGCACCAAATGCTGCTGAAAGATGGACGCACGGATGCACGCACTTGATTGACTGTACGGCATTGGCCGCACGTGTGTCATCGCGGCAGGCTATAATAACCGAGTAGCCCTGGGGGGAAGGAAGAGGAAGGCTTGAATTTCTTTGTGAGTGGGTTGTGATGCTCTTTCAGACATCACCGTACCTTCTTACACAGGGCCAAAGCGCTCTCATAGCCTATGCCTGGAGGTGCATGGTTGAGACGAAGGATAAGGACCACACATTTCTCATGCTTGCACGAGTGCGTCTATTTCACCACATCTGAATGAGAGCATTTGCTTGACTCATGCATGTGTCAACTTGAGTGAGATGTGTACCTGTGTTGCCCCCGGTGATGAGGACGCTCCTAGCCATTCCTTCCCCTAATGACCGTGCAAACAAGAGTGTGTAAAGTTAAATTATATTACAGTCGAATATTTCTTTTGTAAAATCAGATAAACTCTGCCCATTGAACCCTAGTTGGTCGCGTATAAATAATCAATCCGACTACGTTAGTATATGTAGGGAATATTTGTGCTCAATACTGTACGGACCTTGGTTCTAGGCAGGGTTCCCTAAAAACTGACAATTGCGCAGATGGATTTAAGCGAGAGACATAATGTGGTATGGCCTCTTTTGTGGCAGCGCCTTTTCCCTTTATTTTTTCCTAGAATCTTTCTGGTTTGGTTTCAGGCTTTTTCCGAGCTTCCGCTGAGATGCCCTTTGAGGCATATATTGTGATGTAACCTTACCTTACCTTACCTTTTCCGAGCTTCCGCTCAAATGCCCCCCACATATAGCGATGTAACCTTACCTTACCTTAAGTGAGAGACCACATACACCAGGAAGTTCCGAGTTGAAAGAGTTAAGTTTAGTGGCTGATTGGAGGGAGGAGGGAATTATCGAACCTCGTGCGCAGAAACAAAGTGCGGCTGCAACCATCAGTGCCAAAGCATGCGCAACCTTAGTGCCAAAGCATAAAAAAGTACAAGTAAGAAGTAAGAATAAAATGTTGCAAGTCTTGCTCAACCACTGCTGCTGCAAGCAGGCTATCTTTGCAACGACTGCAAATCAGCGAAAGCCTCAGCAGATGCCTTTTCGCGGGCAGCTTTTGCAGCCTTGATCTCGTCAGTCTTTTTCCGCTGTACCTGTGTCGTGAAAGTGTTCAAGGGATTTTGCGATAAGTCAGAGAAACCAAATCCTGCCTTTCTCCGTCACTTTTGCTCGTAGTTTTTGTCCCTAATCCCCAAAGCAACAGGCAAGTCTTGCGATGTGGGTTCGAATAAAGTGCATTTCCATCATTCAGAGGCTTCATCATCCAAACTTCCAGGTCATGAAGTGTGTGACGTTTCATTCTGTGGAACCTGGAATTGCCGGCAAATCTGTAATTTGTAAAACATTTGTTCTAAGCATTGCCATACCCAATGATAGATAGCAGGCAGGCAAGCGAGCACATTGAAGACTGCCTACCCTACGTGTCTCTGTGTAATTTATACATGAAGTATAATTACTCCTCACGTATTTTAGAACTAAGTAAAAACCTTTTGGCACACCTTGTCGTAGTCTAAAATGGTAATGGCCGGCCGACCAAGTGCGTCCTCTATACTTCTACGAAACGGAACCGGAAGCAGCCCTGATCCAGCTGCATACATTGTTAACATCGGGGCCTGCGCGTAGGAAAAGCAAAAACGGATTCTCGGTGATGGACTTTGTCAGGAACTTTAAAGAAGCAAAATGAATAACAATGAAACGAGAAAGTTTTACCAATTGTAAAGAAAGGGGACAAGTTTTGCCTTGTACGATCAGGCTTCTGTACAAAACTTGAGTAAAAAGGGTTAAGGATTTACGCACCATTATGACAACACGTTGTCTGAAAGTCCCCTGGAAGGTGAATTGGTCTTTCTGCAAGATTAGGGAACACAGATGGGCAGTGACGAACAAATTGGTACTACTAGCGGTGAATTGAATCAGTGCAGGTCTTAACCTTGTAGCCGGATTCAAAATGAACGTAGCCTATGCATAATCCTGGAAGCGTGGCAAGCACAGTGTGTTCCTGCCAGAGCGCCCCAACCCTCATGAGAACATTTATTTATTTTGGCTGGCTTCCCAAAACCCAAACATACATGGAAGCCAGACGTAAGTGCAGAAGACGGGTTTAAGTGACACGTTTATCTTAGACACAATTGTTTTAGGTAGTTGTGGGTGGGGTGTGCATTTTGGAACTCCTTGCCTGTTTCCTTATTACTAAGAGGGATTCATCGACAACAAAACGTACTTTCAGGTTAGAGCTTGCAGCAATTCCTGTGAGTGCTCCTCGGGCAACTTTATGATAGCCAATTTAATGAATGAAAGGACAACACATCAAAACGCACCTGCCAGAGTGCCCTAAACCCTGATAGAAACGTGTAGGCAACGGCTGCCCCACCCATCCACATACCTGGGCATAAAAACACAAGTGCAAGAAATGACGGCAAGGAAAACAGCACTCCTTCTTCAAGAAGGCTGCAGTTCTCAAAAATGCTTGCTTTACGCACTAGCTTTGATAAACGGCCCCCCGATCCGCTTTTGTTCTTCGGCAATAGCCATTTTCACTTCAGGCTCTGCTGGAAAAGGTTCTTTGGGCTCAGGTTTCGGAGCCTCTGGGCTCCTGAATTCTGCAAGACAGAAGAGGGGTGACAGATTTAATATACGAAGGTCAAAAAGCTTGGAAACACCTGACACACGTACGCACACATATACACACAAGCACACACGCACACGGACGCGCGCACATGCAAACACACGCGCAATACCTGGCAGTGCGTCGAATCTGGGGGATTGCGCGCGTTTCCTGGGTGGTGGTGCGTACTCTTGGTGTTGCTGTGGTTGTTGCTGATGTTGTGACTCTTGTTCCTGGGGCATGGTATCTACCTTGTTAGTTTGTACGTACTGTGCAACCTAATAGTTGTTATGAAATTATATTAATTGCTCACAAAATATACCAGGTAATTAGTTTTGGCTTAGCATGGCCCATCTGTTGTGGAAGTTCGGGGAAGCAGCCCTCAAACCCTACCAGTCTGGCAGTAAAGTCCTACCTCCACTCATTAGCTTCCAGCAAGCCATGCAATTGCGCACCAAGCTTTCCGAGGAGGGCCAGTAAGTGCTCACATTCACACACATACACACACACACATACCTGCACACACACACACATACCTGCACACACACATACACACACACACACACATACACACACACACACACACACACACACACATACATGTACGCGCGCGAGCGCACACATACACGCGCGAGCGCACACACACACACACACACATAAACACACACACACACATACACACACACGCACACACACATACACACACATACACACACGTAAATGCGCATGCGCATGCGCATTGATGAATGCATGCACTATTTCGGCCCGTAGGCAATGGCCGTACGAGCACATAGTGCCAGGGTTACCGCAGCCTCCCCCTGGTGCAGAGGTCTACTTGAAGCGCCAGGAAGCCAAAGAGCTGCAGCGCAAGCAACGGTGAGAGGGGTGGCTAGCTGTCGCAGACCTTGTGGTATTGCTGTCATTTTGATAACACGATCGTCGTCTTGAGTGAACTGGTTGCAACACGCAAAGCTATTTAGTATGCAGAGTGCTCATGCCTAAACCCTGTATCATACTGCAGCAAGGGGAGGTGTGCAGATGCTTGTGGTCCACAATTCGATCACGCACACATGCCCCCCATGTACACTCAGTCCCTCAGTTAGATTGCATGTTTTAACCGAAATTCTAAACACTGTACATGACACTTGTATGGTTAGAGCCCACCCCTAGATTTGCAGGGTAACACGTCTGTAAAATAGTACAGATTTGTGACTTCAATGGATAATGTTCTGTGCATTGTATAGTACATTGTAACTGCATAAGGAATTGTAAGTAGGAGGGTGTGCCTTTACAATTGAATTGACTGTAAAGCAGCCGTTAACATCTAGAGGGTAAGTAGGAGGGTGTGCCTTTACATTTGAAGGCTGACTGTAAAGCAGCCGTTAACATCTAGAGGGCAATGCTGACTATGCTGTGCAGGGTGAAGGAGATTCAAGATGCCATGGCAAAGATGCCTGGCCTCATAGCTCAACACAGGGTAGGTGGGAGAAGCAGGAACACAGACTTTGCCACACTATTGGGTCGTTAGATCAGGGGAAAGTTATATAAATTAGTTTCAGGTGCCTTTGCAAAATTTTGTGCCTGCAGCCCGGCACAGGGTAGGTGCAAGGATCATGAATAAAGACAATGCCAAACAATGGATCATTAGGGTTATGAGTTATGAATCGTAAGGGGTTTACGGATCGTTAGGGGTAAGGCTCGTTAGAGTTATCAGGGATAACTCTTATCAGAAGGTTTGAGGTGCCTTGGTAAATGGGCCTTATAGCCCAGTACAGGTTAAGTGTGAGGGATGGTGACACAGACTGCGCCACCACTTCCGGCATGTGCCTGGGGGTCTTGATATTTGCGGCTTCAGAGGATGCAAAGGGAGGGGATTTGAGGGAGTGATAAAAAATGTCTCATGAAGAAAAAGGAGAGCCCTTTAGTTGCAATGGACGATGGGCAATTGGAATTAGGAAGCGAAGCAAGGTTTGCCTTGTTAAAAGAAGGGACTTTGTTCAATCATCTTATTGCTAAACTTGTTGAATGGAGGATCTTGGAAATGGAAGCTCACTCAATTTCAAACAACGACGCGTTGTGAGAAACAGTTTTGATATGCGAAGAAGTTGGCGCATCTTTTTGATGTCACAGAGTGAGAAGAGCGAGGGAAGATGCTTCAATTCAAACCTTTTAGCTGAAGGTGAAGATTCTGTCTTGGTTCAAATGGTGTGTGCAAAAAGACTCGAACCACGTGCGCCTGCGTTGGCCAAAGCATCACTCCTAAGTTTAGTCTGTTGCCTCACCTTTGAGAATAGGCCACTCAGACGTGTGCCTTGTGCATTGTTTTACTGAAGCAGCAATTGATCGTCAATGATGGCCGTGCTCTTTTACACTTTTCATTCCCAGGAGCTATTGAAGCTGAACTGGGACGAGGTTTCGCAGGTGGACAAGCTGACGATGACCAAGAACGCAATCCGGAAATCACAGGTCAAAAAGAGGTGGGTGCTGTTGTGGGTGCTGTGGCAGGCGTGGTGGCAGGTGCCAAATGAAGGTGGTTGCTGTTGTGGGTGCTGTTGTGGGTGATGTGGCAGGTGCCAAACGAAGGTGGGTGCTGCTATGCCAGCAACTTTGCAACAGGTATGCCACCTCTGGACTGTGTTCTGTCACATGCCACCTCTGGACTGTGTCTTGTCACATGCCACCTCTGGACTGTGTCCTGTCACATGCTGCGGGTTGTTAAGAGGAAGCATACAGAGAGGGAGTACACTAGTATTTAAAATTTAGGCAAACAGGGTGTGTTCGAGGTGGCTCCAGTGTATGGAATTAGAGGCAGCTAGCAATGTAAACGTTGAGGGTGATTGGGAAATATTCATTCACTGCTAGCAAATAACAACAAGGGAGAAGAGTGGTGTTGATGGCGGAATTCTTCTGATTTGGAAAGCGTTGCTGCTCTTTGAACCCTGCCTGCCTAGATTTGTGGTTCACATTGCCCATACCTGCCAGCCAAGGGCATTTCAGTGTTTGCTTGCATGAAAGTGTGTGCCAGATTATGCTGAAGAAAGAGAGCGATGCCTGCTGTAAGGAATGGCACCACAAAACTGCTCGTGCTGATCACAACTTTATCACTCGTATTTCCGCCAAACCAGCTACTACCACAATCACACTAGCCCTTGTTTTCACCACAATCCCGCTACGCACACTCGGCATTATCTTAGCCAATCCCACTATAAAACGAAAATTATTGTGGTTACCCTTTGATTGGCTGCCCAAGTCCGTAATAATACCTACCTCGGATGTTGTTGGAGGGCCATGCAAGTTGAACGATGTTCAATCTTTTTTATGTACCCTGTACCCTACAATGAAGCCAAAAACCGTTGCAGCCCTGTTTATTGAGCTCCAGCTTGATAACAGTTTTAATGTACAGAGACTAGGCTGGCCAGAACGTTGCATATGTTCAAAATCTCGGTGTATGTACGGTATCATAGGCAGGGAAGCTTTCACACACTTTACGGCCGTATATGGTGAGTGTGTACGGTTCTAGCCATCTCCTTTGGTGGCACATGGTTTGTGTACAAAGGGAAGCAGAGTAGAGGGAGGTCTCAGTGCACGTGTGTGAGCAAATTATGCCTTCCTCCCTCTGTGTATAGCCTTCCTCTCTCTGTGTATAGCCGTGCAAGTTATGCCTTCCTCTCTCTGTGTGTATAACCGTGCGTGCAACCTGCGCATATGCACTGACACCCATGCAGCAGCGCGAGGAAAAGGCACTGCTATTGAGACGTGTGACGATGAGGATTTGTTCGGTAAACATGAACTTGTTGCCTTCATCTCAATACATGTTACAACGTGTAGCTCACTGCTTGTACATGCGACTTAATGACATGTGCCTTCATCTCAATACATGTTACAACGTGTAGCTCACTGCTTGTAAATGCGTCTTAATGACATGTGCCTTCATCTCAATACATGTTACAACGTGTAGCTCACTGCTTGTGAATGCGTCTTAATGACATGTGCCTTCATCTCAATACATGTTACAACGTGTAGCTCACTGCTTGTAAATGCGTCTTAATGACATGTGCCTTTATCTCAATACATGTTACAACGTGTAGCTCACTGCTTGTAAATGCGTTTTATTGACATGTGAAACACTCTAATAACACTCTGAACACTCTATCGTAGGTTGATAAAGCTGTCGTCATAATTAGAGACCTGTGGTAAGCTTTTGTTTCTATCATTACAGTGCGCAAGTGGTGACTCACCTCTTAAGCATTGCTTGAGGAAACAGAGACCATTGCTGCCGGGCAGCAAAGGACTCACGCTACGACAGACAGATTTGAATCCGCCTGGCTTTTTCTCGTTTCTGTGCTGGAGGAGGTTTTGTGGAACTGATACCCAGGTGGCTCCTTTTCTTAAGAACCGCAAGGAGAAATTTCCACTCCCTGCACAATCCTGCCCAGCGGTTGCCATGGGGAATGTATGCTGCCTTCCTCATTGCTTCTTTGCCTCAACTCCTGTTTTGCTCCAATGAAATGGGTGTGGAAGGCAATTTATGTGCTGTACAAACATGCTGGCTGGTGATGTTTTGATTTCTTGTAGCGTATTCAGCTGTTTGAATTTGCCGACGTTAACCCCTGAATTAAGTGCATCCTCCTTTCCTACACTGTAGAATACTGTATACATCGTGTCCTGAGTCATTTGTCATTTGCCCTGAGGCTCAGTGCACGTGTGGCTAGCGCCTTAGTTAACTGTTTGAGCGTGCTGTTGATGCTGAGTGCTTTAGTTTACCACTAGAATTTGTGCCCACTTAGAATAGATGATGGTACTCCCCCGCGCTTTTGTGTATAGTGCTTTGCAATTTGCAATGCAGTGGTCTCATTTAGTCTTTGCAGAAAGCGGCTCTCCTATATACTTATAGATTATGGCTTTTAAAATGTAGCGGGTGCGTTGGTGGGGGAGACTCACGGCACTTCGGGTTGATGTGCCTCCTTCTTTTCCTTAATTAATGCATGGAATGTTTTGCTGCCTGCGTAGATTTTTCCCCACATACTGGCAGTAGTTGCTAATGTACCTACCAAACCAGCAAAAAGTACGATTGATTCAACTGACAAAAAGAATAGAAAGTCAAAATGCGACCATAAGATGAGATTCCTTCTTGTAATCAACTCAACCTTCTGGCCTGGTTGTAACACAAGGACGCTGGGAATCAAGCTCTCATTTGTACGCAAGCTTCTGCACCCCAATATCTGACTTTAATTTAACACTGTGGTGTGCGACTAAACTGTGGCTTTGCCGAGGTTGCTTACTTACGTACTTGCGTGCTTCTTCCCTTACATTGACCTATAGATTGAGCATGCCAGGCTGGAGGCCTTTGTAATTCAATCTAAACAAAACTTGGCTGTCAGATCAAATCATCGTCACTGCAAAGTATAAGACTCAGCACATTAACTAGTTGGGCGTGACATCGCTTACTTTGTGGTGTGCTAAAAGGAGCCTTTTTTTTTCTTGTCAAACCAGGCCAGTGGAGACGCACCCAAAACATCGTATTGGTTTAGTTTGGATTACACAACATCGTATTGAATTCGCGCAGAGGCAGCAACCTTTAAAGGTTGTTGCATCAGGTCATTTCATATACATAATGTTTGCTTGTTTGGAGTCCAGCCCTAGGGCAAAGAGGGTTTATCGTGACAGCTTACATTGATGATAGCGAAGAGCAAGAGGGACATTGGCAAAGATAGGGCGTTGAAACCGGTAATGTCACTCGCGTAAGCATGCATGGCTCAAAAAGATATCCACTAAAATAGCACAACTACGCTGAGAAGCAGTCGGTCAGTGTCTCATACTTTATTTTAAATCCCAAGCGCTCGTGCATGAGTTGTGCTGCGGCACAAATCGAGAGGAGGCCGGGCCTAGAGGAGCTGCGCCCAAAACAGCTGACCAACCCGTCCAACCAATTGCGCCACCTGACATTCTACTTGGGGTTTCGCCTGTGTGTTTGCATGTATGTTTTGAATAGTGAGTATGCATTTAAAAAATGGCATGTGTCTGCGTGTATGTATGTTTGTTTGTTTGTGTGTGTGTGTATGTGTGTGTGTATGTGTGCGTGTGTGTGTGTGTGTGTGTGTGTGTGTGTGTGTGTGTGTGTGTGTGTGCATGTATGTGTGGGGGCGTACGTGTGTGTGTATGTACATCGGGGGCGTAAGTGAGTGTATGTGTGTGTGCGAGTGTGTATGTGTGTATCTGCGTGTGTGTGTATTCGTGTGTGAGAGAGCGTACAAGAGTGTGCTGAGTTGTATGCTGACCTCCAGAAGAAGTTTAAAAGACAAAGCACCTTAACTTGCAAATCTTGGAAGACCAGCATGCCTGACTGCGAACCAAACAAATCACTGTTCAGACTCACAAGATGAGTACTACGGAGTCCCCTCTCAAAAACATTTTGTTAACAAAGCGGTCCTTGTTGACGGGTCGCGAGCCTTTCTTTCCCTTTCCAGTTTTTGGAATCTGCAAAAAAGCGAGCGCAGTGATGGTGACCAACTAGCACTATATAAATCTGCAGAGGACAAGCTTTAATGGCGTGCACCAACTCCCTACTGGCAAAGCAAATTAAACAGCATTGCAGCAAGCAAGGGTACAGCTCAGCACTGATGCCAGACAGGTGTTAAGCTAAGTATGAAGGGTGCCACAAGCTAAGGCAAGTATGAGGGTGCAGATATCAAAATGATGCTCTTGAAATGATGCATTCAATACACACAATCACATGCACCCTCAAACACCCAAATCCCCACGCATCTACGCCCATGCATTGACCTCACCCACCTACACACAAGCCCACGCCCACGCCACGCACACCCACAAGCTCACCCCCACCTTCACCCACCTACATTCACCCCCACACATACACAACAACACACACAAGCACAACACACAAACACACACACACACGGATGCGCATGCGCACCCATTCACGTACACGCACATGCTTACGCCCATGAACACCCACCCACACGTGCACTCACATACCTCTTGCCACATCTCTGTCACATTCTCTAAAATCATGTTGCAATGCCTGTCAAAGGCCTTCACGCGACCTAGGAGCTTGTGGTTGTTCCTGGCATTAATGAGCACCTGCAAGCCAAAATAAATAGGGCTGCAATGGCTGAATGAACAGAACGAGTTGCAAAGTTAGCAAGCCAATCATGCACGCTTCCGAACCATATCAGTGCGCGCAAGCAAGCATGCTGCACTGCTGAATAATGTGCACGGTGTGTGTGCGCGCAAACACGTGGACGGATTCGCATGTAAGCAGCAGTGGTAGGCTGCGTGTGAGGGCACAGCACTGTCCCTGGCATTCGTAATTGTGCGAGAACACATGGAAGTGCCCCGAGCAATGGCATGACGAGTGAGCATGCACACATGAGGACATCCACTGCCCTGGATATGCCTGGAGTGAGCCTCTAACTTGGGCATGGTGGGAGACTGTTTGGCGATGTCTCAAGAATGCAGCCAAAGCCCGTGCCCCTGACCTGTGAGTTGGTCTTCACGCTAGTGGTTAACACGGACAGAGGCCCTGTGCGGAATTCCTCCTCCTCTTTCTTCTCCAGCTCGTCCACGCTCATGGCTGTCGCCATCTTTTCCGGCTAGGATTGATAACAGAAGGAAAAGATGAGTGAAAGGCTATTATATCTTGTGCTCGATCGAATTTATTCCTCTCCGTCAGCCTCGACCCAAATTTTTCGTCATATATGTATTTTTCTATTCAATTAAATCTCCATATTACCTCGTGTGCGCGCGTGTAGATGCACTTGCATGTGTCCAAAAGCACTTCTCACAGTGCAGCCATCCGCAGTAGCATTCCAACTAGGACAAGGCAGAAGCCAGTACGTGCTCTCACCCCAGTGCACGCAACAAGTCCACATGCACTGGAGGACTGGCTCCGCCACCAAGGCGGGATGGTGGCTCCAAGCGTAGGCCTTCATGGCCGTGAACTACAATCAGTACTTGTGAGTGTGAATGAAGCATACGCTGTGTTTGTGTGAGTATGGGGTAAGTAACTAGAAATGCAAGTCAGATTACTCCTGGAATTGCGTTTCCCACTTTCATGGACAAGAACTACTACAGAAGGTTCCTTTCACTCAAAGTTGTAGTTTGCAGGGTAACAATGAGTTTGCTGAAGAACCAAAATTGGGCGAGCATTTTACAATGCACGCCTAGTGGAAGGCTGAAGTTGGTGTTGGTCTGAAGGGAGATTGGCAAATCACAAATTATGGGTCATCATGTGCAGATGTAACAATTTTCACCGAGTTTCGGAATAATGTCAAACTTGTATGCAGCATTTTGTCATAGCATCCACTACTTCATTTTGTTCAGTAGCTCCAGGCGCAAAACCTCTGATTCAGGCTGAAATAAATTACATCTACTGCTCGTTACATTGACTGACGCGTCGACTGTTACTTTCCCCTAATAGCTCTACTTATTTGCATTAAACATTTAATTATACTGTATCATGTCTAATTGTACTACTGTAATCATGCTATTCTGAAATATGTTTGTGGCCTGCAACTTTACTTTTACAACCGGTGAACTCTTCTTTAAACCCACTTGGTAGGCCAAACATCCTTAGCTCTTTTAAATGAATTGGATGCAATCAAACAGCCTTGCGTGCACGAACAGCCTGCGTGGTAACATTGGCAAAATTTGGCAGGGATGTCAAGAAAAGGATGGCGACAGGCTAAAACTGAAAACAGGCGAGTCCTTGTTTGAGGCCGGTGCCGTTGCCTTTGCAGGTGCAGTTCCCTGCCTCTTCAGCCCCTCACTGTCTTTCATACATGCTAACCCGCCACCTAAAAGGGCACGAAATAACAACACGCACAATACTGGTGCAGCGTTCCCTGCCTCTTCAGCCCCTCGCTGGTCCCTTTGCGTTTATATTACCCACCATCTGCAAGCGCTCACATACAAAGTAGACCTAGTTTGCAATTAAAATTATCACACAAAACCTGCTGATCTTAATACATGATCTCAGTGTGCATTCATAATACCCAGCATCCTGCACGCACCCCACACACTTGCATGCAGTTGCATCTCCTCCCTCACACCCGAGGCTATGAGGAGAACAGCCTATTCAATTGACCTTCTTTCGAGGTTTCAACCTGTAGCTAATCCATCTGTCATGTCATCAAGTAACGTATCAATGTTGAGTGAACTTATGACATTCGTCCCACCCCCTCTTTCAGGGTATGCCAGCGGCGAAGAAAGCAGGCAACACACCCAAATAGCACATGCATGCACACCTGCAAAAAAAAACCACACTGATGTCTGCAGGACATAGACGAAGACAGTGTGCTAGTCAACGTGCCTGAGAACCTCCAGATCCGCTACGATCTGATCAAAGACCCAAAGATGGAGCGTCTGTACAGCAAGCTACCCTCATCGGAGGAAGGCATAGAGCCTGCGTGGCAGGCCAAGCAAGCACTGGCGGTGAGCTGATGATCCTGAATTGCCACTGGCACCTGCCTGTATTTGGCAGGGAACTTTTGGTTCACTGCATGGGCAGTTCTGAGCCGCCTGTTAATCACTGCGAATAAGACCGTACCGCTGCGCACGCAAATTCTCAGTATCGTGTGTGCGCTCTCTGTGCTGGCGTCACTGCTGTGTGCTCGCATCGCTATGTGGTGTACAGAGATACAGAGGCAGTGTGTTGTACAGAGGCTGCATTGCTGTGCGTTGTTCAGCGGTTGCAGACCCGCGCAGTGCATAGAGGCTGCCTTGCTTTGCGTTGTACAGAGGGTACCTACATTGCTGTGCGTTGTAAGGGGGGTGCATTGCTGTACAGTGTAAGAAGGAACGTTGCTGCACAGTGTACAGAGGGGTTGCACTGCACAGATGGTGCAGTGCGGCGCACATAGTTGCACTCCATGAATGCGTAATTTGCATAAGGTGCATTCCGCTAAATGCATAGTTTGCATAAGGTGCACTGCACAAAGTTGCATTCCGTTACATGCGTAGTTTGCACGAGGTGCATTGCACAAAGGTGCATTCCATTAAACGCGTAGTTTGCATGAGGTGCATTGCACAAAGGTGCATTCCATTAAGCGCGTAGTTTGCATGAGGTGCATTGCACAAAGGTGCATTCCATTAAATGCGTAGTTTGCATGAGGTGCATTGCACAAAGGTGCATTCCATTAAATGCGTAGTTTGCATGAGGTGCATTGCACAAAGGTGCATTCCGTTACATGCGTAGTTTGCATAAGGTGCACTGCACAAAGGTGCATTCCATTAAGCGCGTAGTTTGCATGAGGTGCATTGCACAAAAGTGCATTCCATTAAACGCGTAGTTTGCATGAGGTGCATTGCACAAAGGTGCATTCCATTAAATGCGTAGTTTGCATGAGGTGCATTGCACAAAGGTGCATTCCATTAAATGCGTAGTTTGCATGAGGTGCATTGCACAAAGGTGCATTCCGTTACATGCGTAGTTTGCATAAGGTGCACTGCACAAAGGTGCATTCCATTAAGCGCGTAGTTTGCATGAGGTGCATTGCACAAAAGTGCATTCCATTAAACGCGTAGTTTGCATGAGGTGCATTGCACAAAGGTGCATTCCATTAAATGCGTAGTTTGCATGAGGTGCATTGCACAAAGGTGCATTCCATAAAGCGCGTAGTTTGCATGAGGTGCATTGCACAAAAGTGCATTCCATTAAACGCGTAGTTTGCATGAGGTGCATTGCACAAAGGTGCATTCCGTTAAGTGCGTAGTTTGCATGAGGTGCATTGCACAAAGGTGCATTCCATTAAATGCGCACTTTGCATTAGGTGCACTGCTGCTTTCCGTGAAATGCGTATTATGCATGAGATGCACCGCACAAAAGTGCATTCCATTAAATGCGCACTTTGCATTAGGTGCACTGCTGCATTCCGTGAAATGCGTAGTATGCATGAGATGCACTGCACAAACGTGCATTCCATTAAATGCGTAGTTTGTATGAGGTGCATTGCACAAAGGTGCATTCCATTAAATGCGTAGTTTGCATTAGGTGCACTGCTGCATTCTGTTAAATGCGTAGTATGCATGAGATGCACTGCACACAACTTAAGTGCACAGAGGGTGCGTTTTATGTAATGCGTAGTGATCTGTGATTGAAGATGTAGACAACTTTGCTGGTACCACACTAGGTGATGTTAGGTGGCATAGCTAAGGAGGGCCCGCATATGCCCGCACCTGACTATGTAGATACCTATGGTTGTCTAATTGTTCGGAAAAAAAGATTGCATCATGTTACAGGGAATATTATTCATGTCCATTGCTTCTGTTGAGCCCTAATAAAGCACAGCGCGCATGTGACAGCATTTTGAAGCAGAGAATGGACGAAAAAGTAGAAACTCATGCACAGGCAGTGGAACCTTCGGTTGAGTAAAGAAAGGATCTCATGCAGGCAGTGGAGCCTTTTTTGTTGAGTAAAGAAAGAATACGCATTTGTCTGGGTGTACGGCAAAGCTTGACCACCACCGCAGGAACACAAAACATGGGTCAACGAGTATATCAGAAAGGTGACAGGTTGAGACGCAGAAAGAAACAAGGTTTCAAATTAGCCCTGCCCTGATGCATAGCGTTCGGACCTTGTTCTTTGAGGGTTGCAGGTTCACATCCGCCCACAGTAGTGCGTAGGGTTGGCCAGAACCATATACGTACGGTGTATATACGGTATTTTTGGCAGGGAAATCACCGTATATACGGTCATATACGGTGTATATATACGGTTCTGGTTAACCCTAGTAATGTGAGCGCTTTGCTGCTCGGCAGCAACGGCCTCTGCCCCCTTGATTGCTGCTTTCGGTGTCGTCACCCATTATTGCTCATGAGTTTAAAGGTGGCAAGAAAATTCAACAAGATCAAAGGCCCTTTTATTCCGTTTCACCACTTGCGTATGAATTTCAAGATGGCAAGTGAATGCAACAACATCACAATCCCTCAGTCATGTAAACAACCCTTGTCTCCCATCATCCTTTCATCACCCCCCTTGTAAGTAAATCCCTTCATCTCGCTCCCCTGCCACTGCTCAGATCCTTTGGCACCTATCTCGCGGAGAGGCCAGCCCTTTCCACACACACCTCCACGCGCTCCCTGGCCTCGCGCTCGGCGTACCTGTGCCGTGTGTTGGCATGTACTTCCAGGTTTGCTCCTATGTTGTTTTTTCCACACACACACACACACACACACACACACACACACACGCGCTCCCTGGCCTCGCTCCTGGCGTACCTGTGCCGTGTTTGGGCATGCACCTCCAGGTTTGCTCCTATGTTTTTTTTTTCCGCACACACACACACACACACACACACACACACACACACACGCGCTCCCTGGCCTCGCTCCTGGCGTACCTGTGCCGTGTGTGGGCATGCACCTCCAGGTTTGCTCCTATGTTTTCCATGTGTGTACAAGCTACCAACGTCATCCAGCTCCTATGTTTTCCGTGCAATTACAACTCAGCAACTTCATCCAGTCGGCATCTTTCTCTTAATTTGCACATATCGGCTTTGTACACCCAGGGCCCCCCTGTACTTGTGACCTTGGCATGGGTTTCTTACCTATTTTCCTTTATTGCCCTTTCTTTATTATTATTGCCAGATCGCCTTGTTGGCTAGTGTGCATGCTCCCACAACTTTCTGTGCAGTCCACCTTGCAAAAGCTTCAAACATGTGCACTACTTACTTGAGTGCCTGCAATGTCGGCTCAGTTGTTAGTGCGTGCATCCAGATGTCCCTAGCTGGTGTTTCCAATAAACATATACCTAACATCTGTTATGTGAACATATACCTAACATCTGTTCTGTGCATGCATAGGCAGCAACGATATATCAATATTGATATGCATTATACATCTATCAATCTAGTACAGCATGGCAAGTGTTGGCATGCCAATCAAGGGTTGCTGCAGTTCCCTGTAAGTGTGCTTCTTCTTATCCTGTCAGCAACGGTACACACCTTCTAGTTGCTCAACGTGGCCACTAAAACAGCTTCTAAAGTGCACCTGTCAAGTATTGGCTATGCAAGTCTTCACCATTGTCGCTTTTTCTCATCTGACCAGACATTCTTACCCATTATTTATTACTCGACACACAAGCTTTCTGTGTGTGGGCTGCTTGTATTTGTTTATCTAGCGAATGGCCAAAATCACATGCCAACCTTGTTTCCATTCGCACCACTTCTCAGTGGTACAACATGATTGCTTGCGCATGCCATTTCGTTATACACATCCATGAATGCGCTCACACGCCATGCCATCAGGAAGAGCTGCTACCGGAGCTGCAAGAGGAAACCCTGATTGTCAGCATCCTCAACCACAGGTCCGTAGGTCTGGCCATTTCCTTGTAGGTAACGGTTACAGTGGGGGGCTTACCTTCAGCCAGGCTGTTTGGCTGATTGGCACTGCTGACTGGTCACAGCCAGACACAGATGAAGTTTGTTAGTATGGCCATTCCCAGAAGCACAATATAAACCTGTAATCAGGCACATATGATTTGCGTATACATGCATGGAGTTTCACACACTGGTATTACATGTACTTGTACGGATCTGGCGGACCTTGGCTTATGGGTGCGATGGTCTTATTATTCACACTGGGGGCAACCTGCAATCACATTGCTTGGCTGATCAGCAATCAGCTGCATCATTGTGCCAGCTATAAGAACTCAGGTCGAGTGTCCAACCAAAGAACTCAGGTCGAGTGTCTCAGGTCGAGTGTCCAAACAAGGAACTCAGGTTGAGTGTCCAACCAAAGAACTCAGGTTGATTGTCCAACCAAAGAACTCAGGTCGGGTGTCCAACCAAAGAACTCAGGTCGAGTGTCCAACCAAAGAACTCAGGTCGAGTGTCTCAGGTCGAGTGTCCAAACAAGGAACTCAGGTTGAGTGTCCAACCAAAGAACTCAGGTCGATTGTCCAACCAAAG
>Ga0307963_1001113_pt1 | contig 19992 bp, 21 predicted proteins | sample OrgLakmetagen594_FD_201829 | JGI IMG/M metagenome (GOLD analysis project Ga0307963, IMG submission 201829) | Saline water microbial communities from Organic Lake, Antarctica - #594 | ecosystem: Environmental > Aquatic > Non-marine Saline and Alkaline > Saline | place: Antarctica: Organic Lake... | reverse complement strand
AGAATGATGAGCACGTGAGACGAGTTGAAAATGTGTCCAGTCGCTGCCCGCTCCATGGCACGCTGCCGCAGCTCCTCCTGCGTTTGAGAATGATGAGCACGTGAGACGAGTTGAAAATGTGTCCAGTCGCTGCCCGCTCCATGGCACGCTGCCGCAGCTCCTCCTGCGTTTGAGAATGATGAGCACGTGAGACGAGTTGAAAATGTGTCCAGTGTCTCGTTCATTTGCATATCCCTGCGTGCTTCACAACAATGCTCCATTACACACAGCCACAACAAAGTGTCTCAAAACATGAGCGTGCGTGCACATGCATATAAATACCAGCATCGCTGATCTTAGTAAGCCAATTGCTTTGATCCAGCGCTTGAGTGTGGGCCGCGGGCACCGGCTTTGTTCTTTTGCAAATTGTCCTCCACACCAACCAGGAGAGGGTTTGGTAAGAATGCGGGGCTTACAGGTGCTGCCTGAATAAATTGATCAGCACAGAATTGCTTCTCCCGCACCCCTTTGCGGTTTATTATGGAGTTGCGTGTCATATGAGCTCTGGGTGGGGAACCGTTAACACGCTTTCCTGTGTTCCTGAAAGGAAATGCAACGGTTTAAAAGCAACATTATATGTGCAGGAATGATAAGCTACCAGCGCGAACGACAAGCTCGATAGCAAAAGAATTGCAACTGCAGCAATCATCTCGGCTTAAGAGAGCAGCAAGCAGCAGCCAAACTGAAGCGAGAAAGAAAAACTCTCAAGGAATTCGAGATGATATTTGGGGAACTCGTCACAATATATGGCGCTCTACTTCACACCTCCAAACCAGCAGCACACCATGACATACACCAAACACGCAACAAAAAGCACGTGACAAAGCTCACCTTAAATCCAGCACTGGGGGTTGGTAGAGAAGCAGCAGAAGCCCTGCCATCATCTGCGTCTGACACTTTCGCAGCAGCAGCGGCAGCAGCAGCCACAGCTGTATGGTTGCTTGGTCCATTACCAATGGGTCGCTTGGGCTCGTGCGGAGTCTCTGTGTGTGCAGAGGCAGGCAGCAGGGAAGGGGCGCTGATGCCGTCTGTCTGCTGCTGCATCCCAGGATCGAGGCCTGCCAGCAACGACGGTGGCTGTGCTGGGCACATTACGGAGCTGCTTGTTGTGGCCGCCGATGGCAAGAGAGGTGGGTCACTCCCTTGGGTGGCACCATTGCTGTCGGCGGAGTTGCTCGGTGGATGCTCCAGCTGCTGCTGTTGTGGCTGCTGCGCTTCATGCTGCTGCTCTCCTTCACGCTGTTGCTGCTGCTGCTGCTGCTCCTGTTCCTGTTGCTTCTTTTTGTTCTTCCGCCGATACGGTGCTGGGACGCCTTCTTCGTCGGACTCGCTCTCCCCTACTCACGCACGCATGAAGGTAAGCAGCAGGCACTTGCGGTAAGCAGCAGGCACTTGCGGTAAGCAGCAGGCACTTGCGGTAAGCAGCAGGCACTTGCAATAAGCAGCAGGCACTTGCGGTAAGCAGCAGGCACCAGCAACAAGCAGCAGGCACTTGCGGTAAGCAGCAGGCACTTGCAATAAGCAGCAGGCACTTGCGGTAAGCAGCAGGCACTTGCAATAAGCAGCAGGCACTTGCGGTAAATGAGCCTTTGCAAGAGAACCTCCACACTTCTTTTAAACAAGCGCTTGTGGAAAATGAACATTTGTTTGGTAAACGATCACGTAATTCACGCAAGAGGAGAGCATTAGGACATGATCTCGAGTCAAACTCCAGCCTTAAAGAGGTACACAACATGTTATGTATATGTGTGTCATTTAGAAACCAGCCCCAGCCGCACAGAAGGCAGGGCGTCCCACAATTGAGAGTGACGATGCCCCAAAATGTGTGCAGGTTCTGTAAGGAACAGATAAGAGCACATTTTTTGCCATCATAGCGCTAGGCACATTATCGCAATACACTGTGACAGCCGTGCAGGCCTTTTGGAGAAATCCGACCAATCCCTTTGCATGGATTGATGCTGGAAGAGCAGAGCTCGTCCTCAGTGAGCATGCAAGCAGTACACCGACAGAGAGTCCATAGACAGCACCTATGCCTTAACACCTTTGGGCTGCCATTTTTTAAACCGTTGCTTCGCATGTCCCATTGCATAACAGCACTTTCTGCGATCTGGATGCATCACAAATAAATGAATGCTCTATGGATGGCGCAGCCTCAAAGCAATGGCATCACAAACCAATGGCATCACAAATCAACCGCATCACAAATTAACGGATGGCGCAGCCTCAAGCAAGCAGGGGCTGAACCTGGTATCAAAATCTGTGCAACGTAAATGTTATTAATAAGAAACTTTGACTTGTTTTTTGAAGGCACAGCTCATAAGCATGCAGGCTTTGAGAAAGTACGACGTACGGCAAGAAAACGAACACATTTATGCGGTAGGGCATCCCGCACAACACAAACCCACCTGGAGGCACAGCTCTGAAGCGCATGGGGTCATGGGGCTGAGGTGGAGCTAAGCGTGCCCTCTCTACCATCAGATCAAAAGCCACACGGTGTCCCTCTCTAATGGCCTCCTCCTCCGCACGGATCTCATCGCGCATGCTGTATGTGCATGTGTGTGAATACAAATGAGTGTGTGAATACAAGTGAGTGCAGCAAGACAGTAATTTTCATTTACGACTAGACATCATGTATCAAAGATTATTTAAAGATGTACACCTCAAAATGTTTGTTGCTGATTGGAGCGAGGGTCGTGAACCAGCCCAAATGTAGTAGTTTTCTTATTGATGTGTGTATGCCCAAAGTGTGGCCAGAATTTCAAAATTGAATTTGAGGCAGCCGAAAGAATAAGAAGGGTTCAGATCAAAGCTCCGTACAAATGTCAGCAACAGCAAAATGGTCAGACGTACTGTGAACACACCACCATGATGGGCCTAGGTATCTGATGGTTGCGGTCAATTGCTCAAAGCGCGTTGGCGAGAGGAACAATTGTGTGATTGTGTGACAATGCAGCACCCTCACTGTGCTCAGTCGTTTAGGCATGCATAATCCCAGAAGTTTGACTGATGCAAACATGCCGAAACGCAACCCCTGCGACTGATTCAAGCTTGCCTACTTGCCACCCCTGTCATCAATCATGTATGAATGCTAACACCCTGCAACTGACTTACGCTTGCCTACTTGCCACCCCTGACATCAATCATGTCAGAATGCAAATACCCTGCGACTGACTCAAGCTTGCCTATTTGCCACCCCTGTCATGAATCATGTAAGAATGCAAACACTATCAGCAAGGCAATTACCCACACCCCAACACACTCAGAAACTCTCCTTCAATCACCTTCACAAGGCGCAACCACTGGTGGGTGAGCCCACTCCAGCGTAATGAATACAATGCACACCCTAAACATTTAGCACGCCTCCATGCAGTAACTTTTAAGACAAATAAGTCAACACCCTTTTCTGCTGCTCAGAGCACGCTATGCTCCACTTCACCCTCTCCTAAGGGCAAATTTCACTCATTTCCTTTTTTGTTTGTTTCTACCTGCGCTCTGCTTCCAGACCTCCCTCACAGAATGCGATGGCAGTGCGCCTGTCCTTTGAAAACACAGGTGCGTCATCTAGGTAGTTCAGGGTGGGCATGGCAGCGATGGTGCGCTTGCGGTAGTGCCTGTGTGCGGGGGGGGAGGCTCCTTTTTGTGAGCGGTTCTGGTGTTGCACTGAAGCAGGTAGCAATCAAACCTCATGTCTAAAGGTCATTCTCTGTGTGGGTTGTAAGCAGTATCAGAAGGGCCACACATTTATGATGCTCGTGTTTGACTGCAGCAGTGCACGTTACATGTATGATGCTCGTGTGTGTATGCAGGAGTGCACGTTACATGTATGATGCTCGTGTGTGTGTATGCAGCAGTGCATGTTACATGTATGATGCTCGTGTTTGACTGCAGCAGTGCACGTTACATGTATGATGCTCGTGTGTGTATGCAGCAGTACACGTTACATGTATGATGCTTGTGTGTGTATGCAGCAGTGCACGTTACATGTATGATGCTCGTGTGTGTATGCAGGAGTGCACGTTACATGTATGATGCTCGTGTTTGAATGCAGGAGTGCACGTTACATGTATGATGCTTGTGTTTGACTGCAGCAGTGCACGTTACATGTATGATGCTCGTGTGTATATGCAGCAATGCACGTTACATGTATGATGCTCGTGTTTGACTGCAGCAGTGCACGTTACATGTATGATGCTCGTATTTGTATGCAGCAGTGCACGTTACACATGCTGGCTGGCTAAGAAGACTGTATACAAAAACAGGGGAGAGAGTTTTTGTATTCTTTCATCCGCGTGTATGTGTAGGGTTGGCCAGAACCGTATATATGCACCGTATATGACCGTATATTCAGTGATTATCCTGCCAAAAATACCGTATACACCCCGTATATATATGGTTCTGGCCAACCCTATGTATGTGGCATGTCATGACCTAAACGCGTTCCTGTCTTGAAAACGTGGTGGCCAGTGCTGTCCAGTTAGAAATGCAGTATAAGTTACTAGCATTGTGTGCAAGGAATTGGATGCCCATCTTCATGGAAGAAATCTTGGCCAGATAGCACAGGCTAATCGAAGCCCTTGAGCCCCTGTTCTTTAGGCACCTTGCCAATTCATAGATATGCGGGGAAAATTACATCCAACCTTGCGCTTGGATTCCTGTGGGATACGGCCTTTTTGTGGAGGCACATCCTCAGGACAACAAACTGTATGAGCTGGAAGCCAGTTACACGTAACAGAGATGATTGTATCTTTAGGGTTGGCCAGAACCATATATATACCGTGTATATACGGTATTCTTGGCAGGGAAATCAAGAAATATACGATCATATACGGTGTATATGTACAGTTCTGGCCAACACTATGTTTCTTATCATAATCTCACCGTGGCGCATCCTTAGCACTGCTCTTCAGCTCCTGTGTGCCCAGGCAGTGTCACTCCCTCATACCCTCCCTCATACCGCGGTCACGTCACGCAAAAAAAATTTAAATAAACGACAGATGTGTAAAGTTGGCCAGAACCATATATATACGGTGTATGTACGGTATTTTTGGCAAAGAAATCACCTAATATACGGTCATATACGGTGTATATATACGGTTCTGGCCAACCCTACAAATGTGGAGTTTCTTGCAGGACCAATCTACTGCCATGGAAACCTTGGGCTTCCTAGGCACTACCCCACCCATAAAACTAAGTCAGATATATTAGCCAGACCAACCCAACTGCAATGCAGGTATGCATCAGGTGAACGCCACGCACATGTTGCATGATGAAGTAACACTCGAGCCAACTTTGTGCTTCAGGTCATACGTTTGCACAAGTCAGACACTCAATCCACACTTTCATCTGCATATGCACTTGAAACAGCGAACGCACCTGCTTGTGCTGACCAGGGGGTTGCCTTGCATGAGCAAAAATAGCAGCGGCAGTTTCACCTGCACGAAGCGAACGCACCTGCTTGTGCTGACCAGGGGGTTGCCTTGCATGCGCAAAAATAGCAGCGGCAGTTTCACCTGCACGACACAGTGACAGCAGGGGCGGGGCATACATGGAGTTGCTGCAAGACACGCGTGCATGCTGCTTGTTGCTATGGTCTCCGTGCGCACAACTATCATGCTCTGAGGTCGCAGAAGCCAGTACGCACAGCCATTTAAAGGGGGAGAAAAAAAAGGGAAATGGTTACGCATAACGCACAGTCGCAGGTTGTCTTAAAATTGCTCTCACACACAACAAACCTCCATCCAGCATGCCCAATCACACCTCCCCACTTGAGCCCAGCTAAACCTCCTCTCTACGCAGCCGGCCCCTCACATGTAAGCTTACTACCCACACGGGCTTTTTTCCTAGCTTCCGCTGCCCCTGAGGCATATATAGCAACGTAACCTTACCTTGCCACCCACACAAGCCCAAGCCCAATCATATTTCCACACCCTCGCCCGCACCCACACCCTCACTGCCTTCCTCCTTACCACAAGTTCCTCTAGGATGCTATTGTCTTCCAGCTTGCAGCTGCCAAGGTCAAGAGAGGTCAGGCTGGTGCAGGACCCCAGGTGAGCCACGTCCTCCAGTAGACGCATCTATGTGTCATCAAAGTGAGGGCAGAACTAAGAAGTGTTTCTTTGCATTTTGTTTGGTAGTCAAAGCGGGCTAGAAGCTCAAGCAGCGGCCTATAAAGCCGGTGCAAAATCTTTCACGGAAAATGTCTCGTACAGGCAAGTGAGCCACTAGCTATTTTTGATTGATAAGCTCTCTCATTAATTCAAGGTCAAAGTGTTGAACAAGCTAGTGACACTTCTTGCTTCAGTGTCGCATGCCATAAGTCCATACATAAGTGTGCCTCGTCCCTTGAGTTAGGTTGGGCAAACTTCTGGAAAGTATAGATGCTCAGGTGCAGCAGCTGCTTGCAAAATCAATTTAGGATTCACATGACATGCTGAAGTTGGTTCACACCACTCAGCCTGAGGGTATATATGAAAATGACAGACAGCCGGACAATTAAGCATGTTTTACGAACTGCACGTGCCACGTCCTTGCCTGGCATGCCCACACATGTAGGCACCTTGCAGGATTAAACACCAACGCAGCAACAGCACACCTGCACCAAGCCCGAAGGATTACCTTATTGCCGCTCAGGTTGAGGGTGCTGAGGAGGGGCAAGCAATCCAGGCCTGCCACACAGGAGATGAAGTTGTCTGACAGGTCCAGTGTCTCCAGCTTGGTCAGAGCGGACAAGCCGGAGATCTGTAGGTGCAAAGGTAACAGGCGCAAGCTTACAAGCAGGAGGGATTTTCCGGTCGACTTATTCCTGAGGGTCATACAAACTACTGGTGTCAAGCTGTGTGTTAGATCTACTTTGTGTATTTATGCACATCACAAGGCAAGCACAAAGGACTTTTAGCTGCATACACCCTCGCCTGTTCTATGAATTGAACGGAAAACAGCAGTCCAAAAAGGGGATTTGCCGTTCTCGTGACAAAGGTAGCTGTTTGCATATTGCCTGCCTGTGGATTGAAAACAGACATTGCGTCCTTTCTATGCTATCGTTGTGCTCAGGCTCTTTTTCTAAAAAACACGAATACAATGCGAACAGACCTGGGAAATCACATTCCTGCCTAGATAGAGGCACCTCAACTCGACTAGCTTCTCCAAGTTTTCAATCTCTGCCAGCGCGTTCTGCTCCAGGTACAGCGTCTTCAGGCCAACATACTCCTGTGTGGAATGGAAAGGGAAAAGGCTCGTGCATGCATTTGCATTCAAGAGTCCCATGTCGCTTTCTGCAGTTGACTAAGTGCGCGTGCAAGCAGCCTTGCGCTGCAGGATGCCCTCACATCTAAGTTCTGGAGCTTGGTAATTCCTTTGCACTGCAGGTGCAGGATGTCATTGAGCTCCGGCGCAGCAGTGTACCTGAAACGCAAGCAGATGTAGGGACGCGGATTTTTCAGGCATTATAGGCTTCAGCAAGGTGAAGGATTGCTTGGGAATCAGACAATGACACTCACAGCTTGAGCTCCTTGCAGAGCTGCTTCAGGGTTTTGGGGGTAAGCTCAAAACCCATTTGTGTCAGTTTCAGCACATCATAAAACCAATAACATTGATTTATAAAACGAATCGTTATTTGCTGGTCCATATCACAAGGGTTTGCACCGAGGCCTATCACTAAATACATTAATACATATACAAAGATACTATGGCAATGATGCGCCTCGTAGCCCGTGGCCCCGTAGCTTTGGAGCAAGCTTTTGGTGCGAGCCTACAGTCTGTGCGCGCCTACAGCAACGGGGTACGTGTTTCCGTCTATTCCTGTACCCTGAGATCGTGTTCTCAATTCTGGGTTTGATTTCACTCCTCTGTTCTCCTCCCCTTTGCAGGGCCTGAAGGTGAGTTGCTCTGTGAAAGAGCAGGCGTTCAAAGCCCCTGGTTAAGAGCTGCAGCTCATGTCTAAAGGGAGCACGATTGGGTTAGACCCCTTGAAGTCCCTTTCGGCAAGCACAAGCGTGCACAAACGCACGCCGGCGCGCGTACGCACATGTGCATGCGCTCTCAGATGCATGCACACACATGCGCACAAACACACGCCGGCGCGCACGCACACGTACGCACTCACAGATGCATGCACACACGCATGTGTCTACAAGCGTGCCTAACTATTTACCTAGTTAGTATCTGATCCGGCGTCAAACACCAACTTCTATGCTACCCAGGGCTTTGCGGAGCACGAAAAGGCCGCTGAGGACATGTACTTTACCAAAGAGGACCAGGTACACAATGCAACACAACATGCAGCAAGCAAGCCGTGTAGAGAACCGTAAAAAGCCTGTTTTATACAATCTCCCAGACCTTCCTTCAGATGCGTCTGTGTGCCTGCTTCCGTGTAGAGAATGCCTACATGAGGGTTGCGTCGCCAGTAATCTTGTGTCCCCTAAAATGACAGGAAAATGACAGGAAATGACAGGGCAGGGATGGGCAAAATGAGGATGGTTTGAGAAGACGCTGGCTGATGCTTGCCCCTGGCCTGCCACTTGTTATAATAATGTCAGATGTCAGACGCTTGCTCTTTTATTTTTGCGGTCTTGTACGTGTACAGCACCACTTGAACACTTAGCCTTTAAGCTCAGTATGCACGCTGTCTGGACATCAGGTTTTGTCCCCTCTGCGCTAAGCACACACAGACAGTAGCTGCCCTAGACGCTTGAGTGGTCAGGGTCAGGCTCTTCCTTTGCATGGTTTGCCAACCGATGACAATAGTCACCCCTTCTTCATTCAATATTTGACTTGCTGCAAACCGGTACAACTGGCGTCATGATGCACGAGAACCAGCCAACTACTCCTCACACTGGGAATTACTGGGCCCATTTGCTGATCCCCCCCCTCACCCTCAGACTTTGCTGCTCTGGCCAATCTCCTTCATAACATATATATGTATATATATACATTGTATTACATGCAGAGAAATTTCCAAAAGCTCATGGGGAAGATTAAGAAGCAGAGCGACGAGAAGGATGTCCACGCAGCGGCAGGGACCAGGGCGGCAGAGGTCTCAGCTCTGAAGCCCATTTTGGACAAGGTGTGTGTGGGCACGAGCATCTGAAATTATAAAGCACTTCACTGTGACACTTCAGGGCACACCGCCAAAAGGCACAGGCATGTAATTTATCCTATGCGTTGTTTTGTGACAAGAGTGCACCATTGTCGCAGGCCGCACCGACTAATTAGTACACCTACTCGCAGCATGCCCTAGACTGTGCTTGACAGCTCCCAGATGATATCCATGTTTCACTGCATCTTGTCGCACATCCCAGCTACCTGTCCAAGGTTCTAAAATTTGAATCCATTTGCTTGCCCCCTCCTCTGTATATTATGCTGCATCTTTTTCTGATTGGTGTGTGATAGCAGACAACAGTGTGGCTTTCATGTGAAGAGGCACGCCTTGCCTGCATTGGCCAAAAACCAAAATTTCAAGCAGACGTCTGACCCTGCCAAATGTCAACCGACTCTAAAAGATTACTCCACAGTACATCACTTCCGTGGGACAAGAAATTTGAAAGCAATGCCATGAGAAAAACCCCACCAAAGATTAACTGACAGCCAGCATGAATCACTGACTTGCCATTTGTTGCCATCTCTGCATCTCGTTCCCTCAGTACAAGGTAGCTGCAGATGATGTTGACAAGATCCTGGCTTGGAAGCACACCCACTACTGAGCTCCCGTGACAAAGGATTCTTGCTTCGGGAGAATGATGATATGCCACAATAAGCATTGGGCGGTGGTGCAGCTTTAACAGGAAAGCCATTGACAATTCTCATATAAGGAGCCAACAGCCTGCCGCTCCTGTTCTGCAACTCAGACCCTTCTGCTTGAGCTTTTTTTTGTAGCCATATAGACACGGTTTCCTCTTCGCCAGCTACTTATGTGCACCATATGTGTAAATCTAATGACTTGTCACACAAAATTCCAGCGTACTTTTTCGGTAAATGCCTTTGTATATTCTCACTCCCCTGAGGGAGTAATTATGGCAGCAGGCATAAGAGCAATTAAGGAATAAAGTCCACGGCTTGGGGTTAATCAGAGAGAGTCTGGTACCAGACTGGCTAAAAGGCCAAACATCCGCACAAAATTTTGCCCCATCACTGACTTAAGGGGTAGGGGTAAGGTTCATCGCTATATATGCCAGGGCATCTGAGCGGTAACTTATAAAAAGCCTGCAACCAGAACCTCATAATTACTGAAAGTATACTATTGACTTAAAGTGACGTAGACAAAAGAACCCCCTTTCTGCTAACTAGGCTGTCACTACACTACCGTCAATTTGCTCCAAACATTCCATAAACTGCAACTGGTGGGTCAGCACAACAAAATCAGTGTTAAAGTTAGGAAGGTCGTTACCATGCTGTTGCGCGCCCTGAGGGGAAAAGCACAAGTAGTTGCACACAAATTCGGTTTAATGTTCGCCAACATAAGATGCCAGGTAGCAAACAAATCAGCATCCAACAGCCTAACACGCATGTGCTAGAAACCTGCCTCGTCAATTCATCCATAAAACAACCAAGTTTTGGGACACTTGCGACGTATTTTCACACATGGCTTGCAAAAAAGTAGGACCTAGCTACGAAACACACTTGAGCTTCACTGAGGCTGATCCTTTTACTATGAGGCCAATGCTAAGGGTGTTCATGTCAGTGCATGCTAAATTAGGAGAGAAAATAAATGTCTCGCAGAGAAGGATTCAGCATCGTTAAATTACCGTCCGCTCAACTTTGCCTTTACCAAGGCGCTGACGAGCTTGTTATCAGCTAGGCCACCTGTTCGCGCCTGCACAAAACCAGGCAAGCACAAAAAAGGGATCTTGAGCGATCGTTAAAGGAGACTGAGACGGAATTCTTACAACCCCAAACACAGTACAATCCATTCACAGCCAAACTGCTTACAAGTAAAACATGGCGGTGAAAAATCCCTGATACTTGGAATTAGACACCATGAACTCAACCACTTTCCCCGCATTGCTCCATGCACTTGCCCAAAATCCTACGAGTGTACATACTCTTTAGGCACATCTACCACTATTTATGCACCTGCAATGCTCGTGTGCTTTCACTGTGCCTTGCAAGTCGTTCACATTGCTCGTTATGCCTTACACCTTACACGTATGTTAACGTTTCACTCATCTTCTTACAATCTTATTCTGTGCTTTGGTTTACACAATTGCTACTGCCATGCCTTAACGCGTTAATCATTCTGCAAAACACGTCCACTGATCTCTTACTGTCTATGCGTCCACTGATCTGATACTGTCTACGCGTCCACTGATCTGATACTGTCTACGCGTCCACTGATCTGATGCTGTACTTGTATATTGCGTGTACACAACTTTCGAAATGCCATGATTCACACACTTGCAAGAACACTCGAACTCCATACCTGCATCGCTCCCATGCACTTGCCCATGTCCTTGAGGCTGTTTGCTCCGAGCTCTGCACAGACCGCATCCACGAGAGCAGCTACTTCCGCCTCTGGCATCATTGCTGGGAGGTAAGCTTCAATGATGGACAGCTGTGGATTTGTTTTAGGAGAGAAGTTAAAATCCCCGCATGAGATTTGACCTTGGACACATGCAAAACAGTGCTTCATACGTTATTTGACCCGACTACGCTTTTTAAACGTTGAAGAGGAAACACATTGTTTATACTTGCTTGGACAAAGCCACAGAGCTTTAACACACAGAAACAGGGTGGGATGATGGCAAAATGTATATGTTGCTGCCTTTCAGTAAACAAAATAGGGAAATTATGGTGGCTGGAATTACTTTAAGTAGTTCTCAGAATGCACCAACAATAGCATTCTGACCAAGGCACACCGCCTCTTGACTCTAACTTTAGCCATACAGCAAAGAGGATCATTGGCACCTGGTTTATGATACACTTGTAATCAGGTAATGTTGTACACCCCCTCTCTCGAGAATTGTGCTGAGTGCGGCATAGGCTCTTGAGTAAGTCTATTGGTAATGTTCTTTGCACAAAGTTTAAGCAGTGTATCACAAGACGCGCCCAGCCCTGTAAGCATCCCTCAAGCAGACGCAGTTTCAATGCTTTTCAAGCTAAGGGGGTGGATATTTGCAGTACTTGGTACCCAGTATCCGAGTTAATTGAGTCAAGTGCGTATACCGCATCTTTGCAGTTTTCTCATTCACCTCTTTCTGCTCCTTGTCCACTAGGTCCTGCCTACCGCCCTCCATGTACGACTCAATGGAATCCTTGCGCTGCTTTGCAGACTTCATTAGCACCTGCATGGTTTTTACAGCAGTGTTTACTGTATCCATGGTCATCCTTTAACGATTCAGAGATCATACTGAACACTCATCGGCCTGAAAAGCAGAACACTGCTCCACATTTGAACATTTGCGATACAATGCAGTAAAGCAGCACGTTTCAAGCTTAAGCAGCGCCTGCTTAGCCAGCAGAGCAGCATGTTATGGTGTGTAAGTAGGGTTGGCCAGAACCATACATTTATAGGTATATACGGTGTATATACGGTATTTTTGGCAGGGAAATCACCATACATACGGTCATATACGGTGTGTGTATACGGTTCTGGGCAACCCTATGTGTAAGCAGTCGGTGTTACACACAACTCATCACCTCCCACACGCAAAAGGCAAGATCATTTCTATGCAAGGGCAATCCCTCATTACAAGTTTTCAGAGCAAACAGCAAGAGCACGTGGCAGGCGCTGGGAACATGTCATGGAGATTAAGATCATGCGTTCACACTCACCTCACACACGAGGTGATCTAGCTAAACAACCAGGGAAGTTTGTTGTTGCAAACAAGTTAAAGTCATTACAAAAAAACAAGGGAACATACGTGCGCCATGAAGCAGAAAAAAGCGACGACACCTTGATTTCCTCCTTTCTCATCCACATATGCGACCAATGTCCTGGTGAAGATGAACATGCTCAGAACGAGGTGCATGCTCTTTTATTTTGCCAAGACTATTGGGTTTGTGAGCCGAGGAAACATTTATCCTTTTTGTTTACAACTTTTTTTTGCGGACTTTTCAGCAGCCCAACCGTTTTTGCTGCAACAGGTCAACAACCAACTTGTTTATGATTTCCATTCTCAACAGAACACTAGACCTTTTTCTCTTTTTTCTTTCTTTTATACATTATAGTGTTCAGTTAGCACGCCTGAACTTCTTGTTGTGGCTCTCCATCAGGCTCTTTTTATTGTCTCAGGTTTTTACCTTACATCTTTCTTTACCTCTTACTTGTCACTTTCCTAAGACAAAATGGCACTGGCTGAGACCGATTCTTACTTTTCTACAACCTTATGTTTACTTTACGCTGGCTGATCCAGCAATGCCTATCAGCCCAACGTATGTTGCTGCCGGTTACCCCCTTTGTAAACCCCTTTGTAAACCCCTTCTTTTTCTTTCTGAGCTTATGCATTTATTTGTGGCCGAGACCAGTCAGCAGCCAATCAGCCAAACAACCATCTCAGCATTTACATCCCAGCATAGATGTCTGCGCACTACAGGCATCCACAGATAATACAGATACGCACACACAGTCAGAACCTGCATTTACATCCCAGCATAGATGTATGCACACTCTAGGCATTCACAGATGATACAGATAAGCACACACATACAGAACCTGCGCACCTTTACCGCCTCCTCCTCTTGCATCTCAGCACCTTCTCCACGCAAGGCGATCTCCCTGTCTTTTATGGCTGACTGGAGGAAACGCACAGCGTCCAGGCGAGGCTGGGAGGAATTTTAACACAAAACAATGATGAGTCAATTCGATGGTTTGGTATGCTATGTGTGTGGGAAAGGAAGCTCACATCAGTCAACACACATTTCTTTAATGACTGTGTGGAACGAAGCGGACAGCAGCCTCTCTAGTTTTTTGCAAGCAGGTTGAAGATTTATTTTGTGTACGTGCAATTGAGTTGGGGGGGGAACCTGAATGGCTTGTTCAGCTGACAAGAAGAACGAGGGCTTGTTACATCTTAAATAAGTAGGCCGGTACTGCGCAAGTGTGTTTGTGGACACATGAGGTCAGGATAGCTGCCACAAGGACCACACACCTCACACCTGTTTAACAACCTCAAAATTAAAGAAACCCTCCAGTGAGGTATAAAACCCTGTGCAATACCACAGTGCCACCCCCACCTGGTCCTTGGCCCGCATAGCGTCCTTCATGTCTGCCTTCAGTCTGTCGGTGATGGAGCTGCCTGGTAGACAAATGGCGTGCTCATTTGTGCCAAGTAGTTAATGATAGCCGCTGCGAAGAGAGACGCTATTACCTGCAGCGGCAGTCACCGAGCATCGCTGTTGACGGTGGTAGCGTGGCCTATGTTGGGGGGCTAAAGTTGCCCTGGCGGCATGTTGCCCTGCTGCCGAGGCTGGAGTACGTGTCACCCTCAGACTTTTCAGGTTAGCGAGCATCTGTGTGAGAACATGAGTGAAGAAAGGTAGTATAAGAGCGTGGTTTTGCTGCCATTATGATAGTACTAATATGATGTGCATGCGCGTGTGTGTTGTGCGTGTGTGTTGTGCTATAGGCGTTGCGAGCCTGAGCGTATGTGTTATGTGTGTGTGCTGTGCGTGTGATGTGCATGTGCGTGTTTTGCTGTAGGCGTTGCGAGCTGTGCTGTGTGGGTATGTATGTAGCTTGTGCAAGTAGTGGTAGTGTGTGCATCTAAACCCTAAGCTCCACTTAAATGACTACCTTTTCCGATAACATCTAAATATATTAATTATTTAAGCTCCAATATGGATTTACTGGGCGGTTACTCGTCATCTGAGGAGGGTGATGGAATAAGACAGGAGGATGCCTCACCTCAGCAACAGCCCCCACAACAGCCCATACAAAAACTCCCTGCCCCAAATTTTGATGGGGAGGAAGAGGCGTTTGCAACGGATACATCAAATAACAAGTGCGTGCCCCCCCACCCCTTGCGCGTTTGTGCACACAACACATGCCGCTGAACAGCTTTCCTTCCACCCTTTGTGACATTCCATTTAACTAACTACAAATGCCAAACACACCATCAATATAGCCTAAAACGGGGCTTCCAGCAAGTGTCAGGCTCCAGCCTCGTCGGATCGGCGAACAAGGGCGCGCCCAAGAGCCAGAAATTCTCCACACCAGCAGCTTCAAACTCTGCCAGCACAACAGCACGGGCGTCTTCAAATCCAAACCTGCTGCTGCCCCCACAGCTCAAGGGCAGGTGTGTTGCCTGCAGCCTGTGCACAACAAATTGTGTGCTTTGATGCAGGCACAGTTTAGGTCCTGAGCTGCCTTGCATGAAACCATATCTGAACAGTTTCATAGCATTTAATAGGTAGAGGGAAAACCCAGGCAAGAAAACTTTCTCCATATTGAAGGGAAACAATTAGGGTTGGCCGCCCTTGGGTTACTTACACCGTATATGACCATATAGTTGGTGATTTCCCTGCCAAAAAGACCAAACATACACCGTATATATACGGTTCTGGCCAACCCTATAATTAATCTGCAAATTGCTCCCACTAGGAACATTTTCAATAGAAACGTCACGATGGGAGGTGCCCCTGTTTACTCACGCTGTCCAAAATACTGTTCTATTTTTGTAATGAATAGACAGGGTGCTGCATGAGGGCAAAGCCTCAGAGCTCCCTGAAAAGCTACACCCGGTATTTTGTGTGGATTGAATGAATTATTGGAAAAGGTCGCAGCTTTTTGAACAGGGGGAAACAAATTATATGAGCAAAAGCGCCCCTCCTGGGGTGAGCGATGCTGAACGCTAAACGCCTTATCGTTGCGTTGACTAACCGGGGCTTAGATTTGGGAAATGTGGTGTATGGTGTGATGTTTAGTTACACGGTATGGTGTACTCGTACGTTGTACAGTGCGGATGTTGTAAACCGTTTTGTGTATGGTATTACCGGTAAATGCTGGAATTGGCCTTATTTGCACCAATTGGCCGATTTTGGATCACGTTCTTTCTTTGACTGTATTATGTGTATTATGTGTGATCACTCTCCACCCAATCCAAAGCCCCCTATACCTTATCTGAATGCTAAGCACTTGATGTTATATCTAATTAATTGTCATTTGCTGGAAACTTGGCATTCTGGGGGGTTCTGTGGGGCCCGCTGCGTATTACTTTGGCAGGGAAAAGTGCATTTCTGAGGTTGCCCCGATCGACCAGGGCTGCTTCAGAAATTAAGCATTATAAGTGTTAAACAGCAAAACTGCAATGTCAAATTCGGGGCTGGGGTACTGGGAAGTTCGGGGAGTGGAAGGCACTCACATAAGGGACAAAGGGGAAAACGAGAATTATCTGTCGCTCCATACCTGCTTTGAAATTCCTCCTGGTTTTTCCTCTCAGCGTTGCTCTGTGACATTTCCCAAATATATACCCAGTCTCTGCACCTCTCCCCAAACTTAAAGCATCTGCTGAAAGAACAAAAAATCAGCTATCCAATGCATGTCTCAGGTCACAGAATGGTGGAGTCCACACCACAATTACACAAAAGGCAGCAGAGGAGGCAGATAGCTCATTCTATTAAACCGGAATTTTTCTTTTTGTTTTTTCCCAGAAATTGTGAGCTAAATAATAAACAACGTATATGCGCTTTCCGCAATCGTGCAGGCCCAACGTGGCAACAGAAGACGTGGGCAAGCTGTTCACGCAGCGTAGTTTGCAGGCAATGCGAGACGGCAGTAATAAACAGCAGCAACAGAAGAGCGGGGAGGCAAGCTTGCAAACAGAAACACAAGTGAAGGGAGGCACTAAACTATCTTGATGGGGGCTGTAATATGTTCAGATTGTGTGTATACACTATTGCCTCTTTGCTTTCTTCTTATGCTGGCTGTGTTTCCAACTGTCACTCGAGTGTTTTTTTTGGAATGGTTTTAAGTCCTGCGAAGGCATACTTATGATGAAATACTCATGCTGAAATGCGATAGTTAGTTGTCTGTCATTCTGATTTCATGTAGGCAGTTATAAATGACTGAGCTTAGTTGGTGTTATGTGTGATTCAATTAAACACACATTCTCATACAGTTTTTACATTGTAATTTCTGTCCTGATACGGTCCTGATATCAACTCCCCCTTGTTTTCCCTTGTATGCTCATATGCTGGAATCTTGCAGCGCCCCTTGACTAGATTGATGAGCATTTTATTTTATTCCTCCCAATTTTGGCTGTGTACTAGCTGTTATGTTGGCACAGACTTGCAGTTTGTGCCGCAGTATGTTCCAATATTTTTACGAACATGAGCAAGCTATTAGTTTGTACAAGTAGCTGGTGCCAAAGTAGAGCTCTTACATGAGGCATGGAGCTAGGTAGATTAAAAAGGAAATTGAGCTAGTTCAACAAGCTGGTGTGAATGGTTGTTAAAAGAAAGCTGCCAGCGCAATTAAAGCAAGTATGTTAAGTAAGGAGAAGGATTCTATCTTGAAGGCCTATTTTAAAAACCTTGTGACTGGCACATTGTTCAGAATGAGGAAAACAATTTGCTGGATTGTCCATATGAACATCTTGTCAGCCTTCGCTCACAGCACCGCCAGCCAGTCTTCCCACCTCAGTATGAGGATAGCCCAACTCGTTTGAAGATCTTTTTGAGCCAGCCATATATATGGTGTGGGCTCTTTTGTGGCTGAGTGCCCAGCCCTTTTTCCTTGATTTTTCTAGTTACAGGCTTTTTCCAAGCTTCCGCTCAGATGCCCTTCAGAGGCACATACAGCATTATTTTTCGTGGTCCTGATCCAGCAACAAGTGAACAACCTTTCCTATTCTATACTTTCTACATCCCTATTTTACAATCTTGTGCACTCTGACGCTTGATTGTTAAAAACTAATACATGGGCCTAATCTATAACACACTCACACTTCAAGACTAAAGGAGGTTCAAAATTGTTGTGTCCGTAGTAGTTAAAAATAGAGAATTATAAATGAGTATAAAAACTACTGGCACTGTCTCCTTTCAAGGCAACGTGGTTTGACCAAGCAATGCGCAACAGTTTCCAAGAAAGCCAACATCAAGAAGCAACCAATGCAGCAACTGCATCATCACCACAATAAAAGGTATGCATCATTGATCTGCAACTCAACTGCCTGCTCTAAGTAAAAGCAATTGCAAGCTGGTGATTGCGACTTGTGCCACCCACGTTCTTAATAGGCAAGCATGCGTGAGTACACCAGGCAAATAATTTTAGCACCCCCAATGGCCAGCATCACCAGCGGTGTGGCGGCAGGCAGCAGGAGACAGAAAGGGCCTCATTCGCTCTCGCATTGCAACGCATTTTCCTTCGTGGGCGTGGCGAGGGTGCATGCCAGTCAGCACTGCCCATAGCATCATGCATGGTCAAGACACTGTGCGGGCACCTCACTTGCCCGCACCACCAGTTCGCAGCGCTTGGAGGATGCGTCCGCCTCCAGGGGAAGGGTGGACGCCCTTCCACTGGCCAAGCTGCACACAAAAAAGAAAGTGTGTGCTCAGAAGGAACAGCGTGCATAACGGAGAGAGCGTTTGGAACCAATCTTGTTCATAAAGGAGAGAACGTTTGGAACCGATCTTGTGCTCAAAAACAATTGCTTGAATTCCACCATTTAAGGTGCACAGAGTGTGTTTGCAGGTGGAATGTTGTTATAAGGTGTGTGATGCACATATATATGATGCAGACTGTGCGCGAGCAAGGAATGAAGGCAATGTCCACTGCCTCAGCTGCGCGTGCATGTGGATAGAATATAAATTTGAAAGCATGCAGCAACGACATACAAATATATGAGTGCATGAAAGCGCGACAGGGTGAGGGCCCTTCCACTGGCGTAATTAAACAGAATGTGTGTGAAGCGTTATGGGGTGTGCGAGTAGCGTTCACATGCGAAAAAGGACAGGGCCTTGCAACCGTCTGAGCTATGTGGCGTGAAAGTTTGGATTTGCATACCAGTCAGGACCGAGGCATGTACTTGTGCTTTTGTTTATGCGTGTACATGTGCTTTTGTTTATGCATGTACTTGTGCTTTAGGGTTTAGGGTTATGCGTGTATGAAGCATTATGGTGGGCACCGTACGCTCATCATTCACAGTGTACGGCATATGCGCGTAAGTACATTGACATGCATTAAAAACCGTGTAATTGCAGCTGTGTGCCTATTTGTGTGTGTGTGTGCGTGCGTGTGTGTGTGTGTGTGTGTGCGCGCGCGTGCATGCATGCTTGTTTGTTACCTGTGCAGCACTGTTGGCGGCAGCTAGCTTCACCAGGATATCCTGGGCGGCACCCACTTGCTCAGGCTTGCCTGACCAGGTCTTCAAAGTGGTGGACTGTGATGTAAAGTGTAAAGCAAGAGTGAATAGGCCAAGTTCCGGTTGGATGAGGGCTCAAGGAAGAGAGACTGTTGTTAGAAACATTTGGGACTAGATCAACAATCAAACCCACACCCACCCACCCACCCACACCCACGCCCACACCTACCCACATCCACACCACACCACACCCACACCCACACCCACACCCACACCTAACCACCCACCCACACCCACACCCACACCTAACCACCCACCCACACCCACACCCACATCTACACCCTAACCAACACCCACACCCACACATATTCCCAAGCCCCCACCCCTCTCACCTGCAAGGCACGTCCGTAGGAGAAGGTCAGTGCCCATGGAGACTGGGGCATCTCTTCTTGCAGGGCCTGCAGGCAAAGTGTGTCATGCACGTTTGTGTTGTGTCATCATAAATTGCATGACTCGTTCATGGCATTCTGGTGCGTCAGTCTGAACACGCTTGCACAAGTCATGAGACCGTGTGTGTGTTTGCACAAGTCATGAGACCGTGTGTGTTTGCACACGTCATGAGACTGTGTGTGTTTGCACAAGTCATGAGACTGTGTGTGTTTGCACACGTCATGAGACTGTGTGTGCTTGCACAAGTCATGAGACTGTGTGTGTTTGCACA
>Ga0307963_1001112_pt1 | contig 20001 bp, 15 predicted proteins | sample OrgLakmetagen594_FD_201829 | JGI IMG/M metagenome (GOLD analysis project Ga0307963, IMG submission 201829) | Saline water microbial communities from Organic Lake, Antarctica - #594 | ecosystem: Environmental > Aquatic > Non-marine Saline and Alkaline > Saline | place: Antarctica: Organic Lake... | reverse complement strand
GGAGTGTCGATACGTGCGTTTGCATCATGACGATAATAAGCAAGAAGAAAGAAAAAGAAGGTAATTAGCCACCCCCAATTGCTTGTTGCCGCCCCCTGTCAAACATCATACATCATCCTCATTATGATCATAGTCTAGGAACATCCTGTGGATACACAATGCAGTTTCATCGTGCAATTACACATACAAGGGTTGACAAGGCCAAAAATCAGTTGACTTGGATGATACACAGCTGAAACAACCACAAATCAACCACCCAGTTGAATCCAGCTGGGATCAACTGGTCAGATGGCTGAATCAATTAGCTGGTTGATAACACTGTTGAAACAACTGCATTTCAACCATCTGGTTGATTCAACTATTTTCCTAGTTGATCCTGGTTGAATCAGCTAGAATGGTTGTTTCAGTCAGCAATCAACCAGGCCTGGTTAAAACAATGCGGTTGAAATAACAGCCCACTCTTTTCCGACGGATACTGGACATACCAGGCTCTGCACGCGCTCCAAGATTTCCCTGCATCTCAGCAATTTTTGAATGCAATACGATCTCGCGAATCAATCAATCTGAAACAGTTCGAGCTCACATTGTGTGAACATATCATCGGGAGCTGGAGAGAACTTGATAATTTGACACCACATGATAATCACCATTCCAGCATAACTATGAGACTTATCACACATTTTGGTGAACCTTTGGGGATTGCTCTTGGCTCGTGGGATGAAATAAAAGAAATCACAAGCCTGTGTTACCTATCTACCTTCGCTTGAATATTTCCAACAATCTCAGCCGTGCACTTTCTTGCCTTCGCCTTTCTGGCCATAACTTTCTGGTCCAAAGAATGCGTCATAACAGGAATAGAAGGCCTTATGAGCTCAGGATCTGTGACAAATGTGACTGGCACTCTGTTCAGGATGAGGAACACATTTTGCTGGACTGTCCACTTGAACATCTGGTTAGCCTCCGCACACAGCACCGCCAGCTGGTCTTCCCACCTTAATATGAAGATACGCTATAGCCCAACTCGTTTGAGGACTGATTTGAACCAACCTAATATTTATGGTGTGGCCTATTTTGTGGCTGAGTGCCTGACCCTTCTCCCTTGATTTTTTCTAGCATCTTTTTGGTTTGGTTTCAGGCTTTTTCCAAGCTTCCGCTCAGATGCCCCCCAGAGGCATATATAGCGATGTAACCTTACCTTACCGTACCTAAAGGACCTGTGACAGATCCTCACAGGACGAAATCGAAGATACACATGCAACTTGCCCAAAATAAGCGTCCTTGGCCACTCTTTTGCCCAACTCGCAAATTACTAGGCAGCACACAAACAGCAGGAACTGCTTATCAACATTATCGACATTCTACTGGGAACAACAGGCTGCCAAAATTCATGGCAGTGATAACACAATTTCATGGCTTTAAGGTACTAGTACGAAAGTTATAACACTGTGAGGTTTTAAAGTCGATTAGAATATGGCACTGCTATTTCCATTAATGACTCGGTGCATTTACGCTTCAACTTTGTCCAGCGCCATTCCTCAATGGCATTGGAACAGCAAGAATGGTTAAATGAAAGGACTCCCACAAAGCCCAAGATATTGAAGGACGAGTTTTGATTACAGGCACCCTCATAATCAAATGATTTAGTCGAACCATGATGCCTTTCTGCACGAACAGCAGCAGGCAATAGCCCAACTAAGATACTCCAACCCGAGGGGTGGGTGCTTTTGCACACAATCCCCACTGGCTGTTCCTTACAACATATGTCTTGTTTTCCTCATAAAGACTCCTGTCATCAACCACCAGGTCTTTTGGACGACGGTTAATAAGATTCCTGTTCTCAACCAATAATAGGGAGGACCCCAAACAAGCATTATATCCGGGAGTGTTTTACAATAAGATGTCCGACAAAGCAGCGCTCAAAGGGACACACCCTAAAAGTTCAGCATGATCTGCTGCACACCCTGCTCCTTAAGCATTGCCGTTACAGACTGGCACATTTCCTTTTGCCCACACAGGAGCACACCGACAGAGGAGGGGTCCTCAAGCTTGTTGGCCTCTTGGGCAAACGTGTCCTATGTTGCAAAATCAAGCGTTTGTGTGTGGGGGTGTAGTTATTACAAGCGTGGTGAGAACAATTGAAGTGAACGTGCAACAGACCTTGTTCATCTCAAACAGTATCAAGGTATCTTACTGGAGGCCCATTCTGCAAGCGTGAGGGCTCGAGAGCGGGTCCTAAGCAGATTCTCACTCCCAACCTGTTTTCTGTTGGTGACCCTCACCTGCACATAGCGCTGGCTGTCCCCGCTGTGTACCAAGGTCACCTTCACGCCCAAGGCATTCCATGCAGGGATGAGCTCTTTATAAGCAGTAGCTTCTGCACTCACACCAGACAAACGGGCACTGGAAATTCAGCACAAAATGGCCCTCTGGTAGTCTTCTTTAACACAACAATGAGAATCAAGCTTGCAGGCACCACATGTGTAATGATGGGACAACACAGTCTTTTGACAGTAAGGAACATATGCCAGAGGGGGTCAACTGAGCAAATGTCCTGAAATGTGACATTTTTAATGCAAATCATATTTAAATGATATAACTAGATGGTTCATGGAATTTGGGGCCAAAAGGACCACCCAGTGGTCTGGACGAAAATACAGTTCAAATTTTGGCACTGAGTTTCCACATTACAGGCCCCCACGCCCCAACCAGGGCCTCTTTTCATCCCAAAACAAGACAGGAGGACTTTCTTTATGATACCAAATCGTCCTGGGGCTTGAAAAGTATATTTGGTGAAGGTTGATTTTCCACCTTTTTGGCACCCCTTTTGCTGAATTTCTTGAAGGGAAATGGGCCAAAATGGGGTATCTGGCCAAGGACTGCTCCGTTTTGCCCCATTTTTGTTGCAATTACATTCTCTATTAAAATGTAGACGATTTATATAAAAATGACACAAAGCAGGTGAGTGGGTGGTGAGATATGAGAAAATGGTGGTGAAAAATAGGGTTCACGCTGCGGGCAATTAGACGTGTGCGCCGGAACTGGCTAGTTTCAAGCTCAGGTGTTATCAGCAGCTACCTCTGGTTCCTGAGCTTGAAAATAGCCAGTTCCGGCGCAAATACTCTAGCCACATTCCTAAGGTACCCCTGTTTGGGGCCTCAGATGACCACCTCTGACAAATTGCAGCAGAATAATCAAAGTGTGATTTGGTGTGCGTGTGCGTGTGCGTGTGCATGCGTGAAGGTATTCGGGGGAGTACCGTTTGGTGCACACTTTTGTATACAGGAAAAGGGATGCTCCAAAACCTCTCGTATGACTCTCTATGGTTGCAGAACTTCTTTGATCAACATGGAGAGAGACGTCAAAGTGGAGCCTTGCCAAAAGTCGGGCAGATATTGAGATGGTCAAAGCCAGTTTCAAGGCAAAAGGCAAAAAGTCAAAAACTTCTTCACAGCCATCTTGAACAACTTGGTTTAATGCTTAATATCTTGCTTATAATAAGCTCATGGAGTACACGTGCGTGTCTCAAAGGCCTGTGCTCAATGTGTAAAAATTTGATCTGCCTGTGCTAGGTTCTTAGGCTAGAAGGCTAGAAACCTTATTGTTAAGTTGTATATTCACACGACAACCAAACGCGCAAGTGGTTATTATACTCTAGAGAAAGACGCTTCTGCATTGTGTTATCGAGTTATCCATGCCTCTTTCAAATGTATAACAGGCACGGTCTTCAGTTAAAGAGGGCATCTCAACATCTCAAAACATTGCATGAGGGCATTGCCATAAGGCCCAAACTCCCCAACGCCGCCCTTCAGGCCTGCTTTGAATTACCTGGCAATCCTTCCTTCAGTACAGACCCACAGAAGATTTGATGTTTGTATGGGGAAAAGTTCAAGCCCAGCAGGGATACCAGGCCTATAATGAATACCAAACAGCACTCAGGGGTTTTGACAAACGATATAGTGCAAACCCTTAAATATGAATGCTCTGTCGTTCTTTATGGAAAGGAAGCCCTAGTATCTGCATATCTGCATACCCCTTCTTGACGCACGCTGATCTTCATCAGCGTAGACCGATCTTACTTTTACACAAGGGTCCCACCTTCTGATTTGGTGCCGTAGTACAATCGCACATCCTTGCGCTTGCTAACTTCCAGCACTCCACTCTCGATAACAGCCTGAGGCACAGAGTTCATCACAGGTTAGTTAAGCTCGCACGCAACGTGCTCACCACATTGCACGCTTTAAAAAAACAGCTGCCCCGAATTGACTGTGGTACGTTTATTTACAAATTTTATGGTTTGTGCAGGGTTGTGCAAGGTTAGTAACGATTGCGTTGGTGTCGTGAGAAGGGTGCAGGATTCGACGAAAGAAATCATGACGTGGAGGAGGGGAGAGGATTGGTGAAAATTGTGTAAGGGGTGTGGGAAGGGTGCAGAACTTGACAGAATAAATTGGCATAATCATGTAGGGGGGGGATTGATTTTCAGGTCACACTACTTTATTGAGAGAGGCCATCCACGTATTGGTTTTAACAGCGGGAATAACTTTAGCACACAGAGCTAACAGCACCTGCGACGAGGCGAGTGTAAGGCTTTTGCCACACCTTGATTGGGCTGATGCCGCTCCCGGTTGCAAACAACAGTATGGTAGGGAAGGAGGCGGCAGGGATCTGATCAATTGGGAACCCATTGCCCTGCGTGCATGAATGATGATGGATCCAGTGTCTTCAGCAGGGCTGAGCTGTGGAGGCAAGCCTACTCAAGGATGAGAAGACCTGGCGCACTCACTGATGCATTGCAGACAAGACTTGAGTGCAAGCGCGCGTCAAAAAAGAGCAGGTGATTGTTGACACGCATGCCGTGTATATTAAGGCATGCCACACCTCTTGTGTTTCCACCAACGCTCACCATCACGGGGGAGACTTTGAGTTCAGAGCCCTCCGCTAAATCACAAATCGCATCTGCTGCTGAACCTGGTTGCCGCTTGACCAGCAGCTCCAGCACGCCCTGGTTGTTGACATCTGGTGGGGAGGCAATGGCAAAGAAGCCTGGCTTTCCCTCAGCGTCCACCTTGGCCTGCTCGACAGGGTGTTTGTGTTACAGAATGCAATGACGTTTGCCGTGTGTAGCCACGCTGACGCAGGTAAGTGCAGGAGAAGAATGTCTGGCCTTCTCTAAGCATTCCCTTGGCCTGCCCAGAGGATAGTTGCACAGCACATCATGTCTTCTGTCGTGTGTAGTCACGTGTCACGTAGTCACGTAGCCACGTAGTCACGTGTCACGTGTCACGTAGTCACGTAGCCACACAAAGTTGTGAGTTGCAAGCGTATACAAGGGAGAAAAGGCAAGCGCCAGCCCCACTACCACCACTGCTGAACCAGAAGCAGAGCTGGCACAAGGAACCCGAAATGAGAGCTTGTGGTGATCCTCAGAAAAGAAGTCCAACAAACAACAACAATAAACGAGAACAGAGGCTTTGTGTGTGTGTCAAGGACAGCAAGGTCCTGTGCATGCATTCCTGTGCTCTGCATACTCACCTGGATGAACATTCCAGGCTTTAAGTAGCCTGCAGCCAAGGGCCCCACATCCACAAACACCTGGTGTGCTTGAGGGGTGACTTCACGGTTGCGCAGCACCTGGCAGGTATGCATACAGGCGTGCAGGTTGTAGGCCTTAACTTAATGTGTGCATGCGCAAAAGGTAAATTGGAGGAAGGCATGGAAATGAAGCAGGCACTAATGAAAGGTTTGCCAACACTTGAAGGTTTGTGATTCGTACGGATGGATATACGCACAAGAAATTTCGCGCCAATGGACCATGATGAGCGAAATTGAGCCAAACATCATGCCTCCTACATACAACTGACGCAGACTGTTGCTGCCAATGCAGGGTTCTGTGTGGTAAAATATCGAAGGAAAGGTTGTTCGAACTACTTATCCTTGTCTGAAGGGACCCCCTTATTCCTGTAACTTGGGTTTCACTTCATAGGAAGGAGGAGGTGGGAAGGAGGAGGGTAGCACACCTTGGCGGGGGTAAAATCTACAGGGGCGCCCCAGTTGGCCTTGGCCACTACTTGCTTGCGTCCGGGTGGCCCACGCACAGAGGGTGTACACACCGACCTGTGCAGCGCCCTGCTCAGATGTGTGTGTGTATGTGCTTGTGTGTGTGCTTGTGTGTGTGAGTTTGTGTGTGAGTGTGTGTGTGTGTGAGTGTGTGTGTGTGTGTGTGTGTGTGTGTGTGTGAGGGTGTATTTTGTATTTGCTTATGTGTTTGTGAATGCGTGTGTACATTGTGTGTGCTTGTGCATGTATGTGCATACAAGAAACCAATGAATCCCTTATTTTGCAACCTGTTGCACTGACAAACCCTCAAATGTTTACCCAGCCCTAGAATCCTACAATGCTCCACAAAAAGTGCAGGACGAAGACGTGCAATTGTCCTGCATCTCAAGACAAGCAGGGGACTGCGCTCCCCTTTATGCCTCTGCCCATACGCACTTGCTCGCAAGGCTAGAGGAGGAGGAGGTGAAGGAGGAGGAGGCGGCACAGCTGGGGACGGACACACGGGCTTGCACGCTTGGTGGGAACCGAAGGTACCTGTAGGCCGCAGAGCTGCTGCTGCTCTGCGCTAGTCGCATGTTCTGTGAAGCCCTGCTCAGGTGCATACTGAGGGACTGCTGAGTAAAAGTTTGACACCTATGTGCACGGAGTTGTACACAGAACGGGTGAGAACATACGTAAGCTCATGATGCCCACACAGATAATATGATGCTCAATGCTTGTGCCAACGGGATGTCCCTGTGTATACCTCAGAAGTATCTCGTGGGAACAAGATGTGAGGATAAAGTGTTTAATGGTTAAAACCTTTTATTAAAACAAATGTGTGTGATCTTTGCAACTTGATTTGAGGAGGGAGGCCTGTTTGGGCATGAGCAGCAAGCCAGATGAAGACCAGCCTCTGATTGATGCAGAGATACAGCGCGCAAGGTAAATTTGCTTAATCAACACAATGAATACGCGCAGGTGCACACATCCACATGCGTGCATGCGCGCGCGCACACACACAAACACACACACACACTCATACACATACACACACACACACACACACACACACACACACACACACACACGCACGCACGCACGCACGCACGCACGCACGAACACACTCACACACACACACACACACACAAACACACACACACACACACACACACACACACACACACACACACACGCACGCACGCACGCACGCATACACACATACACACGCACACACACACATACATACACACATACATACAACGCATGGTGATGAACTAATGCGTGCATACAAGCATATACACACATGCACATTCACACACATACACACACACGCGCACACACACACACAACACACACACACAACACACACACAAACACACACACAAACACACACACACACATATGCATTTGCTTTGGCAGGGAAAGCCTGGACAGTGTGTTTGGTAACAAAACAGAGGGCCAAAGACCTGCACAAAACAGGTACTGCTTCTCTTTATAGGTGACGGAGGCTTGTGCCAAGCCTTGTATATGTTGTATAAATCCCGATGTGTCACGTACACACAGGGAAGAGGCGTATGCTCGGTGTCCGCATGATGTTGTTGCACTGGCTAAGTGCTTACAGGAAGCGGGGCCAGTTTGGTTCTGGTCATGCAGCAAGCCCTTTATAGCCCTCCAGGTAATCAGACGCCGCACACCACTGCTCTTGCTTTCTGGACTGGACATCCACATGCCTGGTCACAAGATTCATCATAATTATGATCTCCCATTTGCAGAAATGCTGTGCTGCTGCTGAAGGCAAACAAACCGGTTTTGGTAACGTTAAGTCTGGAATTGCTGTGGCTGCTGCGGCTCAATTAGAGGAGGTCCAGGATCGGTTTAGAAAGAGGTAATGGATCCCGTAAGGCTGGGTTGATCATAGGAGATTACTGGGTACAAGGTCTACCATTTTAGCCTACCTCAATGTTCCTTGCCAAATGGGGGGTGAGTAACATGCAAGTAATATTTCAGATGCTCAAGCAAGCCTTGCGCAGTAACTTGTTGTTGCACACCCACGAGTAGCAGGAACACCTTTGGGCGACAGCTAACATTGTAACAACTATGTTTTTCCCTCTGACATGAGCTCATCAAGATTGATACGTTACAAACATTTTGACAATAGCAAATTAGTTCTTTATTCACTTGATCAGATCTTGTATTAAGATAATGAGATAATGAGATACTACTTTGCTACCGAGCTGCACCTCAAGTGACTTTTTCGAGCGGTCAGAGCTCTCTCAACAAGGATCTCGCGCATGCAGTGTTTTTGGCTTTGCATCCTTGCAAGACGCGGCTGTTTTGGCGTACTTAATTTGCAATATTTAACGAGCTGTGCATTTCAGTCCTGAAATAGAATGCAGTCATTTCCCAGTTGTATGGTGCAAAGAAGGAAGGCTTAGCTGAACACAGATATTTTTGGCTTTGGGGCTAGGTGCTCCCGCACTAGTGGTGCCCAGAACCTGACAGCGCCCATGATTGAGCCAGTCTGAGGGTCGTGTCTTGCGCCTATTTCTGGCCGCAACTAGGTAAAGGACTTTCCGCCGCATTTTCAGCCGTATCTAAATGTGGCTGCTTTCAGCCGCCCCAGCCGCTTTGCAGCCGCGCCCAGAATGTCTGACGGCCATCCCTCTCAGGCAAAGACAAATACAGGCTTGACCTGAAACCGTCTCCAGATGAGAGTTGATCACAGTGCTGGAAGAAAGGGCACGTCTGGTATGGACAAGTTTGGCAGCATTATAATTGACAGAATGGACATGAAGCTTGGAAGCACGGTCTAACTCTTTGAGAACTTCTCAAGAGCCAGCCTTAATCAGAGCTTAATCAGAGCCGGCCTTAATCAAGACCCAGCTCCTTAAAATGCCCCAGCGTGTGATTGTTGTAGTTGGTGCCACCCACTCCCAATAGGATGGTGTGGAGGGTAACGGAGGCTTCTTGAAAGATGGAGCAGAGGCCTTTATGCCGTTCCTGCGCGGGTGGCCCTCAGCTGGTTCTGCGGTCAAGTGTCCTCACAGTACTTAATTTCAATGAGTTGAATGCCACGATGGAGAATGCTGAGATCCTTGGGTCGGTGCTGTCTGGAGAAGGTGAAACTAATGGTGGCGGCTGGTGGCGCTGTAGAAGTGCTCCGGTCTCCCTCAGTTGCCCCCTGCCACTCCTAAGTACCCGCCTCCCTTCATTGCTAGTCTGTTGCTTTTTTGTTGTTACGGTAATGGGAGCAACCAGTACAGCATTCGGACGGCTGGAGGTAAACCTAGTTTTGTCTAAGAAGCAGGGAGGAAAGAGCCACATTGTTTAGTCCTAGTAGTTTCAGTTGTACCAGGGATCTGGATATTTTGCATTCCCAAGCGTTTGCTGCTGCCTATCTCCATGGAGGCGAATCGAGATCTTAAGGAGCCTGTCTTGCTGATGGCTTTGGAGTCATGCTGCATGCTAAGTTGTGTCTCTCAGTGATCACATTCCTTATTTGCGTGTGTTGGCATCCAGAATAGATATGCAGGGCGGGCACTGTCTAGTTGAGGGCACAGGGGGCTAGTTAGGCTTATTGAGTGCTTAAATTATAGCTAACGCATGCTTTTGGTTGTACAGGGTTCCTGTTCTGTACTTCAAAATGATGCACTTGGTTTTAACAGGGACATAGGATGCTGTTAGGTAAGCGTTGCTAGCGCCTCCATTGGCAGTGCCGTTTTTAATAAGACTCTGGCAGTATTCATGTTAGTTTGCTACGGTATTGGCATTTCCTAGCTGGAGGGGGTGTATATATGTGTGCTTGCAAGGCGTCATGGTAATTAGCTAGATAGGCACCAAAGCCTCGAGGTAGGTGACTGGGCTGTGTTTGGTGGATGGATTTGATGTTCTTCATATTTTTTGCAAGCCAGTAGATGTTGTACAAGCAAGGGATTTCCCTCAGGGCCAGCTGTTTTGATGGAGTATCTGCTACGTCAGAGTAGGTTGTGATTGATTTTCTAGCAAGAGCGTCAGCGTATTCATTGCCATAATACCTGCGTGGGATTTTACTTTGTAGCTAGAGATGACTGGGTGACGATGACTGGTGGATTGCTTTGGCAATGGATTGGAGGACATCTCCCTGGATGTGGTGGCGATGAAGGTTTGGGTGTGAGAGGTTTTTTTGTTCATTGAGGTTAGGCTATCTGTGGCTATATGGGAGTAGCCGTGAATGATTGCGGCTGCTACAATACAGCTGCTAGCTCTGCACGTAAGATGGTATTTTAGTTATACCTGCGCCTCTTGGGTGCACGTAATGGAATACGCGGCTTAAACATTTAAGCAAGGGTGGTATACACCTGATCATGTGTCTTGCCCTTCGTTGTCAAAAACTGCCATCAGTGTAGGTTCAGTCCCGCCTATCTTGTAGGGCGGTGATAATGTGGGGGGGACGTCAGCAAGCGTCAGCAAAAACGAATTTTTTGGCTTGCATTTCTGGAGGTAGCAATATCTTTGCGAGTGATGAGGCCCACGAACTTCGATGCAAGACGTGTGGGGGGCGGGTCAATGTTGTCATGCAAGCCGTTGTATTTTCAAAAGCTTTTCTTTGTAAAATGTTGAGACGCTCAGGGGTGAGCATGCCTTTCACAATTCCATCTACAAAAAGAAAAGAAAAACTACACAGGCAGTGAAAACCACTCCCCACATTGATTAAGGAAAAGTAAGCCACTTTGGTACTGAGTACTGTAAAATAAACTCCTTTACCGGCAGACAAATAAGGCCCAGTCAGAGAGGTCAAACAGAGTACCAGAAGGAGGAAAGAAGTCACAAAGAGACTGGAGTACCAGCCTCAAACAAGCAAGACCAGGCACAGACATTGCAGAGCTGAGCTAAGGGTCTGCAAGGGATGAGCACCCATATCTCGGCCACTGCCAATCCACAAAAATCACCGAGTCTCATAGCCAGCCTTAGTACAGCACTGAACCTGCCGTGCTCTCCACCACACAGTCGCTCAATGCAAGCCTATAGAAAGTATACTAAACAAACACTGCTTGCACTACCTCAGCATTACACCGCTCCCACCGTGCCTGCCTTAGTCTGAGGAGGATCCCGACTACCAAACCCCAAGCATGAGGGTCTTCAAGCTTGGGGGGCGGCACCTTAGCTTTTGAAAGACCAAAAGCAGGCACGCGCATCTCACTTGCCTTGTAACCTCCCCTGGCAACTAAGACTCGGCTGGGCGCTCCTCTCCGACCTCTTATGTACCATCTACGTTGTAGATGCAAGCTACTATGGCAGTGTACACTTCAGGGAGTATAGAGTCGTCTGCGGGAGATCTGGTGTCGTTTTTTTTGTGCTTCATGAGATCAATGTCAATGATCAGTAATCGCAGCACTGAGTGGCTACAAAGTATGCTTGAGGGTTGGTGGGCTGGATGTCAAAATTGACTTTGTTCCAAAGTTTGATATCATAGGGCTGGTAGGAGTTTTTTTCTTGTTGGCAAATAACCCTTGGTTTTGAAGATCATTAAGATTTATGTCCGGTGCAGGTTGCTTTAGGTTTGGTGTTGTAATATGCTCTTCGTACTTTTGAAGCTGCGTCTAAAGCTTTCACAAGTATTTTACAGTTCTTCTGGCTCCCATGTTGGATTCCACGAGACTTCATCAACTCTATCTCTTTTTGAGGGTTATAAAGGTCCGTTCTTTCTTTTCATTTTCATTTAGGTAAGCCTGGGCAGGCCCATGTGTCATTGGTGTCAATAGCCTCTCGCTCATTGGCATTGAAGCAGTTGGTTTTTAGTAGGCACTGCCAATGGAAGGTATGGTTACAGACGTCGCATATGTACATGTCTTTGAAACGAGGGAGCAGATCCAGTGATTCAAGTCCTAGATGGTAGGAGCACATTTCACAGGATGCACATGCAAAACAGGGTGAGCAGCAGCTTGAACGGTTTGTTGGCACATCTCCAACAGCTTTGATTAGGGGAAGGGCCCATCTTTCTAAATTCATGGGAGCGTAGTGTGTATGATGTGCTTCTGTCTTTTTGGGGGGCCGGCAACCCTACCCCTTTTGTTGCAAGTGTAAATTTTTCAATCATCTATGTGATGGGCGTACAAATCATCATGATAAAGCGTGTTTGTGGCCTCAGTGGGTGACATATTAGGGAAGACCTTGTCTTTCTTGTACGTCCAGAGTTCTTGTTGGATGTGGGAAGTTTGCAAGGGGTCAGCTTCAGGCTAGGTAGGCATTGAGTTACATCAAGGAGCTTGCATCTTCTTTTTCTCTTGGTTCCTTGCTGTGCATGTGGTTCTGTGTAGTCTGTATTCTCGAAGTTTGGGTTATTGTGGATGCGGTAAATTGAGGTTATGTTATTTGTTATTAAACTGCTGTGTGAAGGGGTTGGTACTATTGCCTTGTGGGATGGAGGATGTGGTTGTCTGTATAAGCGTCTGTGTTGTGGGTTGATTGTGGCAAGCAATATGTGAGCGTGTTATGCGTTTGTTGGGTTCGGTATTTGCTGGTTGTTCTCTGGAGGGGGATAAGTTTTGCGTGAGGGGGAGATGTTGCTGGCTTACTATCTGGCTGCGTTTTCTCTTTTTAGTGGTGTGTCTGCCGTGCATGTTTTGCTGGCTAGTTTTGTGAGGGATCGGCAGGCTGGATAGTCGGTGCGAGTTCAGACAGGCCAGCAATGGCTTTAGTTTGGGGCGGGTTGGGGGATGGTATAGATATTGAGCCTACAGAGTTACGGCTTCTTTCAATTAGGTTGGAGCTTTATGCTGTGGAGACAATATGTACGCTTCAGAATTGAGCGCACATCTCCTTGCAGTCCTCCGGCACCAGCCCTTGGCATGGCTAATAGCCTCCACTCTTTTAGAATGGACCTGTGTGTTTGTTTGTGTGTGTGTGAGTAAGTGTGTGAGCGTGTGTGAGAACCATCGGTAGTAGTCCTTTTGACGATCGTCGAATGCAGTAACCTTAATTTACTGAGCAAAGTTTCTCAAAACCTCATATCGTGTCAGCAGAATTAAAACAGGACAATTTTCAAATTTTTCATTGAATGGTGAAAGCCAGATCGGAGGTGAAGGTCACTTGCTCCTAATTTTGTGCTTTGAGCCGTACTGTGCTCTGAGCCGTAATTTTAAGGTTTTCTCACTTTGAAATCATTTGATAATAATTTTGTTCTTACTGGGAGATTTCATTATTGCCCAAGGAGAGGCACGCAAGATTAAGAAAGACAAACAGACCTGGACGTCACATAGCTCGTCAATCATGACGCCACGCTGCACCGTTCATGCTGCACATGTAAAAACAGGTGTGTGAGAAAAATGCATGCATAAAGGGCGATTTTGTCATGTGTTGAAAAGGGAGAAATAGCAAAAAGCACCTTTAGCTTACTCAAACACTGACACAGCCTTTTAAGCACAAGGTACATATGTAACAACACCAGTGCCTAGGATGGCCTGCAAGCTGTAGTTGTGGAAGAAACCTCACCAGGGCAGCCGTGCGAACGGATGTGAATGCCTAATTTCTCCTTGCCACACTTGTCTGCAATTGAACATATGAGGACGCGAGTGAGGGAATACAAGTAGAGGCTTTTTTCTCCTTGCTGCTCATAGTATTTGCAGCTCTGCACAATTGGTACCATCACACTTGCTTAAAGTAGCATCCAAGAATTGAGAAGAAGCCAAGAAAAATTGTATAAATACTCACAGCAATAGCAGCAGCCACACTTGCAGCGCATGTGTTCACATCCAGACTCCTGTGTATGTGTGTGCGTTTGTGTATGTGCGTGTGTGGACCTTTTTGCTTTTGTGTGCATGCATGCGTGTGTGTGCATGCATGTGTGTGTAGGCGTGGATGCGAGTGCGCGTGCATCACTGAAACCTCATATTGCGCTTCAGCATACCTTTGTTACAGCAATGCCGCAGCGAGGACAAGGCTGGATTTGTCCACTGTCCACCAGCTTCTTGAACTCCTCATCACCTTGTGCATTTTTGCGTGCCCACTGAAAAGATATTGTAAAGCAAGACGAGATTCAGCTTTGAATATGCCCCTTTCATTCAAACTTGCATCTCCATTGGTGCGAACAGCTTGTAACCACAGGAGCAGCAGCAACACCAACAGCCGCTGCAGCAGCCACTGCAGCAGCAGCCGCCGCCGCCACAGCAGCAGCAGGAGCAGGAGCAGGAGCAGGAGCAGCCTGCAGCTGAGTGCTTTGATACGAGGAAGAAGACCAGCACCGGGGGCGAGGAGCCGCTGATCAACTATACCGGGGTTTCTACCATCTACCACCTACATATGCCCTCTGTGCGGTGGAACAGACAGTGCTCAACACCAGCTTTTCATGCAACAACCGTACCCTATTGCCAGCCAAACATGGAGCCCTTGAGGCGCTTCTCAATATCACAGGTCGCCCTGGAGTTGATGACCCATGGAAACAATTTACAACCAGTGCACCATTACTCCTCTACTGCACTTGGCATCCCCCTGCGTTCAGTACACATACTTGCTACCAAATTACCAAAAAATGGATGAAAACTAAAAAGTCATTGCACGTAATTGGTTGTGATCAGGGTGGGGCACAGTAAATAAAAAAGTGTGCAAGAAAGATGCCCACATTTGCAGTAAGAACTGGAGCCTTTAAGCTTTGGTACGCGTAAAATTGCTGCGCACATGTACACTACCTACCATATATGTCTCCGCTGTAGGCCTCAGAAAGTACATGGTAACAATGTAGAGATCTGTAAGCACGTAATCATGTGTCGTGCTGATCCAGCACGCTGGTGCCCCGCAAGTCGAAGTAACAGGGTTGGCCAGAACCCTATTCATTATTTATATATATGCGTGTATATGTACATGCATAGATGCAATATTTCTTAGCAGATAAATTACCAATATAACGGTCATATACTGTGAATACTAAGGTTCTGGCCAACCCTACAAATTAACCCATGACCAAAAATCACTTGTGCGCCTTTTACATCACTACTTTGAGCGCTCCTATGCCCATTGAAACATTGAGATAGAACCGGTGGCTTTCTACATACATTCCTAGACTTACCACATACTTTAAACATCACATGACATACGTTTAGTCATGAAGGTACAAATGAGATATACACGGACAGGATATGCCGTGGCAATTCTTACCACCACTTGTAACACGATGCCCACCCCTTACATGTTTTACCTTCCCCTCCCTCAAAACAATTCCAACAACAATAAGTAGCAGCGTTCTTTCCTCTCGCACCCGTTGGTATTGCTCGCACGTGGAATCCTTGTGCCAATTCACACCACAAGCAATGCACTTGTCTGCGGACCATGTTGGACAGTGCAGCCGGTTCTTGTCCCTGCCGGTAGCGTTCAACTCAATGCCCTCCCCTGCACGTTGTGCAGGCACCAATGCAAAACATCAATGCATAACAAACAACGCTAATGATGATGAGAAGCAGCAACGGGATGTGGCTGCCATTAATATCAGCTCAGTACACTTTCCTGCATGTGCACGTGTGGAAACGTATACAATTATCGTAGATTAAGGTAGAAATGCACAGGAGTGAAACTTTGAAAACAGGATGACTGTAATCTGGCGTGCATTGCCTATAATTTGTTGCATCTCCAGACATCCTCAAAGGCTTATTTCTTATTTATAAGAAATTTCAGGGTAGGGCTTTAAGGCACCCCCCACTTTGCACGTCTTTGATTGACTTGCCTCCACATTCAAGGCACGCTTTAAAGTCATACTTCGCACAACACCCGAAAAATCCACAACATACCGCATTCTGGGCAGAGCTTGAAGAGGCCCGCACTGTGCGCGGCCCGCAGTGCCTCTGCTTTCAAATAGGCTTCATAGCTTGGGGGCATCTCCACTGCCTCATCGTCCTCCAATTTTGACGCTCTCTCTGCTGCCAAAAGCACCAGCTGCTGCTTTTGCAGCTCCTCAGGCTGAAGCAACAGCCTCATATCAGCTTGGCTGATGCAGCAGTGCATGACCTGTGTACGTAAAGAGTACGTATCTTGAGTTTCTTCTCATGGAATTTCTGGGGTAGAAGCCCTGGACCGGCATTGCTAGATTGACAAACGACACACGTGCAAATCTGCTATGGATGATCTAGTTCTGAATTTCTATGACCTGGTCAGGCGGTCCATTGTCGTCTGCCGCTGGTGGGCTTCCCGTCGCTGCCCTTTCAGCCCCTGTGTGTTGCAAAACAGTCGTTGTAGCAAACAATTGGACCACTAATTAATTCAATCCAACTGTATCCTGCTCCTTTTATAAGATAACAACTTCTGTAATATGTGTGGTATGAAACAATAATCTACTTCAGCAACGACTGGGCTGTGTGAATAACTCAAACAATCCAATGCTAAGTAGCTGGGGTGTTTCAGCCAGGTAGAGCTGCCCTGCAGGTGCATTTTGCAGGGGAGTCCATGCTCGTTTCCAAGGTTTCTCTCCTCTTGATTCCCCAAAGACATGCTGATAAGTATGGGGTTGTGGAGCCAAGCCAATGGGTCAGGGAGCTGTCATTGCTGCAGTTCTGGTATGGAAATCGTATATTTGTCTCCAGCAAGCCCAAACCAGGGCAATTCCTCCCCATACGACAATTGCCTGAATCCTAATATTATCTGACCCTAATATTATATCGAGCCATCAAGTATACTCAGGACTGATTCTGGGGAGGCCATTACTTGGCATCCTTAGCTTTTGGCATTCAGTTTTAGAGGTGTGGCTTTTTCAATGTCTGGTCATCCAATGAACCTTCCCCCTCTGTGTTTTGCAAATAATGAAATTTAAAATGGAACTGGGTGCACTGGATAATCTGGCGGTCTGATTTTGTAAAATAAAATTGGCACCACTGCCCGCCTCTTCCTCTTCCTCTTCCCCATTCCACCTAATTGTATGCGTTCAACGTTCACATTCCAGAGATTCAATCCACAGTTTGATGCAAAGGTTTTTTGGCTGAGCAACAGAAGTTGTAATGGTTTCAAATCCAAAGTTTGATGGTATGAGATCTCAGCTTCCTCTGAAGTCCTTATCTCATAAAGAATCCTAAGATTACTTAAGCACAGCATTCAGTGGGCAGGCTGTGCCATGCTTAGAATGACAATTAAGCTTCAGGTACTCTTGCAATTTACTTCATGGTGCAGAGTGGAGCCCTACATTTGTCATGAGAGTTACAGAATGCCTTTATAATTCCTGTACAAAATTCGGCATCATTTCCCCTGCCAGACAGACCCACCCGCCAAGTCCTCTGTGGGCATATTTTCGCCTCCCCTTTTTGCATTAATGGATATGGCCCTGAGTCTACCTTGAAACAAAATGATGGATTAGAAGTAGCACTTCTTTACCCATGCCACCTTTCAGGCAAGGAAATGGCACAAATCCCAGGCTTGACTCACACCCTGGACCCCAAACCCATTTGTTTTGATGCAAAAGTGCTGCATACGTATGTATATGGATCTCTGTGTGGTCTCAGATGTGCATCCTAGGAGTGTGCATTGATTTTGGGTGGACTTGGCTAAGCTGAGTGCGAATCCACAGTTTTGACCAGCAGCATACCATTGAACCGACCTCAAAATGCGTGTGACCTTTAAAGGGCTTGTATTTGTTGCATTCATCCTGCTGTCAACAAACACCTCCTTAATTCTCACATCAAATGACATGCACACAACTCCTTAGGAGCCTATCATCGGTCTCTAAATTCTTTGGAGTCTCGCTGTCCAGACAAGTGGCCTCACCTGTAACATCGTAGAGGCCTCACCTGCTGTAACATCGTAGAGGTTTCACCTGTAACATCGTAGAGGCCTACCGCGGATTATATACCCTTTGACTGTTTGTAAAAACAAACTCACACTCTGCAGGAACTCAAGACCTTCTGTACAGAAACATAACACCAGCATGCCTGTGGCTACGAGTGACAGGCACCACTGCCAGTCTCCAGATATGCATCTGCTAGCTAGACATCAGCAACGTGTCAGGAACCTACAATCAGCCCAGCTGTGGCTTCCTCCCGCCTCTCCTGACCCCGCCTGTCCACCCTGGTTAGCCCCCTCCCATGCAGGCCTGCAACGACAGTGATGGTAAAGCAAACAGAGTAGTTTCTAGCTGAAAACAAGGGTCAAACCTTTAAGACAGAGGGCGCAGCAAACGAACAGTCTCCTGATCATGCCTCCCTTGCTGTCCTACACCAAATAGACAGTTTGCAGAAACTGCATGTTGTGATAATAATGAGTTTGAATAAAATGAAGAAAAAGAAAGCAATACGCCATGCTCTTTTCTCTCTGAAAGCTTATTATATATGGATGTTGCATATTTGAAGCAATGAGCGGGACATAGCACTGCAAAGTCCAGCAATGAAGCCGTATACAACAGAAAAGGGAGAAAATATTGGTGGGGTTCTGCGCACGTTTCCCACTTTGCACTGCCCCTGAGCAGGAGGCCTAATTTGGACAAACATATAGGACCAGGCCCCTAACAGGACCTGTGTATATATTTTGAGAGGTATCCAAAAAAATATGTCCAGGGCATATACCTAGCAAGTGGCACGTTCTTTGCTGCACGCACCACAAAATCCAACCTTGATGTGATTATTTCTGACCAGGGAGCAGCTCAAGGTTTTTGATAAGACGGACCCTGCAGGTCCCCACAGACCCACCCCTTGTACACACCACCTGGAAACATATCGTAGAAAAGTATTGGTATTACACCTACCCAGCAAAGGCACCCGCGAGATGTTTTTTCATGGGGCACAGGGGGCAAGGGGTACCCACACATGTGGGACAGGCCTGCATGTAATTACGCGTACACGCACACACAAACATGTAAAACAATCAGTGATCTAGTAATTGCAAGGGACAAGGAGCCGCCCTTAGCACGTAAGACATACCTGTTTGTGTTATAAAGGCAGGCAAGTCGAAAAACATATTTTTTCACCTGGGGTTGGAGCTGCTTGATGTTGAAGTCCACCGAGCGCACTGCACACGGTCGGCAAATGGGATGTCCGCATGCTGACACCACAAAGGCATCTTGGACAGACACCTCGTCATCAAAGCATACAGGACCTGAAAAATGTAGATACGGTGCTTGGGGCAAGTTTCGCTGCCACAACAGTTTGATCAGTTTGAAAACATCTTGTAGCCATCATGGCGCATCAGAGGTGCAGCAGCTGAAACAAGTTTGTTAAGTGGTTGGCAAGTGTGATCTTGTTTGTAATGATCACTATAAGAACAAAAACAGTCGTACTTTGCAAAGCTCTCCTTTCCTATAACGCATTAGCAGGTCCATTTAGGCTCCAGGACCATACAGATAGGCATTGCGCAAATCTAAAATGCTAATTACAATGGAGCAGTGACGGCACATGCACATAGAAACACACATACTCGAGCGCACACACACACAAACACACACACACACATACACACACACACACACACACACACACACACACATACACACACACACATTTGCGCCTCAAAGACAACAAGACGATTAAGTGCCTTGGTGTTGACATTCATTCATCATCATAGACCAATGATCATGTGGCCCTATTTAATAGTAACCGTAAAGTAAAGTTACTTACATGTAAAGTTTACCGAATAAGTATGTAAAACAGGGCTGTCAATTACTTCCACCTTGTCCAACAGCTTGTCCCACAACTGCCGCTGTATGCGTGTATTTGTGTTGGGTGTGTATGTGTGTTGAGTGTGTATGTGTGTGTGTATTCGTGTTGTGTGTGTGTGTGTGTTTGTGTGTGTGTGTGTATGTGTGTGTGTGTGTGTGTGCGTGTGTGCTTGCGTGCGTGTACTTCCGTGCGTTTGTTTGTTTGTGTGCGTGCAAGTGTGCTTGCAAGTGTGCGCATGTGTGTGTATATAAGGGGGGAAGGAGTGTTTGTTGTTGCAAAACAACAGGAAGCAGAGAGCTGTGTGAATAGGCACAGCAGAGTCTGTAAAAATTCTCGAGACAACGTGTGTGTATATAAGGGGGGG
>Ga0307963_1001111_pt1 | contig 20004 bp, 22 predicted proteins | sample OrgLakmetagen594_FD_201829 | JGI IMG/M metagenome (GOLD analysis project Ga0307963, IMG submission 201829) | Saline water microbial communities from Organic Lake, Antarctica - #594 | ecosystem: Environmental > Aquatic > Non-marine Saline and Alkaline > Saline | place: Antarctica: Organic Lake... | reverse complement strand
GGGTTGTGCTACAACTCTTTGTACAGACCTACCATCGGCTACTTTCAGCATTTTGGCACTTCTATAACCAATGCTTATTCAACTCATTTCGTCAAGTCATCTGGCTTGAATGCGAAAGCAAAGTTTTGCTATGCCCCTGAGGCATATATGGCGATGTAACCTTACCTTACCTACGAAAGGAGCATCTTGTTAGCCATTGCAAAGCACACAGCACCCGCTTGTCTTCCCACCTCATTAGGCTGGAGGATGGCCAAACTCGTTCAAGCAACTTCCTGAATCAAACAGATATATGTGTCTGGTGTTGCCTCATTTTAGCTGAGTGCGAGCCTAGCCCTTTTCTCTTGATTTTGTCTCTAGCGCCTTATGGATTGGTGAGACGCTTTGTATCACAAATGCCTACATCTTATTTTGTGGATGTGAGTGTGGAGGGGGGTATCTTGAAGATTTTGGAACAGAGTCAGCCATTTAGGCGTCCAGTAATGTTTTTAACCAGTCAACGAATAGTCAATTGTCGCATATCCTTGCAGATCGCTCAATCAGGCCCCTCCACAAGCTCAGGTGCCACAAGCTCAGCCGCAGAGGCCGTGATCAACTAGCCACCTACTGCCCAGCCAGGTAATAAGAGTACAGGCCCTTGTAATCATAGGCAATATTAGAAGCACACACACACTATTTTTATGCCTTTGCCATCTCACTAAGGCCACGCCAAAGCTTGCAGTTTGTCTCACCCCGTTATTAAAAAATCAGGAGAGCGGCTGGGAAATAAGCAGCTTGACACAAAAACATGCTTACAGCCTGTACGTGCAGCTGCTTTAGCATTCCACGTCGCAAAGAATCTTGGTGTACCCTGTGTGCCCAGTATGCAGCAGGCCTACAGGCTGAGGAGGATGCTGCTGCGGCTTTGGAGCGCGTGGCCCAGGTTTGAATTTGTGTGCATATGTGGGTGTATGCATGCGAAGAAAAAATGAAAATGTAACACACTGGACGTCACGGAGAGGGCGATGTTGCGAGGCACGGAAGAGCGTCTGGATGGTAACTACAAAGGAAGCGTGGGAAGGATACAAGCAAACTATACCACGGGATCACATCCTTGCAGACCTGCCCTATCAATGCTGCTCCAATGGTTACCACACCATTCAACCTCTGCTGTTACTCAAGATTCTTGCAGAGGGGGTCAACTGGGGAAATGTCCAAATATGTGCCTTTTTTGCACTCAGAAACCGGCCATTCACAGCCCCTTCGTCCGATTGGAACCTTTTTTGCTTTGAATGAAAGCTTGCATTATGAGCTGCACGAGTATGTGCTTACATCCATGTAAGTCACAGTGTGCGCAACTTGACAGGTGTTCAAGCTTGAGCCCTGACCACCAAAATTTTGGTGCGGCTTTCCATGAGAAAACATTATATATTCGTGTATATCACCAACCACTTCACCGTTTGACTCCATTTCTTCTGCAGTGGCATTTATTTGTTGCAAGGAGTCTGTACCACCTGAAATCATGTAATTGGGTGAATTGGGTGAACAGCTGTGTATATTTTTTGGTTAAAAGTGGGGTTCACGCCGTGGGCAATTAGGCATGTGCGCCACAACTGGCAGTTTTTAAGCTCAGGTGTAGCCAAAGTACCCCTGGGTGCCAAGTTTAGAAACTGCCAGTTGCGGCGCACATACTCAATTCACATTTCAAAAGTACCCCTGTTTAGAGCCTCAGTTGACCCCCTCTGAGATTCTTGTGTGGATTCCTTGCATACAAAGGCCTCCCGCCTCCTGAAGCCTTAGCCCCGCTCGCACCCCTGCCACAGCCTTCGTTCCGCCAAATGTGCGTGGACTTGGGCTGTGCAAACCCTACCATTTATGTACTTAATGCTACATCATTGCTATTCTTCTTTTTACACTGTATTCATATGCAGCCTAGCAGTCGCACTTTTTGACTAATGGCTAAACCTGTAAATCTGCAAATCTGTATGCATGCGATGAAGACACATGCATGTGTCCAGGTATGAGTTGCATCAAGTATATACCTTCTTGGAGAACAGGTCAATCATTGGAATCTGTTAAATGGAGAAAAACTCACACTCCATGCTAAAGAGGCAATGCTACCGGCGAAGGCTCAGGCCAAGGAAGACAAGATCCATTGTATACTATCCAGGCAACAAATATTCATGTTACATGGAGCAAGCTGACGCGCAGTACGCAGCGGACTTGCTGGCTGTAGAGGACGAGCAGTCATTGTGATCACCTCCTTTATAAGCTTTTTTTCTGCCACTTACCTTGAGCTCAAGGGTAGCTGGGACCTTTGTTGCCTTGCCTTCCCTAAGGAAAAGAGCTCTCAGTTGAGTTTAGTTTGGGTTACACACCACCGAGACACTTCAGACGCACAGCAAGAGGAAATATTTCAATGTAGAGTTTAGGTTAAAACAGTGATCATAGACAGCAAAACTCCATATCCATGTTCTCCAGGCGACGAGATGGAGCTGATTCAGGTTACGCCAGACCCTTTGATCTCCATTAAAGTTCACTTCCTACGGTCGCTATAAAGGAAATTTGCATGCCACAATACCAAAATATCTCCATGGATTAATTAACGTGGAGGGTCACTTTGTTCAGCCAGTCAACCAAACAACCTGGCCGTCATCCCCCATTGTGAGCATTCTTGTTATCATTGTGTTCAAATCGAAACTACCTTCTGCCTACAAGGATCACTGCTGCGTCCTGGACTCTCTACTTACATGGGCAGCCTGCAGCTTTGGATGCAGGCAGGCAGAATCGCAAGCAAAATAATAGTCGTTGAGGGACATGAAAAAAATAAGTTAGGAGAAGGGTAACACACCCTACTTTTTCTGCTTCTTGGGTCCCTTCTTTTGCCCCCCTCTTCCTGGCGTACCCCCAAATGAACGCTTTTTGGCCCCGTCTTGCTTTGCGTACAGCATGCCCCCCTTTTTGCCATCCTTCTTGTCCCCTTTGTGGACTAGCTTGGCACTGCCACTTCCCCCAGAGCCTTTCACTGAGATGATACCGCCTGCTGCTGGTGCCTGATTGCCCACAGCTGCTGCAAGGTCCTCGTCAGCGCCTGCAAATGCTCAATTACAAGTTTATGGTACAGTCTGTGCGGCAGAATACGAGTCAAGTCTGTAAGGAGAGCAAATCGTCTGTGCATTCCTGAAACAATAATATCAATAAATTGAGCACATGTACAAGGGCACGTTGCACGCAATGCTTTGACAATGTGGAAACTTGTTATTTCTTTCAAAAAACGAAGCAAAGAGATGACTGCCCTCAAAGCGTCTGTGCTGCAAAAGCCAGGCATCTTACCCTTACTTCCTCTCCCTGCAAAGAGCACAACTGTGTACCTCCAAGATAGCTAAAACTCCATCCCCCCCTCCTCTCGCCTACCTGCGACAGCATATGCTGCCAGGTCCTCCGGCTGCAAATGACGTGAGCGCATTTCGTCGCGTGCTGCCAAAGCTGCTGCGTTCAAATCGTCATCAACAGTCATGGCATGTGGGACAAGGTGATCCGTTGACGAGGAAAGGACCTGTATATGGGAAACAGGTTGTAGTTTAGTTTAGGAAAGGTTGTGTGTTTAACATATCAAGGGTGTTCTACCAACAATTTCTGCTGTAAAAGCATTTACAAACAGCCTTTCTTCAATTTTCCATCTTGACGCTTATTTTTGCCACTTTTATGCCAGGGGGGGGACACTGAGGCCCAAAATGGGTATATGGTTTTGCTCCCAGGGTTTGGGCCCCGTAACTGGCACGTTTCAAGCTCAGCTCTGATATGTTGATTCCAATGCAGCTGAGCTTGAAACGTGCCAGTTACGGGGCCCATACCTAATCGGCCGCGGCGTGAACCCTACTTTTTGAGCAGCCATATGCTGTATCTGACCAGCCAGCGCACCAAACCCGGTGATTTTTAGTGTTTTGAAATCATTGAATTAATTAGAATCATTGCAAGAGAAATGGGGCAAAAAGACTAAGTTGTTGGCGAGATATGCAAATTAATGTGCCATTCCCCCTGAAAAGCACCCATCTAGGGTACAGGTGCACGACGTGTGCTTTTAGTCCTGTCATTTTATACGCAGGGAGACTTGTCTAATTCTGAGCACGTGCTCGGGTAGCTTATATGGTCAGCATCAATTTGAGGCTAGGTTGGGTCCAATTTGATGAAGCATCGTGTGAGTAGCTGCACCTTGCATGCAAAAAGGAGCAGGTTTTGGCTTTTGCCCAATGTCCCCCCTCTGCCTTTTTGCCACCTTTGGTGCTACCAACAACATATTTTTGCAGGAGTAACAAAGACAGAGAAAAAAGATTTACAAAGTTAATTACCTATGAACCTATGTGTCACTATTCATCCCATACTGGAACGTACATTAAGCGTCACACACGCATGATGTGTACACCAAGGAACTTCACCCTGTGCGAGCGCCGCACTTATAAGTTTTGGTCTTTCCCATAGAAAGGCTGATTCCGGGCTAACGCCCGTAGAAAAAAACAGATCAGGGCTGCCCGGGAAAATAAGTGTTTGTAGTAGAGAGTTGTCCAAAAGTTTCAGGGTGGGGAGAGGAGACACATGGAGGCCTCCCCTCATGAGCCCAAGAACAGCAGCAGGAAGTAGCAGGAAAGCAGGTCCTGCTCTGGAGTTGAGATGCTCATAGCTCAGGGCACTTTGAGATATGTGTGGCTGGCATGCACTTGCAAGAACTTGCGTATGTGTGGGACTTGCGGATACGGCATTACTAGGCAAACTAGGATGTGCGTGCCTGCACATGAAAGCACAGATGGTTCCTACATACTACCGCAAGTGCAGGCGTGTGCATGCCACTTAAGTGTGCACGGCTGCACATACTCATGTGTATTTGCTGTGTGTGTGTGCTGATGGAAATCTAGTGTCCCACTGCCTGTGTTTCACTGTCTGTGCTTGTATCTAGACACGCATATGTGTGTAATTCTGCGCAGTATGTGCATGCAGACTTGTGCGTGTGTGTGTTGGTGCGCTTCTAGTGCCTAAAAATGGTGGATAATCGTTCAAATGTCTGTGTACCACTGCCTGTGGTGCATGTGCGTACGTGTACCACAAGTATGCATGCACGCGCGTCTGTGTTGTACTTGCCGTACGTGCGCATAAATGTGCGCTGTTGCTGTGGTCGTCTAAACGCTCAAAAATGCAACCTTACTTACTCGCACCTTTCTCCCCATTGAAAGAAACCAGCTGAGGGCATCCCGCACAAAAAACATTTGAAGTGAGGGAGAACCGAAGGTTGTTCAACCCCCCTGAAATTCCCTGACACACACATGCCCACCCTCAGGCCGACGTGTGTACTTACCTAAATGTGTGTGCTTACTTACTTTTGGCAAGGTGCGCTCTACTGCAGCCTCTTTGACGGCACGCAGGTGACCGTAGAGCTTGCGCATGGATTTGCTAAAAAGGGCCAAAACCTGTGTATATTCATAGTAGTGTTAGTTGTGATAGTGGTGATTATGGTGGTAATCTGTACACAAGACTAAGGACAAGAAGCGACAAGGACCGCTGAAACTTTGAATCTGAAGTCGCCTGAAATATTCATATGTACATGGTTGTTTAACGAGCCGTGCAATAATTAAACCGTGAGAAACAACATGCATAAGGACAGTACTAGGCAGCAGGCAATAGCCTTGCACTCAAGGCACTTGACAAAAAGCACGCGCCTCAAAAAAGTTTGGCAAACATCTGTGAGCAAGGTTGCACTTTTGCCAGGAGCTGAGCGTTGCCTGCACTTGTTGCACTGCTTTCCTATCACATAAAAAAAATTCAGTGCCTTCCACGACCTAGAGGGCAAAGAAATCAGGATCCAGAACTCTACGAGCCCATCAGACACTTGCTCAATCACAAGAATATGCCCACACAGACTGAAATCCGGCAAAAAGACAAACCCAAAGGCATGCTCAGCACCCTGTATGCATGCATTTTTGACACATGCCTCAGCATATTCAGTACATTACGAACACAAACAGACACGCGCACACACACCTGGCTGCTGGGCAGCGATAGCTCCGCCTCTACATCTGACAGGTCTTTGCGCTGCAGACCCAGCTTCAGCAGGATGGCTGCTTGCGCGTAGCTAAGGCTTGAAGGAAGGAGGCCTGCAGGAGGGCAAAGAGCAGGTGTGCATGCACGAAGGGCAAATGTCATCAACAAGTCGCCACAAGTGCAGTGTTGAGCATTTTTATGTCAAGAACAGCATGTCTGGAATATGCAACTAAATACGCTTGAGGAGGCAGGTTTATGTAGCAAGCAGACTCTCAATAGAAATTCCTTTAGCATTAGAAAGCAATCTCGTTTACATTAGTTTCTGAGGTCTTGCACCTTCAGTATGTGCAACAATCTATCCCAATCTTTTCTCTACAAGAGCAACATGCAGATTGGTTGAAACAGAAACTCGACATCGCACAGGTAAGCTGTAGATTTTTGGAACTGCAACTGACCTGCAAAAAAGGCAGCAGTCAAGGGGGGCAGCAGGTCCAATACTAAATGGTAGTCTACCAAGTTATTTGAGTAAGCCTGCAGCGTGCATGTTTGAAAGGATGTTTTGTATGTGCAGCAGGTAATGCGTGAAAACGATTGACATGCAAGTACCGAGCCCACACCCCTGACCGTGAGAGCACCAGAATTCTGCAATGGACAAGGTAAGGAAGCAAGCAGCTACATGCGCATGTATTCCTTCTCCGTCAAACCGTTCTTCCCCTTGAAGAAACCTCCTGTCTTCTCTCACGCACTTCTTTTCCTGTTCTCTACCTCTCGCTGCACGCATCTCGTGTTCTTCATAATGCACTGCCTCTCACCTGGAGGCGCTTGATGTCGTAGGGCGTGAACGGAGTTGCGTCAATCCGCGTGATTGTCACACCTTGCTGCACGGCAGCCTGAAAAATGATTGTTTGTGTGCGCACAGTGTTCAGGAAATGCGTCGTGATTCCGTAGCTACATCTATTTTGACGTGACCTTGCACCTATTTGGTTACAAGGAACGAATCCTTGCCTGTTGGCGCACAAGCTTGGCAACAAAGAAGTGCAAGGATTCAGCCTGAAGCACCAGAGTGGATTGCATTGTCATCTGAAAAAAACAGCTGCTCCTATCACTCCCAAAGCAACAAGGCCGACGGTATGTGCAATGGTATTGCCCACTTGCCCACAACCTTACTTGTGTGTCAGCTTCGTTGAAGGTGAGGCGGGGGTCCAGGATAGAAAGAGCCAGGGCAGCAGGTAGGTGACTCAAGGCACCCCCCAGCAGTGACATGAAGCGAGCCTGTGGGTGCGTGCAAGTAAGTTGTTGAGTGGTGCGTACGCCCGTTTCATAGCAGCAGCAAACTTTGAGAAATGCCTGCGTTCAACGCATCTGTGCATCAATTGCACAAGCACAACAGACGCTATTTGTTCTATCTAATGAGTGCTTAATGAGTTGAAGGCGCCCGACCAACAGAAACTTAAACACGCCACTGCAACACCGCAGTGCTGCTCCGAACCTTGAAGTCTGTGACAAATGGCTGTAGCCACTGTGTGCCGCCCTCCACCTCGTGGTGTTCCAGAGCGCACAGCATGACCAACGTGTGCTCCCCAGTGGTCTCACTAGGGCTCTGCAGAAAGAGCAGAGGCAGGCCAGTCACAATCTGCATTGTAGCCTGACTGAAGGATGCAACAATACTCTTGCGCTTGTGCCCTTCAAATTTGCACAAGAGAAGCACGTTTTGCATGCAGGCCCCCCCCCCCCCGGCAACGTAAACCGTTCACATACTTTCATTTTCCTCACTTTCCTCACTTTCTCACATGAACACACACACCCCAAACTAGTGCAGCAACTAGAACAGGCTAAGGCGGTCAATGCTTGACAGAGCTTGCATTACAGATCTGTTGTAGTCCGTGAAATCTTTCTTTGCGCCCCCCTTTACCTGGCGAAGGTACAAAGGCTCGAACTTGGATTTCCTCCAAAAGTTGTAAAGTTGCTGATTCAATCCATACGAAACGCCTGCAGTAAATACACACAGGGTTTCTCACAATAATGTAAGAAGCAAAAAATTTAACCTCCAATTGCATGGCTCACTGAGTAGCACCAGACACGAGTACGAGCTTCATCTACACCAGGCTGCGCAAATGGAAGCAAAAACAAGAGGAGGTCCCAACCGAATCAACATGCTCCCTCATGCACTGCAGGCGCTTTACTTTTGTATGGCACAAAGCAAATGCTGAGCGAAAACCAAAATGAAGGGAGAGGGCACAATGAAGAGAAAGCAAGCTGCATCTACTTGCCTAGGTAGTGAAGGCGCTCTGGTTTCCTGTCAGTCAGGGGTACCAGCAAAGGAGGAAGACGCTTGCGAGGCCCCATGGTCTCGATCAGCAACGAGGCATCCCCTGTGTGTGCGCATGATGGATAACATGCTGTATTAATACAGGAACACATCGATGCTATAAAAGACAGAAAAAGGCGGCAGGCACGCGTCCTGGTTCAATATGAAACATTAAAACGGAATTAATGCAGGTCTGCTTTAGAGAGGGTGGGTACAGCGCAACATCCTTTTTGGGCAGGACGTGCCATAAAACATTTCAAAACGTTTACAGTGAATGCAACAAACGCAATACAGACAGACAATTATATGAGCAAACGCAATACAGACAGACAAATATATGAGCAGTGGCAATTTCTCAACATATTCACAGCTGTGTGTAACGCCTCCACCCCTTCTCGACGTGAGAAGGCTCAGCGATGGCTCAAGCAACGCACCGATTGAGGTGCTGGTACCTCACGTTGTTATGAAATACAAACCTGCTTAAACCTACAACAAGACCCCCCTACCATGTAAAGTACTGTTTGAAGTAAGACTCAAACACCTGCCCACCTTCTTGCTTCTCAGCGCTGGCTTTACTCTTGTGTTTCTTGCTGCTGCTAGGTCCCTCCTCCGGTTCCTCATCATCACTGCTGCTGCTTGCATCTGCGCAAAAACAATCAGAAGGTAAAGAAACTACCGAGGCTCACATCCAGAATTTCCAGATGCTTGATTTCGATGTGCATAGAAAGCGAGCATAACACCTTCTACGTTACAAAGCCCCTCCTGGTCTCTCTCTCTCTCTCTCTCTCTCTCTCTCTCTCTCTCTTCTCTCTCTCTCTCCTCTTCTCTTCTCTCTCAATAACATCAAGTAAAAATAGCTGGATTACAGGCCATACAGTCACAGACGCATATTTCTCTGCCTAAGAAAGCGCAACCACCGTTGTCTTTAACGGTAAAATATGCATTCCAGCCTGGAGTAATACCTGCTTCATCTTCCTCTTCCTCCTCCTCTCCTCCATCCTCGTCCAAACTAGTCACCTCCCCTTGGTAGTAGCGTTTGAGCAGCTCTATACACCTGCACAAAAGAAAGGGAAAACCGTGCGCATTATGAGTCCTAAGCAATCACAACAAATTTCTGCTAAAGTAAGCAAAAATCATGACGCTATTGAAACAACTTCTATCCAACATCCATAGTACGATGTACAGCTTAACTATGTGCTAGCGTTTTCTTGCTCCTGCCTCACACAAGCAAGCCCACACGTGTATACACTTGAACACGCTTGCTTGCCTGCTTTCCTTCTCTTTCTTGCCCTCGTCCCTCTTATCTCTCCTCACACGCTTGTTTTCTCTGATTCACCCAAACATGCGTACAAACCTAGTCCCATAGCCAGCACGAGGCAATTCTGGGTGCACAGCCAGGCGCACAACACGGGCTCCACTGAGTGAGGGGAAGTCTGGGTCTTGGAACTGCTGGCCAACCGTCCAAGGAATGAGGTCTCCCTGATCAGACAAAGAGAGCAAGTTGAGGTCTAGATTCCACAGCAATTTGCGCATTGTCTCTCTGATAACTTATATCAAAGCTTAGTAATTGCTACCAATAAAAAGTGTGTACTATATACTATATCTGACTTCAGTTATTACTCCATGGTAACTGGCCTGCATACTGAGCGCTCTTTCTTTTCTCTCAGAGCTGTGACCAGGCTCTAAACCGAAGTGCTGGCCTCCTTGGACGAGCTAACTATGATTAACACCAGGGATGGGTCATACGGACCTCAGAGACGTTTAATACGGTAAAATACGCATTAAATACGCAATACGCGTATAATACGGCACCGTATTAATGCAATTTGGGAGTGCCAATTTTTGACCCAAAATGGACTCAATTCGCCCCAAAATCACCCAAAACGTCCCAATTCTTTTCCAATATATAATGTGTTATTAATATTATATATAATAACACTTGAAGCTCACTGAAAGGCCGTTGTAGGGGCGGAAATTGCCTAAAAATGCCAAAAAACGGCAAATTTTGCAATCGTATAATACGGCCAATTTGTTCAATACGGTAAAACACGCGTTAAATACGATACGGCGTATTATATGAATACGCCGTATGACCCATCCCTAATTATCGCAATGAAGTACTTAGGACCCTGTCCTGACCAGCCACACTAAAAGACCCAACATTGTTGACAGGTCTTGGATTAGGGAGAATTCAGCCCTGGAGAAAGAGGGAGCTTGGCGAGGGGCTAAGCATGGATGGCTCTGCTGTAGATTTTCCACAGCAGGGCAGAAGCACTGCCTCAATTAGCAGGCCATCCCTGCTAGTGGCTCTTATATGTCGCAGCAACCCCCAGTCACGCCATCAGGACACATTACCGTGCTGCTCCTTTGATATTTGCAAGTCCAAATTATCACGAGAGGCCCATTTGCCATGATTCTTTCTGCATGCTTTTGCAAATGATTGGTGTTTTGCTGTGACACCTTCATCATGAGGGAACCTGGCTCATTCACACTTGTAAGGGGGAACATATTTGTTGTCAAGCAGGGTGAAGGGACCTGAACACAAGATGTGCAGGCTCCAGCCAAAAATACCAAGTACAAGCTTTGCGTGGTCTAAGTTCAATAATCCATCGTCAGATTTGACATAGCGACATCATTTCATTAATCACAATACTCGTAGGAACAGTATCTCATGGAGAAATTGTGCAAGAGTTCCGACAGGCAAGGAATCAAGCTCAAAAGGAGAATGTTCAAGCAAGCAGCAGCAGACCATAGTGTAGCATACTGCGCAACCACCCTTTGCAGTCTCTCTAGCTACGGCGTGTTCAGGCTTGGACAAGAGCCTGCTGCTGGAGCAGGTTGCCATTGATAATGCACACATCCGCAAAGGTTGGGGCAATTTTGGCCACACAATGATAGGGTTGGCCCAAATCGTATGACCGTAAATACGCCGTATCCTCGGTACGCCGTATATCCGGTATTGTATTTGAGATTTCTGACCGTATATGAACGTATATGGACCGTAATTGCAGGTGGTACACCCCAGACTCGGGTTCAATTCCTTGCAAAAGCGATTTTTGCTCTTTTTGGTCCAATTTTTTTTTCTCGCGCCTTTTTGAACTGAGCATTTCCTTAACTTCTTACTTACTTATTTGCATGTATTTGCATTAAATACTTTGTATAATGTATGGTTTTGGTAGTTAAGCCTCTCTTAACACTAAAAAATGCCATTTTTTGGTCTTTTTGGCTTCGAGCAGGCCTAGCTCCCCAGCCTTTCATTTTTTGGGTATGAAACATTGGTTTCTGCGTGCTCAGCTCTTCAAGAGCTACAAAATGACCCCCTTATGAATTAATTCTGAGTATATCAAAATTCCCTTATATACGGTATATACGGTTATACGGTGTATATACGGTCATATACAGCATATATACAGTATATGGAAATCCCATATACGGTTTAGGCCAACCCTAGTCATACGGTGTAGGCGTATTATACGTTGTATCGTATTTATCACGTATTTAACCGTATTCTTCAAATTGCTCCGTATAATACGATTTTGGGCACTTCACAAATTTTGCAGCCACAAGCCCCTCCGAGCCCCCCAGAGGAACTCCCAGCCCCTCAGAACGTAGCATAATCACTTGCTTATTGCTACCACAACCCAGAAGGTGGTGAATTGTGCAACAGCTGCATCCACACAAGCCTTGGTCACTGCCCTCTTGCTGCAGGTGTCCAATGACTGTGTAGATGCTGCTGCTGATGTGCTTGCTGTAGTCCTGTGCAGGTGCCTCTCTTTTCCTGCATGCTCCTCCCTCTGAGCGCTAGCGTCGGCAATTTCTCCCGTTGCTAGCGAGCGCTGCGACTACGCCCTGAGGATTCCTGCCGGGTCAGCTTTGCATGCTGCTACACCTACGCTGGGATTCTGCCTCATGAAGTGCTCGCGGATGCGGGGGGCACCGCTGCTGAAATCTCGGAATTCTGGCATCTGGCATCTGGCATCTCGTAAATCTGCCCCTTCTGTCCCATAACAACAACACGATGCCACTCAGGGTCTTTACCAGAAGGCATTATAATGTTCTGGAGGCTGGGGGGACAATTAGTGGTGGTTGGAGGATGGTTGGTGCAAGCCCAGGGTAACCCCCAAGATAGCATAAATACGTTTTCGTATTATACGCGTATTGCATAATAATAGCGTATTATACCGTATGGGACGTCTCAGAAGTCCGTATGACCCATCCCTGGTATATACGGTTATACGGTGTATATACGGTCATATACGGCATATATACGGTATATGGAAATCCCATATACGGTTTGGGCCAACCCTACACAATGAGTGCTTTGTAAATACTGTACTGCCACATAACCAATGCGAGGTTGAAGAAACCCAATTAACAGATCCCAATGCGAGGGGGGCAGCACCTGATTATGAAACAGAGTGCAAGCTTGTGCGAGGCTTTTTTGCCCCTACATTGATCAAGCAAGCAAGTCCTTCATGCATTTTGAACAAAGACAAAGCAAAACATAATTAAGAGTTGAAAGGTAGAAATTGGGGGAAATCGCGTTTTTGGTGCAAGAAAGCATTTTTTAGGGTGTTTTCACCCAGATCCAAACCTTAAACCTTTAGAAAACCTGTCAATCTGCATTTAATGCAAACTTTAAACATATAAAACCACATTTCAAATTGGTCGCAAAATACCGCAAGGGTTATTTGCGGTATGCGGTGATATTACGGCAGTACGGTACACAATATACACGCATGTCTACTATAAACACAACACAATTGCATGCATACGCTTGGTACATGCTGCTGACTAACGCTTCTGAGAACAGCTTTCAACAAACCTGTGGCAACTCTCCTCTGGCTAGGCTGTTGACAGCACTGCGCTTGGACACATTTCCTTCCAGGGCTACTTGCACGACGGCAAGAATGTCGGGCAGCACATTCTGCAGTGACAGTGACAACATGTATGGAGTAGTGGCCAAACACACCAAGTTAGGTGCACAAGATGTTGATTATGGATGCCTCTATTGCTGAAGTGCTGAAGTGTGAGGCCAGAAGCAAAAGAGCCAAGCTTTCTGTTACGCACGACAATTTCTGTTACGCACGATATCAATTTTTATGTTCTTCTCCTTCTTGCACTGATCAAGCATTTAAGTTTAATGAACAGAGTGCTGCACTTTTTGCTTCTTGCACCCATGAGCGTGCGCAGGGACTTAGCTGGACAGACGTCATTGTGTGATCACCATCTGCCTTTAATTTCACGACCCTTCCCCCACCTGTGACTCATCCACTGGGCCCAGCAAAGCAAACATGTGGTGTGCGGGTGCATCAGCCATCAGCAGGAGGTCATTAGGAGTGTTTTTGTAGTGGCTAGCCACGTAGAGCGAAACCATCTGCTGCAGAAACTTTTCAGATGCCTGCAAGAATGGCAGCACAAGAAAGAACACGAGCAGGCTGGTCAAAAGAGACACGACGTGGACGAGCGTAAGCATGCAAGTGTTGGCAACATTGTTAACCAGGTAAATCAACCTAAGTACCTGCTGTGTGAAACCTTGTTTATTTTTGAGCAGTCAGTGCCAATAACAACCCTTTTATCAAAGACACGCCCAAAAGCCTCCCGAAGCAGCACCTTATGGAAGGAAAACAGGGTGTCACGCTGCACGTAGTACAGGTCACATTGAGAAGGGTGCGGCAGACGTGGGGGTGGACGGGGCAGACTTTGAGCAGCATCCAAGCACAGCACCTCATGCAGCCAGGCTTCAACTGGGTCACCTGGGCCGTACCTGCAAGAAGTGCAAATGAGTAAGTGGGGGATTTGTGGAAGCATGTACGTGTTTGTTAGCATACCGTATATGTCAGAGGCATCAAATCATCAGCAATTCCCCCCCCTGGTCTTTTAATCCAGGGTTAAGGGTTTAGAGGTTAAGGCCTAGGCTCAAATAACGGCCAAAACAAGAGTTTCCTCTCTCACCGTATGGGCTCTTCCAGCACCACCTCCCTGAATGTACGTCCCAAACCACCCCCCTCGCTGGCCCCCTGTGCGCCACTGCCCCCACTGCTTTGCAGCTTGGCACCGGACTCACGCAGCTGACTGATGAGCTTGAGAGACAGCGAACGGCCTGTGCAATGACATGTAGGGTGAGACTGCGCAATGACATGAAAATTGAGGAGGTTAGACACGCAAGCAGGAACAAAAGAGATCAAGTAAATGCCATGTGCAACCGCAACTCGCAACCAAACAGACAATGCTATACACTGTAGGCACTACTGTAACTAAAGCATATTTGTGGGAGCCCCATTTACTCAGATATAAAGTTCCCTGCATCACAGGATCAGATATAAGAAAAAATTGTACGTTCGACACTGAGCGCCCTGCCCAACTTCTCCTTTGATATTTACCTGTGCCCTCATACCCATTCACCGTGGAACACAGGAACACCAAGTAGGGCCCCAGTAATGAGCGCACCTGCAAACACGTCAAATCAGGAGGCAAACTAGAAATCAAACACACGTAGGGTTGCACAGGTTGCACAAAACCATGAAGCCGTCGCAATTTCAGTAGTGTTGCTGTGCGCTAAGTGGTGCATGAAGTTAGCATAACAAACATAGTGGTTGATTACGTGAAACGCCAGTTTACGTCATGAAAGCAAAGATGATTTATTAACACAGAATCACATTAAGTAGAAAACATGGAGACTTGCAGGTGTGATACACATGACGCACACCATACAGCGTTTTCCCTATCCTTTACTCAAAATAGATACAGGGCCTGCAAGTTGCCAAGCTCCGTCAAATTTCACAAATCAGGCACCCTCTAACAGGTACTAAGCCCCTCCTACGTTGGTGGTCAATTCACAAGCTAGTTAATTTACTGCACATCAAACCATTCTGACACTCAATAGCCTGCAAGGCTACGCAACAAGTGACGTAGTTTATTTCCAGAGAGAGAGAAAGAAAGAGAGAAAGAGAGAGACTGAGAGAGAGAGAGAGAGAGAAAGAGAGAGAGAGAGAGAAAGAGAGAGAGAGAGAGACTGAGAGAGAGAGAGAGAGAGAGAGGGACAGGTATCCACCTTATTGAATCTATGTTTCAACCTTGATCATCGTCTAACTACCCAAATGAAAAAATGATACGTCTTACTTCAATATCCAACATCACATGTTATGTAATTGCCATATTGCAACATCCAGCTTTCAAATATGCTCGCCAGCAACGACCCCCTTGTTTACTCAGAAGTGCTGCAGTTTAAGCTTTATCTGATGCAGCATTCTAAAGTAAAATTGCAAAGCACGCTAAGTAAGGTCCAACCGGCAGAACCAATGTTAAAGTAGACGTCTGTTTCCTGAGACCTTAATCCAGACAACCAAAGGGTATGTGTGCTTATTTTGCACTCTCGCATACACAAGCACACACACACATGCGCACACCCGAGTCAACCCTGAAATGTCAAACTCACAGTGGTCAGAGGGATAGCAGCCGCCTCATCAATCACCAGCAGCTCTGCCTGTGCAAGCTTGGCGTTTTCGTGAGGCAGGATATACTGGATGGTCTGCGCATGGGCAAAGTAGAAAGGCACATCCACAGCATGGTAAATAGTCGGAAAAAGTTGAATTGTATGAGGCAAGGCGGAAACAATAGTATTTGGTGCGTTTAAACTGCAAGGTTAAGACTGTACAGGAAGAAGATGCCTGTGAATTACCACGTCAAAGAGGGAATTGTCCAGTGTCTGTTAAACACGGGGGCAGGAGCAAATGGGTGCGTAAGAAGCGTACCAGTTGCTACAGCAAATTTAAGCGAGCGGCAATCAAACCATCCTTCCTCTCACTTGTTTCAAACAAGGTGTCCTTTGAAAAAAGAGAAGCAGTGCCTAACCTGCAAATAAAATCCCTATGCCTGACAAGGGAGTACGACAATAGATGTACACAATAATATTCAGCAGACCTGACGGTGGTTGCGGAAAATGTTGACGCGGACAATGGCCTTCCCAAAAGCAGGCACATTGGACTGGACCACATCATAGTCTATGTGCTCCTTGTAGCCAAGAGATTCCAGACCCTGAGCAGGCAGGGTGGCAGGCAGGTTGAATTGCTGGGGTCATAGTTTGTGCCTCTTTACCCTTCTTTACATGCAATGGGCTGGGAGGGAGGCTGGAGGTCACAGCAAAGAAAAAGCAAGTTCCATTGTTCAGGGCAAAAAAGGGATCAAGCACGCAGCACGGACATGGGGTGGATTTCATTATTTCTCTGAAGCTAGCCTCAGATTCCACAACATTTCAGCTGTATGCGTTTAACAACCGCTCGTGCCTACAAGCGTGACTGTCTAATGTATCACACCTCTCCTTACCTTGAGCACAAACTGGAACAGGGTCTTGAGGTTCTCAGGTGAGGGTGCAGTGACAAAGATGTTTGCGTAGCCCAGGTGCACAGATCCAGCCATGGCCAGCCCAAGGGCGGCAGACTGCACAAGAAGGCAAAAAGATGGGTACTGATTCCTACGCAAATTATCCTGAAAGCAGATGGGTAGCCTGAAGGCCCGTGACAACAGCTTACAGTGACGGGTCGCAAGGGAGACCTGGTCATATGAAAAGTTGCTAGTGAGATGCACAAGCAGGGAGCTGCAGGTCTTCGACTTGTGGGTGAGTAAGGATGGAAAGACAGAAAAAAGCTCTCCAGGAGGTCTCCGCGAGCACTTTGTTTCCACAGCACTTTGTTTCCAGCGGCTGACATGCATACACAGCGCGCAGGTATGCAGGCCCCCCATCTTTTGCCCCCCACACCTTGCCCCTTCCTCTACTAGCTGTCAGCGCCACGGTGCTGCGCAGGGCCTTCTCAGAGGCAGCATCCAAGAAGGTCACTACGGAGCGCCCCTGGTCCAGGCTGCGACACTTTGACACCAAGCTGCCTGCTGGCTATGTGCGCAATGCAGAACACAGGAGTGTGTGTGTGTGCGTGTGTGTGTGTGTGTAACAAGTTTAGAAGGATGATAACAAGCATGCCTGTCACACTGACTGACATGCACAGAATGAGGCAAAGGGCATTTCAGCCAGACGCAGAGCTCGTAAACACCATCCCACTCATGGACACTTATCTCTAGGGGTAAGCAGACTGCACTCGCGTACCAAGGCCGCACCTGTGTGTCTGACAGTGTCTCCACTAGCTCCCTCAATTCTTTCGCAGAGGCCCGAGAAGGGTCGTCAAGGGGTTGACCGTCCTCATCCAATGGGATGGGCTCAATATACTTAATGAGGCTGAAGAAAATATGAGCAGAGGAGTGTGGGAATATGAAGGCACTTGGAAAAGGAGGGGATACAAATAACAATGTTAACGAGTGATGGACTGGCTGAATTGTGGAACAGTGTGAGATCAATGGGATCTGCAGCAGAAGATGCAAAGACACCTTTTCACAAATGCACCCACGTAAGCATGGGAATACGAACACAACTGCGCTCTCACCTGCTTGTGGGCAGCACATTGAGCTCATCGTCCATCATGATGCAATTGGGGCAGGAGGCAAGGGACAGCACCATGCGCTCATTGAAACGGGGCACAATGTCCTGAAGGAGAAATGGGAAGAAAATGGCTGCACCAATTGGCATACAGGCGTTAAAGGTCCCATTCTTCTCAAGAACAAAAAAAAACAGGTGTTTTTACACGCTTACACACACACACGTACCTGGTGGGACTCCGTGCGGAGGCGTGCATGCACGTCCATGGTCAGGGAGTACAGCTGGCGCAGCGATTTCATGTTGGACAGGAGCATCACCACCATGCCACCCTGAATGGCACAGTCAGTCCATTTGTTTGTTTAATACACAACAACGAGCAGCCTGAGCAAGCAGCAGATAAATTTAACTTTGGGAAGGCCCCTGTCTTAACTAAAACAAAAGGCTGCTTGCTTGGATGGATGCAAAATATGCTGTGCAGTTGGTAATAGATTGCAACTCCAGTAAGGTACATGAGAAGAGCAAACGTGACGTGCATGCAATGAGAGAGGGACGCTACGCATGATGTGATGATGTGATGATATGATGATGTGATGATGAGTAAAATGTAAAGCATAAGCATAGGGTTGGCCAGAACCATATATATACGGTGTACATATGGTATTTTTAAATGTAGAGTTGGCCAGAACCAAAATCACGGTGTATATATACATATATACGGTTCTGGCCAACCCTGCATAAGTGTGCAAGTTCAAAGAGAAGTTGTGTGTTCATTAGCTCTACGCACCCCTTCCACGGTCTCAATAGTACGGGCCAGTAGATTGGGTGTCAGCGCTTCAAAGTCTTGTAGCACGCACATGCCATAAGTGTTACCCAGAATGTTTTGAGTCTCATGGTAAAAGCAGTATCTGTGAGCACATGTGTGTTGAAGTGTCCGTGCAAATGCAAGCATGTGTGTGCAAGTGTGTAACTGTGTGTGACAATGTGCGCACAGACAGTGTATGTAATAAATTTGTATATATGTGCCTGTATGTGTGTAGTATGAACGTATGATGTGTGACACTTCCGTTTTGCGTGGGGGCAACTGCATTTACTGCTCCCTGCTTTACCTTACAATTAAAAGTTGAGGCAGAGAATGTTTAATGAGGCACACAATGTTTAAATGCAAGAAACTGACCTATTAAATGCTCCTCAACTCAATTAAGTTGTCTCTACCCTCTGCAAAAATGCTTGCCTGATTTGAGTGGATGCCACAAACAGCGCAAATGGGTCCTCTTTCTCAGGGTCCAGCAGCCCTCTTTGTGCCATCTTCTTTATCTGGTTCATGCGCTTCTTCGCATGACTGCAAGGAGATGTATGATGAAAATATGACCAACTGCAGGCAAACACTTGCTTGAATGGGTGGCCCGAGAACACACAGGCACATTCGATACAGCGACTGAATGTACATGACTGATAACACATGCATTCCGACACCAGAAGGCCTGAAAGCGAGAAGTTACATCTGATCCCGCTGCTTCTGGAGCCCCGCAAGCAGCCGCCGCCACAGGGGCAACCCAACCCTGCTGCACAATCCCACGCACCTGCTCAAGTGCAACTCCTTCTTGTAACACCACAGCACATTGGGCCTGGCCTTGACAACCGCCTTGGACAGCATGTAGTGCAGGTTTACCACCTGCTCACGCCCCTTGTCTCCAATGATCACGAACAGGGAGCGGTGGTTGGTCTTGACGCAGTTCTCCACAAGCGTACGGATGCGGCTATCCACCTTCTTCCTCATATTTGGGCCTTTTCACGAAAGGTACTCTCTCAGCACGTCGCCGGCCTGCTGGACAAGGAGGTCCACGTGAAAGAGAACGTGCGCCTTGAAGAGGGGGATACAAAAAGCTGATGAGGGCTGTGCTAGTTTGCATGCTTATGCAAAAGTGCAACAAAGCTGTGAAGCTGGTCAAAGGACGGGCACATGCTCACCAGCCACCAAGAGTTCTGCGCCAACTAGTGATTGCAGTTATTCGTGTATGTTTATAAATTTAATTTTTACGCAAATGGAAAGGAGAAGATTCGTAGTAAAAGTTTTACACATGTAATAAAGAGAAAAAACCATGGCTGCTTACACAGGAGGTGCTCATGCATGGAGTTCACTTGGAACTGCTGCGCCCAAGCAACCAAGGTGCGCGCGCACACACACACACACACACACACTCACACACACACACACACACACACACACAAACACACACGAGCACACACACACAAACACACACAC
>Ga0307963_1001110_pt1 | contig 20013 bp, 14 predicted proteins | sample OrgLakmetagen594_FD_201829 | JGI IMG/M metagenome (GOLD analysis project Ga0307963, IMG submission 201829) | Saline water microbial communities from Organic Lake, Antarctica - #594 | ecosystem: Environmental > Aquatic > Non-marine Saline and Alkaline > Saline | place: Antarctica: Organic Lake... | reverse complement strand
ACGCCTGCTGAGTTCACGCCGCCTGTGCTCACGCCGCCTGTGCTCACGCCGCCTGTGCTCACGCCGCCTGTGTTCACACCTGCTGAGTTCACGCCTGCAGGGTTCAGGCCCTCTGTGTTCACGCCTGCTGAGATCACGCCTGCTGAGTTTACGCCGCCTGTGCTCACGCCGCCTGTGCTCACGCCGCCTGTGCTCTCGCTGCCTGTGCTCACGCCGCCTGTGTTCACACCTGCTGAGTTCACGCCTGCAGGGTTTAGGCCCTCTGTGTTCACACCTGCTGAGTTCACGCCTGCTGTGCTCACACCGCCTGTGCTCACGCTGCCTGTGCTCACGCCGCCTGTGTTCACGCCTGCTGAGTTCACGCCTGCTGTGCTCACACCGCCTGTGTTCACACCTGCTGAGTTCACGCCACCTGTGCTCCCGCCGCCTGTGTTCACGCCTGAACCTCCTGTCGCATCCAAGCCACCTGCTGCTGCTGCGTTTGAGCCTCCTGCACCTGCGGTGCTCACGCCTCCTGCACCTGCGGCCCCTCTCAGTCCGTCTGCTGCCCCTGCGTTCGTCCCTGCCGCATCGGCAATGGCATCTGTAGCTGAACCCACGTTAGCCCCTGCAGCAACAACCGTGCCAGCACCAGCACCACCAATGACAGCACCACCAGCCTGATCAGTGGTGCCTGCTGACCCTGCACTTGTGCCTCCCCCCGCTGAGAGTGCATCCGCTGCTGTGTTTGTGCCATCGGCCATCGTCATGCCACCATTGCCCACCCACCCCCCTGCGTTTGTGCCGCCTCTCACAGCCGTGTCTGTATTGCCACCTGCTGCTGCTGTATTTGCTGTGCCCGCTTCCACTGGGTCAGCGCCGGCGAGGTTGCTCCCGCCTGTCGCTGTGTTTGTGTTGCCTGATGCCACTGCTGTTTCTGAATTTGCTGCGCCTGCTTCCGCTGGGTCAGCGCCGGCGAGGTTGCTCCCACCTGTCGCTGTGTTTGTGGTGCCTGCTGCTGCTGCTGTATCAGTATCTGCTGTGCTCGCTTCAGCTGGGTCAGCGCCGGCGAGGTTGCTTCTGTCTGTCGTTACTGTGTGTGCATGTGTGTGTGTGTGTGTGTGTGTGTGTGTGTGGTGGGTTTGTGTGTGTTTGTGTGTGTGTGTGTGTATGTGCGTGTGTATGTCTACTACTGCTGCATCTGCACCTGAGTTTCCTGCATCACCTGCAGCAGGCCGAGCGTGTGTGTGTGTGTGTGTGTGTGTGTGTCTGTGTGTGTGAGTGGTCCTGTTGCAAGTGCCCCTGCCAAACAATCCCCCACCCAACACCAGACGCTGTGTGCAGTATGCGCTTAATAGGGTACACATGCCGGCTGTGTTTGCAGCAGCACCCACCACCGTGTCTGCAGCGTGTGTGTGTGAGTGCACGTGAGTGTGTGTGCGTGCGTGTGTGTTTGTATGTGCATGTGTGTGCGCGTGTGTGTGTGTGTCTTGGTGTGCGTGCGTGTGTGTGAGTGTTTACATGTATGTGTCCCCACTGCAAATTTCAGCGCACCAGTGTTTGTGCCCGCCGCATTTGTTGCACCCTCCCCTACTGTGGCATCAGTGCCTTCTGCTGTGCTCCCTGCTGTGCTCCGTGCTGTGTCTGCTGTGCTCCCTGCGGCATCTGTGACAGCTATGTTGACTCCCAGACCATCAGCACCTGCTCCATGCATGCCACCAGCCCTGGCACCTGAAAGGAGGGGGGGGGAGCACACACAGCCTGGGAACTTTTGCCCAACGCAAAGATTAACCACACACATACAATGCACACACATACACATGCACATGTCATGGACACACACACACGTGTCAATCATTGACACACACATACATACACACACGCACACACACACGCACACACACACGCACACACACACGCACACTCTCCTTCCATCTCTACTGCTCACTGTTGCTGCATGCAGAGCCTCCTTCGCTTTTTGCAGGCCCTTGTGTGCTCATAGGGCTGGCCAGGACCATACATGTATCGGTATATACGGTGTATACACGGCATTTCTAGCAAGATGATCACAGTACGTACGGTCATAAACAGTGCAGATATACGGTTGTGGCCAAACACGTTCAAGCACGTCAGAGCTTACACTACTGGGACCCGCAACACACGCACAACTCACACAAACATCGACATAGAAATACACACACACTTGTACACACTCACACACACACACGCACACATACATAAACACACGTGTACACACACACCTGCATTCCGCTGCTGCAGGGCATCCGTTGCTTTTTTTAGGGCCTCATTTGCACGTACAAGAACGTCGGAGCTACCCCCGGCCGGAGTTGTTGTTGTTGTTGCTGAACCAGTAGTGTCTGGGTTCGTGGCAGTAGCAGCATCAGTGGCAGCACCTGCGCCAAGAAAAGCAGCACCAGCATCAGTGCTAGCAGCATCAGCACCAGTACTAAATCCAGCAGCTGCACCAGCAGCAGCGCCAGTGTCAGCATCAGCGGCAGCACCTGCGCCAAGAAAAGCAGCACCAGCATCAGTGCTAGCAGCACCAGCACCAGTACTAAAACCAGCAGCCACACCAGCAGCAGCGCCAAAATGGCAGCTTCAGTTGGTGCACCAAACAAGCAGCACCCGTACCAAGGGAGTGGCAGCAGCAGCTAGATAAGTCAGCAGCAGCTAGACAAGGCTCAGCACTAGCACCAGAACGAAAGTAAAGTGAGTGCGCTAAAAAGCAGCATTGCCAGCATCAGTGTAATCAAGTAGCAGAGCACCGCCATGTTCAAACATGTGCGTTTGTTTCTGCAAAGCAGCATTGCCAGCATCAGTGCAATCAAATAGCAGAGCACCGCCATGTTCAAACATGTGCGTTTGTTTCTGCAAAGCAGCATTGCCAGCATCAGTGCAATCAAATAGCAGAGCACCGCCATGTTCAAGCATGTGCGTCTGTGTCTGCAAGCAGCATTGCCAGCATCAGTGCAATTAAGTAGCAGAGCACCGCCATGTTCAAACATGTGCGTTTGTTTCTGCAAAGCAACATTGCCAGCATCAGTGCAATCAAGTAGCAGAGCACCGCCATGCTTTAACATGTGCGTGCGTGTGTGTTTGTGTGTGTTTGTGTGTGTTTGTGTGTGTGTGTGTTTGTGTGTGTGTATGTGTGTGTGTGCGCGCGCATGTGTGTGTGTGTGTGTGTGAGCGTGTGTGAACATGTGAGCAAAACAGAGACTCAGCACGCAGGCACGAAACATCCTCAAGTACGCGCGCTAAGAAGCATGTAACTAAGCACGGCTAATGAAACAGTCACTAATCATCGCGTCTTCATATCCTTCAAATGTGACACCCACAAATCCGATTCCATTAACAGACACGAGAATTGGATCCCCGTTGAACTCGACCTTCCCTGTGTCATTTAATACAACCATACCACCACCGATGATCTGACCACCAGTACATACAGCCTTCTTTATAGGAGTCCAAGTGACTATTTCCACATCACTCGCAGCAGTGTTATCATATCTTAGGTCATTTCCTACAAACAGACATACAAAAACACGTGCGCACACACACACACATACACGTACACACACCTGCGTCAACCATCTGTGGACTATTGCCCCCATCTGCAGCGTCGGAGCCAGCTTCTAATCCTGGTGAAGAGTGTGTGTTTGTGTTTGTGAGAGTGTGTGTACCGTAGAGACGGTATATCACCGCGTACCGCAAACGTTTCTGACCCCCTCGCGGTGTGTCAGGAGCATTTTAATAACTAAGTTACAAGGGCCTCACAAAGCTCTCGTCGGGGTTAAATAAATAAAATTAAGCATGAACGGGGACAGGCTGGGAAAGCCTCCTAAGTCGCCCCTCAAGGCCCCCAAGGTGGACAAATAGCTTGGGAGGCTGGCTTTCTCTTGGGGAGGAAGGACACCAAGAGGAATGGCGCCTTCAATTCCTTCATATGCGCACGCATGCACACACACACAAGTACACAACGCACGCACACACGTACGTACACAACCGTATACACACGCACGCACGTACACAACGTGCGCACACACGTACGCGCACGCACACACGTACGCGCACGCACACACATACGCGCACGTACGTGCATGCACACACACACATGCACGTGCACGCACACACACGCACGTACGTGCACGCACGCACACATGCGCACGCACGCACAAGTGCGTGCACGTGCAGCTCGGAGGGCCAAAGGCACTTGCATACGCCGCATTGGGGTTATTAATTAGATTGTGTGCCCCTCGCATAGGCTCGCATTGGGATTTATTAGTTGGGTTTTATCAAACCTCGCATTGGTCACGAGTCTCTACGTTACATGAACAATAGTGAGCATACACCACTCCCATTGCAGCACGTCAGTCGCGCAAACGAGGTTGTGATGGTGAGTGCGTGCCACACAGCAATCAAGTTTTTGACACCGACTGCGTGCCACATAGCAATCAAGTTTTTGACACCGACTGCGTGCCACACAGCAATCAAGTCTTTGACACTGACTTCGTGCCACACAGCAATCAAGTTTTTGACACCGACTGCGTGCCACATAGCAATCAAGTTTTTGACACTGACTTCGTGCCACACAGCAATCAAGTTTTTGACACCGACTGCGTGCCACACAGCAACCAAGTTTTTGACACCGACTGCGTGCCACACAGCAATCAAGTTTTTGACACTGACTTTGTGCCACACAGCAATCAAGTTTTTGACACCGACTGCGTGCCACATAGCAATCAAGTTTTTGACACCAACTGCGTGCCACACAGCACTGCCTGCACGAATGAGCGTACACATCCATGGATTCAATGGATTCATTTTGTGAATTCATTTCATGGGGCACCGCAACCATCACGATAACGAGACGGGACAGTGGCAAACATATGCAAGCTCCTTTCCGTACGCAAGAGGTGTTGGCAGATTTCAGCACAGTCGAGCGCACACACACCTCGTTGAGATGAAAACAAGGGTTTGCATCATCGTTCATGCATTGGTGCATCTCTATTCTCTGCGCCCATCACTTTCCACCTAGCCACAATTACACACATGCGTGCACACAAGCATACATGCACACACACGCCACCAAAAAACTCACACTCGCGCGCTTACACACACACACACACACCAATCCTTGTAGATGGACAAAGATAAAACACACAGACACACACACAGACACACCATCGGTCCGTACAGCCCCCTCAGCCGGCAGCTCAGAACCCTCTGCTTGCTGTTGCTGCTGCTGCTGCTGCTGTTGCTCCTGTTGCACATCTCCTGCAGCTTCTCCCCCTTCTTCAGTACTACCTTGTACACCCTCGCCCCCCTTGCTCAACGTCTCACCCTCCTCATCCTCTTCCTCCTGCAAGAGCGTGTGATAGCGTGCATGATGTGAGCGGTTGTGTGTGTGCTTTTGCTTGTGAGTGCGTGAATAAGCATTGGTGTGTGTGTGGGTGTGTGCACTTGCTTGTGTATATGTCCTCACTCGTGTGTCCTTCCTCGACCCCTTGCTCAATACTCCTTGCCCCTCCTCTCTTGCCCCTTCTGTTTCATGGACGCTTTGCGTTTACATTCTGACCTTATAAAGTGCCACAAGTCTCACACGAGTTCTGTGCGTGCTTAGTATGGCGATGGACACTGTGTAATTGTGTGTGCTCAATTGACTCCATGTGTAGTGTGATGATGTGCACAGTGTGATTGTGTGCTTGAATAGCTGCGTGCTGCGTGCGATCATGAGCACAGTATGTGTTCAAATGACTCCATGTGTAGTGTGATGATGGACATGTATATGTTTCTGGCCAACCCAATTCATGATAGCGCTGTTGTTTGACTCAGTGTACTTTAACAGTGCTATTGTTTAAGTTTAACTCAGTGTAATTGACGATGCTATTGTTTACGTTCGACTCAGTGTACTTTGACAGTGCTATTGTTTACGTTCGACTCAGTGTACTTGACAGTGCTATTGTTTACGCTTGACTCAGTGTACTTGACAGTGCTATTTTTTACGTTTGACTCAGTGCACTTGACGGTGCTATATGTATATGTTTGATTCAGTGTACTTGACAGTGCAATATGTATACGTTTGATTCAGTGTACTTGACAGTGCTATTGTTCACGTTTGATTCAGTGTACTTTGACAGTGCTATTGTTCACGTTTGTTTCAGTGTGCTTGACAGTACTATTGTTTAAGTTTGACTCAGTGCACTTGACAATGCTATTGTTTCGTTTAATTCAGTGCACTTTGACAGTGCTATTGTTTAAGTTTGATTCAGTGCACTTGACAGTGCTATTTTTTACGTTTGATTCAGTGTACTTGACAGTGCTATTGTTCACGTTTGATTCAGTGTGCTTGACAATGCAATATGTATACGTGTGATTCAATGTGCTTGACAATGCTATTGTTTACGTTTGACTCAGTGTACTTGACAGTGCTATTGTTCACGTTTGATTCAGTGTACTTGACAGTGCAATATGTAAACGTGTGATTCAGTGTGCTTGACAATGCAATATGTATACGTTTAATTCAGTGTGCTTGACAATGCAATATGTATACGTTTGATTCGGTGTACTTGACAGTGCAATACGTATACGTGTGATTCAGTGTGCTTGACAATGCTCTTGTTTGACTTTGAACCAGTGCACATAAAAAGGCACCCGATACCCAATTCCAATTCGATTCCCAATGAAAGCATTCGGTGGAACATGCAGCTGCAAGGGCACTCCATACCCACCTTTCGACCCTCGACTCCCTCTTTCTCTTTCAACCCCTCGGCATCTGCCTGCGTTCGGTTCAGTGAAGGAGCGAGGCTGTGATAAAGTGGCACATCACACAATCCGGTTGTGTTTAACGTTTGAAACATATGCTCTTTTTCCCCTCAATTCCTTGGCGCCTGCCTGCGTTTAGTTCATCACTGAAGGAGCAAGGCTGTGTGAAAGTGGCACATCATACAATTCAGTTGTGTTTAGTGTTTGAAACATATGCTCTTTTCTCCCTCAATTTCTTGGCGCCTGCCTGCGTTTGGTTCATCACTGAAGGAGCGAGGCTGTGTGAAAATGGCACATTCCTAGGGTTGGCCAGTACCATTTTTACACAAAGTATAAACAGTGATCTTGGCGGGGATACCACCAAGTACACAAGCGTGCATGGTGTATGCATAGGGTTCTGGCCAACCCCACACATTACACATTAGTTGTGTTTCTATCTGAAACCTACGCTCTCTTCTTACCACTCCCTCGGCGTCTGCCTGCATTATCACGTTCGCAGAAGGAGCTAGGCAAATTAAGTAGCGCTAAAGATGGGTTTCCTGGGCAGTTTGTGTGCTTCCTTTTCTCCCGCTATCTCACATTGTCCACCTGCAATCAGCCTCTGAACTCATGCACTAAAGCATGTACACACAGACACGCACACTCACACACACAGACACGCACACTCAAACACACACACACATACTTGTGTACACACACACACACCTGCTTCTGCTGCTCATGCAAAGCCTGCTGCAGTGCCTCTTGCTGCTGCTGGTGCTGCCGATGCTGCTCGTGGAGCCCTTGGCTTCCCTGTGTTCAGGTGTGTTTGTGCTTTTCTGTAAGTGTGTATGTGAATGTGTGTGTTGTGTGTGTGAGTGTGTGTGTGTATGTGTGTGTGTGTGTACATATGTGTGCGTACATATATGCGCGCGTGTGTGTGTGTTTATGGGTGCGTGTGCATGTATATATGTGTGTGTTTATGGGTGTGTGTGCATGTATATATGTGTGTGTGCATGTATATATGTGTGTGTTTCGTGCAGTTAAGGATCAGAGGGGGAACAGCGAGGCCCAAAAAGGGTACCAAAAGGGTCACTACTTTTGATGCTCCCTACGTAGGGTTGGCCATAACCATACATACATACGTATATACGGTGTATATACAATATTTTTGGCAGGGAAACTACCGTACATACGGTTATATACGGTGTACATATACGGTTCTGACCAAGCCTGTCCCTACAGTACATGCCCCCTGATTGCTACTTTAAAGCTCAGCACTAATGTGTAATTTCAACGCAGCTGAGTTTGTAAGTAAAAGTTGGGGGGCACAATTTTGACAGGCCCCTTAACCCCACTTGCACCCCACTTTAATTAAAACCCCAAAGTAGCTGCAAAGTTTTCACAACAGATCCTTGTCAGCTTCAGTTTGTGGCTAGATTGGTTTGGACTTGATGGAGTGGTGTAAGTCGCTGAGTGGTTGCCCCTCAAATGCAAAAAAAGAACACTTTTGGCTTTCGCTTAGTGTCCCTCCTTCTGCTAAACGACCGTCCTCTGGAAAGCCTTTCACGTCTTGGTGGCTGCATTACTTTTCTGTCTACCTCATGGGCAGGGACAACATCAAAGCATGGATGGTCTCGACACACATGTTGCAAAGTATGCTTGCATTTTGGCGTGTGCGCCCCTTGTAATGCCCACGCTGCCGCACCTTGTCATCCTTCTCATCTTGATCCTCGTGATGGGACTGCTGCGCTATGACCTGCGCCTTATTCATGGGGTGGCGCTCATCATGCTCCTCCACCGATAGTCCACGAGCCTGTGGTGCGTCATGTGTGTGTATGTTTGTGTGTGTGTGTGTGTGTATGTGTGAATGTGTGAATGTGTGTGTGAAGTTTATGTGTCTATGCATGTGTGTATGTGTGTGCGTGCGCGCGTGTGTGCGTGTGTGTATGTGTATGTTTGTGTGAAATTGTGTATGCGTGTATGTGTGTGCTTGTTTGTGTGTGCTTGTTTATTTTGTGTGTGTGTGCGTGTGTGTGTGATGAGTGTGAATACGGATATAAGTGTGTGTATGTGTGTATGTGTGTGCGTGCGTTTTTGTGTGTGTGTTTGCGTGCTGTGTGTGTATGTATGAATGTGTACGTGTATATGTGTGTGTATGTGTATGAGTGTTTGATAGTGTGTAAGTGTGTTTGTGTGTGTGTATGAGTGTTTGATAGTGTGTAAGTGTGTTTGTATGTGTTTGTATGTTATGTGTGAGTGTTTGATAGTGTGTTTGTGTGTGTGTGTGTGTGTGTGTGTGTATGAGTGTTTGATAGTGTGTAAGTGTGTTTGTATGTGTTTGTATGTTATGTGTGTGTAGTGTGTAGGTGTGTTTGTATCTGTATGTGTAAATGTTGTGTGAGAAGGGGGGGGCGGGTACGCACACGTGCGCAAGCGTTAAAAGCGCGGTAAGCACCTGATTACCCACATCTCCATGGGACTCCTTGGTGTGCGCACGAAGGCCTGCATTGGTGTAGAGAGAAAACTTAGGCAGCAAGGACACAGGCACGTGAGATGCGCACGAGAGAGTTGACGGGGGACGTACCATCGTGCCTCGTGAGCTCAGTCGCCCTGAGGATGGGTGCCTGCACCAGTGTAAACATGCAGAGTGTGAAACATGCATTAGTGTGAAACATGCACCAGTGTGAAACATGCAAAGTGTGTCAAACCAGTGATGTGGGTGCAAGCTGGAATGCTCCCAATGCCATACCGTGCTGGACGGAGTCCAGAAAAATCCGCCTAGGATGCCAAGCGAGAACAGGGCCAAGATTATGAGTTTAGCTGCTGTCGGCTTGGTTCCAGTGTTGTGAGAATCCCCGCGCGCCCGAGGAAGAATGGGTCTCGGCCCGCCTCTATTATGCATTCTATTCTACTTCTATAAATTTTATTCTAGCACTTAGCAGAGAAAACACCGGAATGACACTCGCTTGCAAAACATGCAAATCTGTGCAAGGGTACCCCCTAACCAGAGCATCACCTCATCCTGTCAATGTACCGTCAATATCCTTGGCCATCAATAGATATCCAGGCCCTGCTCCCTTGCAAGGCGCGCTTGAGTGCACGAGCGCTCACCATCAGCTGAGAAGAAGGAGCAGGAATTGTAAATTATGCAGCACTGTTAATGGGGATAGCTCATCACCGCCACAGCAAGTGGGACTCGCGTCCACTCCAGAGGTGAGATGCGGGCTCACAGATCTACAGGTCAAGCGTGCGTGCACATTCACAACGCACACCGTGATCATCTATGCATGTTAAACCTCACGCGCATGCATGCACGCACACATACATACAGACCTTTCTCACACAGACATGCATGCACAGTGATCTTCCACGCATGCTAACACTCACGTGCATACACACACATGCGCACACGCACACACTCAAACACACACACACACATACACACAAAATCCACGCATGCAAGCACACACACAATGCACACACACATGTACACGCGCACACACAAACATACATGCGCGCACACGCACACACACACACACACACACACACACACACACACACACACACAAACAAACACACACAAACACACACAAAAAACACATACACCACAACACAGCTGGCATGGAAGCTCCTGAAAGACTTCACACGTCAAGGAATCAGAGGCATGGCCACGCAATTTGTGGAGTCTCCCGAGAAGCGGGCAGCATTAAGGACAGCTTTGCTGGTGGGAAGCTTGTCGGACTACAATCTCTTGCCACATCATTTAGGGATGTGTGCGACACTTGGCTGCTATCGACAGTGCCAAAATCAGCTCCTGTTGCACATAATAGCTGCACAAACTCCTGTCCCTCCTGTCCCTCCAAAAGGCTTACAAGAAACTTATGCATCAACAAGTGCATCCTAACAAAAAGTTGATCATATGGCTTTTACAAGCCTCATTCTTAGTGGGGAACTGCGTGCACCGTAGACAGTTTGAAACTTCTGCAATAACTGTACAAAAAGATGTATGCATTACGCTTTCGTTACTTGCTCTTACATTCATACCGATCCTGACCCGCGCAGCAAATTCCAGGATCCCCTGAGCTGCTCTTTGTGGGCACCACGTCTGCTCCTCCTATCCCTTAGGGTTGGCCAGAACCATATATCGTATATACATATTTATAAGGTGCAAATACAGTATGTAAGGCAGGGAAATCACCGAGTATACGGCCATACGGCCATATCCGGCGCATATATGTATACGGTTCTGGCCAACCCTACCTATTCCTCGTAATGTTGTCTTTGACGGTGTGACACTCACAACACGTGCAGGTGATCATTGCCACAAACCATGTTCCATTCATGCAACATTGGTAACCGCTGGAAGCGCCAATTTTATAAACTTACGCCCCTGTCCCTGCAAAGCGGCAAGCAGCCTGCACATGGTCCAACGTTCACCGCTGGACCGATGGTATGGTTTTCAAGCTAGCACATAAACACGTGCAGGTGGCTTACGCAAACCCCTTCCCCCCCGCTGGCTGGGCCCCTTCTAAGCGACAAGCGACTGCCGCCCTCGCTGCTTCTTTGGACCCAGCGTCAGCCCCTGAAGTGCATACAGCGGCAGCAGCTGCTGCTGTGGAACAGGTGCGCTTTTTGGTGAACCTCTGTTTATCGTAGCTGCTTCTATAGACTCAACATCTGCCCCTGAAGTGCACGCACCTGCTGCACGCACCTGAAGCGCACGCACCTGAAGTGCACGCACCTGCTGCAACTGCTACACGATTGCGCAATTTGGAGAATCTCTGTAGCTGCTTCTTCTAAATTCAGTGCACAGGACAGGCACTACCTGCAGGCCCAGCGCATAGGGCAAGTGTTACTTGCCCTGTAAAGTGACTAGGTGGATCGCTGTCTGGCTGCCCATGTCACATTGGACATTTCGTATTCTTTGCCTGACAATGTTTGATGGGATGTGCTGATATGCTCTGCTCTAATCTTCCTGTAAGATAAAGTCAACAGCGCTGTGTACTGTTGAAATGATGGGATGTGCTGAAATGCTGTGTATTATTTTTTACTTTAAGGGGATGCGTGCCGTGCATTGTTGCTCAAATGCTGTGCAATAATTGCGATGAGTAAGTGCTGTGCACTTTTGCCCGTAGATGGGCTGTTGTGATACGAAACGTGTCCCATACATAAATGGTTTGTGCTGACATGCAAAGCATCAATTGCCCTTTAAGGCGATGAGAATCGTGCATTGTTGCTGAAATGCTGTGCACTTTTGCCCGCAAAGGGCCGTTGTGGTACAAAATGTGTCCAGTACATAAATGTGCCGCGGCATTCTCTGAGGGAGGACTTCATCCTGGCATACAGATTGTTGTGCTGAGTCTTTTACTTTGCAGTGACAGTGATTTGTTGATGTAAGTAAGTAACAAATCACTGTAAGTAAGTAACAAATCACAATTTGTTGATGTAAGTAAGTAACAAACCACTGTCACTGCAAAGTATAAGACTCAGCACAACAATCTATGACATATGTGTAGGGTTGGCAAGAGCTGTTTATATACACCATATAAGACCGTTTATTTGGTGATTCCCTGCCCAAATTACTGTATATGCACCGTGTATATATGGCTCTGGCCAACCCTACATATGTGTGTCGATTGCTGGCTGTGTGCAGAAGTAATTGCTCACAACAGCTGCTCTTATATGTCAGTAAGCACTGCCCATAGAAGCGTACCTGTACTTAGGTTTGCATTCATCAATGATTTTTATTCTGTTGTATTGCTTGTTTGTATCGTGAGATGGCGGAAGGACGCTCCTGTGACATTTAACATCGTTATGCTCTTCCATGTTTCTGATGGAGGTATTCCTGATGGAGGTATTCTTTTATTCCTGTATTCCTGTATTCCTGATGGAGGTATTCCATGTTTCTGATGGAGGTATGAACGTTGGCACAGCTCTCTGCTGTGTCTCGTATGGGTACATGCGCTTTTAACTTCTAAACTTTTACTTTTAGAACTTTTAGAACCTTTAGAAAAACAGCAGAGACCTACATTTGCCTAACTTGATATGAATCGTTATACAGCAGCCAATCAAGGGATGGTGATTTCTGTATAACCGGAATCCTGCGTTTAATTTTTAGGATTTCAGAAGCAGCCATTCAGGGGATGGTGACTCCTGTATGACCGCAATCCCACGTTTAATTTCTAGGATTTCAGCAGCAGCCATTCAGAGGATGGTGACTCCTGTATGACCGCAATCCCACGTTTAATTTATAGGATTTCAGAAGCAGTCATTCAGGGGATAGTGACTCCTGTATTACCGGGATCCTATGTGTGATTTCTAGGATTTCAGCAGCAGCCAATCAAGGGATGGTGATTCCTGTATAACCGGAATCCTGCGTTTAATTTCTAGGATTTTATAAGCAGCCAATTAGAGGAAGGTGACTCCTGTATGTGTGTATGTGTATGTGTGTATGTGTATGTGTATGTGTGCGCAACAGGAAGTCTTTGCCAATTTGAGGGTTGGCCCACCATATTCCTACATTTGATTTCCTTCATCAGAAGCCAATTTGGCGGGTTGACTCCTGTATGTGTACATGTTAAGGTGGCAAAAGTATCCTGTTGCAGGATGAGGGCTGGCGCACCAGTATCTTGAGGTTTCGCACAGGTAGATCTGTGCAGTTCTCTGTGCCTATTACTAACACCGGCACAGAATGTCAGGACTACACTCGCCGGCTCTGAGACTCTTGTGCAATCCTGATCATTTCCAGCTTTCTCGAGTGTATCTAAACTCTTATACGGTACCCGGTACCAAAGTGGCTCCTTTTCCTTAACCAGTGTGGAGAGTGGTTTTCCTTTTGTTCTTTTTTCTCTGGATGCTCAGGGCGGTCACTAACGCTATACGTGTGTTGACTAAGACATTGGTGCAGAAATAAAAGGGTGAGGAATCCTATATGCTCTTTGCCGCACCAAGTAAGTCGGAATACCTACATTATTTCTGGAGGAACAAACGCATGATTGCACACAGAGCTGCATGCACTGGCAGCGCAGGCAGAAGCGAATGCGCGTGCAATGCAGGTGGTGAAGTTTTGCAATGTTATGGAAAGGTGTGAAGGTTAACGTGCACAACACACAAGATTGATCAGCGTGTACTAGACAGAGCAGCAACCTCAAGATTCCAGCGTGCGTGTGAGTTTTGGCGTGCGTGTGAATTTGGGCGTACGTGTGGATTTTGGCGTACATGTGAATGTTGGCGTGCGTGTAAATTTTGGCGTATGTGTGAATTTTGGTGTGTGTGTCTGTGCAGGAAGCAGAAATGACCCAGACATCTGGAAGAACAGGTGAAGAGGGCCTGTCAGACAGCCCTGAGGGAATAGACAGTAAAGGCAGCACAAGCTTGGACGGGCAAGGTAAGGAGGAGGATGCCGGTGCTATTTTTTCCACCAGACAGGGGGTTAGGCGTATCAGTCTAAAGGGTACATATACGTGCGTACGCACTCTAGCAGGTATAGCAGTGATGACGCCACTCCGCGTTGTAGGGGACAGAGAATACACACACATACACATACATGCAGACACATGCACACAGGCACATGTACGCACACACAATCAGTAGGCACGCACAAGTTTGCACGGAAAATCACACACACTCAGTAGGCACGCACAGGTGTAGTTGCATAGGCACACACAGGTGTAGTTGCATAAGCACACACACACACAGATGACAGCTCTGCCGACCAGGAGGTCATGTTTGGGGTCATGGCCGGGAGTGTGCGTGTGGGAGTGAGAGCCTTGAGAGATTGGTGCCAAGGGCTAGGCCTTCCGTACGTGAAGCCTGTATCTAGGGTGAGTGGAAGAAGAGTACATTTTGTTTACATAAACGTGTGTTTGGTGTGCCTTACACATAATGTCACGTGTGTTTGATGTGACACACAAAAAAAACACGCATGCACAATGCACAATGCACACACCCACACACAAAGACACATGTACCCACAAAGAGACACATACACACATACACACATAACATACACTCATACACACATACACACAGACACATGTACCCACAAAGACACACATACACACATGCACGCACATACACACGTACACACATACACACATACACGCCCGTACACACAAGTGTGTTTGATGTGAGGGACAAAATCCTGCATCGAGGGAGGTCACCACGAAACCCTACGGCATCACGAAACCCTACAGCAATACACTAATGAAAAAACCCAGTGAATATACACGCGTGCACACACACATATACACACACACATACACACACATACACACGTGTATCAAAGTGTCTATCTATTCAGATGTATATTGTATGAATAAAGTGTGCAAAGTCTGCGCGCAAGCTCATACAGTCGCTCATAACCCTAGACGTTCTACTGGTCGTCCCCATGCCACCCCCCCCACACCCCCGGGCAAATAGGGCCAATACCCCTAAACTGGACACATCATTCCCAACCACTCCACCGTTTTGGGACCTGAAAGTTGCGTTGGATAGCCACTGATGTTATTTCTTTACATGTCTACAAAAAAAGCAGGCAGAAAGACCCAGTGGCTGGCTCGCAATTTGAGTAGGTATTAAATATCCTTGATATTTCATACCGCAACTCTGATGTGAAAGTGAGGATGTGAAGTGGAGCCGAAGAAGCTCCAGCTAAAATTGCTTGCATGTAACGCTACACAAAATTGAACCAAAATTCAGCCAGGCCGTCGATTGGCCCCATTTACATTGTATAGTAACCTGTCATTTAACCCCGCAACACTGAGAGCAAAAAACGGGCTAAAACTTGCAGCAGGTACGGAACGACGAATTGGTCTTTTTCCTCTGTGTCCCTTGTGTGTGAGTGCCTCCCACTCGCCGGCATTCCCAGGAACCCGTGCCCCAAATTCGACACTGCAGCATTGTTACATAACATTTAGAAAGCTTATATCCTGAAGCAAAGGTTGATCAAATTCAAAAATGCACCTTTTCCCTGCCAAATGGGGCACCGAGCCGTACACAGCACCCCAGAACGCCAAATTTCCAGCAAATTTCAATGGTAAAGATATAAAATCAAGTATCCTGCATTTAAAAGGTGTATAGGGGGCGTTGAATTGAGTGGAAAGCTTGTTAGCCCTTATTGGGGATGATTTTGGCACAGGGATGACCATATACTACACAAACCAGGAACGCTGGCCCCTATCGCTGCAAGTGTTTTGATCTACTTCATTGGTCATTCGTAGGGTTGGCCACAACTGTGTATATGCTCCGTATATGACCGTATAATTGGTGATTTCCCTGCCAAATACAGTGTAGACACGTATATATATGGTTGTGGCCAACCCTATATATGACCGTACGGATGGTGACTCCCCTGTGCTAAACCATTTTCCCAAAAACATTGTAAACACACCACACCGTAAACCACACCGTAAAACAGTTCCCCTGCTGAAGAAGAGCTCTCTGTTTAGAACACCATATACACACACCACACCCCACCACACCGTACATATGCATGTATGGTTCTGGCCAACCCTTGTCTACCTCGTCTGTTCATGCAGCTGAACTCAGGATGAGCCACTCTTACAAAACCATGCGCACGTGCTCCCTTGTTCATATCACGCTTTGCTCAAGGCCACACGGTACCCCCTTTGTAGGGGAAAAACCAATCGTATAGACTTTGACATCAAACCAGCGGTCGCCGCGACCTTCATCGTAGCAGAGAACAGGGTGCCGCGTACACGTTTACGCACCTCAGGCCCAAAATAGAAGAGAGCGATGGAATTTGAGCATTGCAAAGTGTTTAAATATTTTATCGCTTTCTTCTTCGTTGCCCCAAGAGCCTACTTTGCCACATATGTAGGGTTGGCCAGGACGGAAAATATTGGTATAATATACACCGTATATGACCGTATATCTAGTGATATCCCTGCCAACAATACCGTATATACACCGTATATATATATGGTTCTGGCCAACCTTACACATATGTAGCAGCTTCCTTTGTGTATGTTGTATGTGTCTGTGTGTGTCTTCTTTGCTCACTGTTCTGGTTTTCTCTCTTTCATAAATACAGTTTTAGTTTATTCTCTCTTTCTTAAATACAGTTTACATTTTTTCCCAACCGTATTTGCATATTTGCAAATGATGCATACTGTGTCTGGATTGATTGCAGATTTATTTAACGCTTGCTCACGCACTTCCCTGTTGCCCCCTGGTTTGTGGTTCTTTTTCAGGTCGATGGCACTGCAGATCTGGCAGCTATCAAGGGAGCCGTTTACATCAAGTACAATGCAAAATCTAGGGTAAGTCGTGCGTCAGGTGCAATGCGAAGCCCAGGGTGTGGTATGCGTGAGTTGCAATGCATCATTATCTAGGATGTGATGAGCAATAAGCACAATGCAACATCCAGGGTGAGTTGTGTGTCAGGTGCAGTGGGGAATCCTGGGTGTGACGTGCATAGACAATAGGTCATAAATTGGAAAAGAGGTAAATCGAGTTACAATTATACTTCTTTACTGTGTGCTTCAATCAATTGGAGGGACTCTGGTTGGCGCAAGCACGTAATTGAAGCCCCCCTCTACTGCACACTGGTTGTTACTAGTGAAGGCCCGTACGTCACTTGCCGTGGTGCTTGGTGGGGCGCCATTTGGTACAAGCACGATTTTGGAGCCTTCCATTCACACACATACACACACATACGTACACACACATACACACACATACACACACATACACACACATACGCACACATACACACACACATACACTCACATACACACACATACACACACCGGTCCTCAGACATTCCTTTGAGTGACAATCGCAAATGATTACCACTGGTATTCTGAGACTCCTTTTGGGCTGCCCTCACAACGGACGACACAAGTTGATTGTAGCAAATGTGCTCAGACACGAGTTGATTGTAGCAAGTGTGCTTAGACACGAGTTGATTGTAGCGAGTGTGCTCAGACACAAGTTGATTGTAGCAAGTGTGATTAGACACAAGTTGATTGTAGCAAGTGTGCTCAGACACAAGTTGATTGTAGCAAGTGTGCTCAGACACGAGTTGATTGTAGCAAGTGTGCTCAGACACGAGTTGATTGTAGCAAGTGTGCTCAGACACAAGTTGATTGTAGCAAGTGTGCTCAGGCACAAGTTGATTGTAGCAAGTAGCAAGTGTGCTCAAGCGCAGAGGTGTGTGCTCGAGCGCAGAGGTGTGCTTGAGTGCAGAGGTGTGTGCTCAAGCGCAGAGGTGTGCTTGAGTGCAGAGGTGTGTGCTCAAGCGCAGAGGTGTGCTTGAGTGCAGAGGTGTGTGCTCGAGCGCAGAGGTGTGCTTGAGTGCAGAGGTGTGTGCTCGAGCGCAGAGGTGTGCTCGAGTGCAGAGGTGTGTGCTCAAGCGCAGAGGTGTGTGCTCGAGCGCAGAGGTGTGCTTTAGTGCAGAGGTGTGTGCTCAAGCGCAGAGGTGTGTGCTCTAGCGCATGTGTGTGCGCTGGGACAACAAATTGCGCTCACAGTGTGCATGTGCTGTGGCATGCACTTCCTAACTCTTTCTTTTTCCATGTGCAAGCTCTCTGTACTTCCTCCTCGTGCGCAACCTTTTGTTATGTGACCCTCAAACCCCCGCAAGGCTGCAGTTTCCGTCACTCGTTGTAAGAAAAAGTTTTGGTCTCACGAGGAAATATTTGTCTCCATAAACGTCATGACATTCATCACAGCCTTCGTAAGAGTCTTTTCTCAATTCCATGCTTTTCGTGTCTTCTCATCAATGGACTGCCACTCTTTTCTCATTCAGCTGCCACTCTCCACTCTATTCTGATTCAGCTGCCACTCTTCACTCTATTCTCATTCAGCTGCCACTCTTCACTCTTTTCTCCTTCAGCTGCCTATGTCTTCCGTTCCCTCCTGATATCTTTGTGCCCTTACTGCGTGCCCACTCTGTCCTCAAAACAAAACTGCGTCCTCCGTTGCTTCCTGCTCCTGGGTAGCAGCATTGTGTGTTTCTCTGCCATTATGCGGCTGTGTCATCCACTCCTCTCTTGCTAGCATGTTTGCTCTATCTTCAAATAATACTGTGTCCTCCGTTGCTTCCTGCTCTGGGTAGCTACAATGTGTGTCTCCTTGTCATTATGTGGCTCTGTCTTCCACTCCTTGCTTTTTATACAGCATGTCCACAAATATCCTTATACACAAAGCTGTGTCCCCCCATTGCTCCTGCTCTTCGCAGCTGTGCTACGTGTCTGCGTATGAGAGCAGGGACAAGGGTGTGCTCGTGCAGCTGGCCCAGGAGCAGCTTGGCCATTTCCCCCTGGGCTTATTCGATGAGGAGATGAAAAATCCTGAACCGAGGTTGTGAGAGATAGGCCAGGTGTGCTCATGCAGCTGGCCCAGGAGCGGCTTGGCCATTTTCCCTTGGCCAATTCAACGAGGAGGTTAGATTATTTTGGGCCAGAATTGTGAGAGCTAGCAGGCCAATGTTAGGAGTGGGGAGATATTCTCTTCTTACAAGTTTGAAGAGGCAAAGGGCAGCAGTCTGAACATGTGACGACAGAGATCGATATAATTATTTTGCGGTGACTTGTTCTCACGACAAATCATGGTACAAGCTTGGTTTGGCGTCTTTGTCTTCTTCCTCAATGTAGACTGGACCAACACGTATCAGTTGTCAGATCAAATTACTACCATCACAACAAAGTACAAGATCGGCACAGCGGCCTGCTGCAAACTGAATTCCCTGCCAACGCTCCGTCACACAATTCGTCGCCACCACCAATTGCTGGGCGTGACACGCACAATGCACAAGCAAGGGGCCCCAAGCAAGGGCCTTGTTTCTCCAGTCACAGGTCACACTGAGTTGTGTTTAGTTTAGTTTAGTTTGGATTACAAAGGCCTCCAGCCTGGCATGGCTGCTCAACCTATGCTGCTCAACTTAAGTCACACTGAGTTGTGTTTGAAAGACTACACCAATGATATCACCATCAGAAATATGATCAAATGAATTGCAGCTGTATTTTTGCTGCGTGCCAGCAGAGGTGCGTGTCTGTTTTTGTTGCCAAATTCTGGCTATGGGCTATGGGTGAACAGCAGCTTGTTACAGACAAGGATAGGGTTACAAGGGTTACAAGGATGGCCTACAGCCCGAGACTCTGGCTGATGGCAATTGACTGGTGAAACAAAATCAACCAGTGTCGAAAATTGAAACTAAATCTGACACAAACTTGAGGAGTCTGTATGAGTCTTGATTCAGGAATGCATTGATCTCAAAATCAGTGATACTGTGATGACAAGCCA
>Ga0307963_1001109_pt1 | contig 20018 bp, 16 predicted proteins | sample OrgLakmetagen594_FD_201829 | JGI IMG/M metagenome (GOLD analysis project Ga0307963, IMG submission 201829) | Saline water microbial communities from Organic Lake, Antarctica - #594 | ecosystem: Environmental > Aquatic > Non-marine Saline and Alkaline > Saline | place: Antarctica: Organic Lake... | reverse complement strand
TCCTTGCAGTTCATATTTTTCAGCAAGTATTGACCAATGAACAACCTGCAGCCTTTCCAAAGAAAAGGCTTCATGCTTGTTCTTGCAAGAAACTAGACAGCTGACAGCTGCAAAGAACAAGGTGACTGCGCAAGCTGTGATGTCGGTTGTGTGCTGCTGGGTCAGCAAAAACCAAACATCCGAGCAACATCTGAACAATATCCAATTGAAAAGTGACTCTCTCACGCCAACCAATAAGGTAAAGAAGCTAGCCAACAAACCAATTGTATACCAGCTTGCGGACTTTTTTCTAAATAAATGCTAGGCTAGAACAAGACGCTAGAAGTCGATGTGCAAATACGCTTGCCACCAACCAACATGACTGGCTGAATGCGACCCCTTGCGCACAGTTCGTTAAGTCCCTTTCACCGGATAAAGGGAATATTGCCATCAATGTGCGTCGCCCTCCAATACCGACTTACCTGCCCAGCCATACATCTTCCAGACCCCACGTCACACACAGAGAGCTCCGCTGGCGGGCAGCTGCAATAGAACGGTATTTTACAGGTCATGAAAAATGACGTGAAAGAAGGGGAAAAAGAAAACTGCACAAGCAGTAGAAAGACACTCCCCACATAAGTTAAAGGAAAAGGAGCAACTCTTGTATCGGGTACTGTGAAAATCCATCTGCAGTGTGCTGATATGGCAAATCTCAAGGGGCACAAGCTTTTTGGCCTCACACAAAAAAAGCTGACTGGCAGTAAGGACCACTCCCAAGAATAATCATCAAAAAGGAGCTACTTTCTCAGGGGGGGGCGTCTAAAGCCCCAAACAGGGGTACTTTTACAATGTGACCAGAGTTTGGGGCCCAAAGCTGGCACTTTCTAAGCTTAGCACCCAAAAGTTCTGTGAATTCCTGAGCTTAAAAAATGCCAGTAGCAGGGCACATGTCTAATTGCCCGCGATGTGAACCCTATCTTTCACGACAAAATTTCAACAGCAGGCCACCCACCTTACAAAATCACATGATGTTTGGTGTTATGGAGTCCTTATAATAGACAAATATAAGCCGTATTCCTACAGGGTGGACATAGTACACAGTTCAAGCATGCGTTCAAGTATGCGTTCAAGTATGCTAAGGCAAGGAATGTTTGAGAAATGCGGGCAAGGATTGTGTATGTACAATGTCCTGAGGGCCGACTCTAGTTATGAGTTCTTGCACACATTATATGATTTGAGTGCGGATGAAGAAAAAGGAAATAACGTAGGCAGTGAAAAAATCGCTCCCCACTTTTATTTTGAAAAGTAGAAGCTCTGATCTGGAAACCAAAAAGCTTTTCCACAAAAAAAAAAGAGGAACACAATCCGGGGACCAGAAAATTGCAGGCTTGGGCAGTAGTTTTGGTCTGCCGTCAAGAACTCAATACTATGCTTAGTATGTCAAGCTCTTCCAAACGATTCTTAAACCAAAATACTGCTAAACTTGCTGAAGATAAAAATGTTCAGAGTCAGCTGGTGTGCGCTCAAGTAGTTTGCCAAGATCAACAGGTTTGCGAGCCGAGGGGATTCCCAGAGGGGGGACACTGGGCAAAAGCCAAAACATGCTCCTTTTTGCATGAAAGGTGCAGCTACTCACACGTCTCTCCATCAAATTGGAACCAACCTAGCTTCAAACTACTTAGACATTGGTCCCATAAGCTTGATTGTTGCCAGTCCCGGCAACCATACTAAATTCACGTTTCGGTCGTACCCCCATTGGGGGCCTCCGTTAACCCTCTCTGGGTTTCCTGTGTGATCTGGGAAAAGACGGATCAGCCAGATCAGTTTTTACAATTAGGAAGAAGTAATAAAACCCTACAAATAGGAAGAGGTAATAGTAATTGCAACATGTAAGGGGGGAAATGCTGATACATGCCAATTATCTGAAACCATTTGTTCTGCTGCTACTTCCATCACAGTGTTCGTAGTGTACAAAACTACCAACTATCTGAAACCATTTGTTCTGCTGCTACTTCCATCGCAGTGTTCTTAGTGTACAGAACTTTAGCTATATAACTCTTAGCAGAAATCAAAATGACATAAAATCAAGCTACAGCTGGCCTGACCCCTAGAAAGTTGCGTGCCAAGCTTAAAAGGGATGGCTTGGGCTGGATGCTGCTTTGGATATGGACATCCCCTTGCTTTGGCGTCTCAATCGCTGGCTGGTTTCGCATCATTGCAATGGAAAAGCTGTGACCAAAAGCCTGCAAAAGAAAGGGAAAAGGAAAGAATATCGAGCAATTTCATATGTTTCAGTGCAAGCATACATTTCCTTGCAGTTCATATTTTTCAGCAAGTATTGACCAATGAACAACCTGCAGCCTTTCCAAAGAAAAGGCTTCATGCTTGTTCTTGCAAGAAACTAGACAGCTGACAGCTGCAAAGAACAAGGTGACTACGCAAGCTGTGATGTCGGTTGTGTGCTGCTGGGTCAGCAAAAACCAAACATCCGAGCAACATCCGAACAATATCCAATTGGAAGGCGACTTGCCCTCACACCAACCAAAAAGGTAAAGAAGCTAGCCAACAAACCAATTGTCTACCAGCATGCGGACAACTTTCTTGATAAATGCTAGGCTAGAACAAGACGCTAGAAGTCGGTGTGCAAATACGCTTGCCACCAACCAACATGACTGGCTGAATGCGAGCCCTTATGCGCCACAGTTTGTTCAGTCCCTTTCACCAGATAAAGAGAATATTGCCATCAATGTGCGTCGGCCTCCAATACCGACTTACCTGCCCAGCCATACATCTTCCAGAACCCACATCACACACGGGGAGCTCCGCTGGGCAGCTGCAAATAGAAGGCATTTTATAGGGTAAGCACACCAAAACATGCGTGCAACTTTTAACTTAAGGTCTGAAAACAAGCCGTAACTTATATCGTGTATCCTGCTTGCACACATGTAGACACTGCAGTTGATTTTGAGATCGTTTATCCTGTGCTTGCACAAATGTAGACACTGCAGTTGATTTTGAGATCGTTATTCCTGCTTGTAGACACTGCAGTTGATTTTGACTTGCATTGCTACTTATGTAAGTTGACAGCAAATAGGAAAGACACTCGATTAGGAAATGAATTTGTACAAACAACAGGCTGCTTGGACCCACCAATGCAGCTTGTCCTCACAGCAGACTGCCGAAGGCATTGGGCAACAGCCCCATACTCCAAAGACACTTGATCAGGAAATGAGTCTGTACAAACAACAGGCTGCTCAAACCCACCAATGCAGCTTGTCCTCACAGCAGACCGCCGAGGGCATTGGGCAACAGCCCCATACTCCACACAGGCCGACCTTCTTTGTGTCGCCCAACAGCATGTGGGAGGAAGAGGGCTGCAAGAAAAAGTTCATACGTTCATACTGTTTTTAAAACCATGCATTCGCTTGCGTGCAAATATGGCAAATGTCAAGGGGCACAAGCTTTTTGCTCCACAGACCTCAGACAGATAGAACAAGCAACAAGTAAGAAAGTACACTCCCAACGTAAATTAGCAGACAGGTAATAAAGTCCATACCCAACGTTAACCAGCAGACAGAAATTAAAGTCCACACCCAATGTTAACCAGCAGACAGGTATAAAGACCACACCCAACGTTAACCAGCTGACAGGAAATAAAGACCACTCCTAACGTTAACCACCAAGACAGAGCTACATCCTTGTGCTCCAAAAATTTTTTTAATGGTAAGCTTCTTACCTCATCCAGGCAGCAGCAGGTGGTCTCGGGAGGACAGGCGTGTGTTGGGTCACCTGATTTGTAAGTAGGATAAGACAGAAACCAGAAGCCATATACTTACGGGGTGGGCATAGTATACATTGGGCATAGTATCCAAGAAAAAGATAATTACGCAGACAGTGGTAGAAACACATCCCACTTTCATTTCAGATATGAGGCATTTGTGAGACTGGTAACCTTATAATCTTGTTCACCGTAGCAGACTGCAAATACAAACAAATTACATTCCTTCCGTCAAACCGGAAAAGGGATAGAGTTAGGGTTAGGGTTCAGCCCTAACCACAAAGAGACTAAAGCTCTTAAACAAGCAAAAACGTCAAGCGCATACAATGATTGCAGTGCTAAGATGAGGAGCAAGCAGACAGCCCACAACATATTTACATAATGCTAGGAAGAGAGCACAGGCCACGGTAGGTAAGTTTATATATATTGCTGCTTATGAAACCTGCGAGCATTGTGCATTGTGCATTGTGCAACATTACTCATGCAAATTGAAAAGAGGAGGACAACTATGCATGATGACAGCCCTTTTCCTTCTGGTCGCAACACACGCTCAAAAACGGATTGAAGCAACACACACTCAAAAGCTGAGTGAATGCAGTACAAAGCGCAGACCACACACATAGGTTGGCCAATCAAAATCAAGAGCAAAGTTAGAAGTACAAAAATGCATGCCACAAATAAAAGCAAGCCACTTACATTGCTGGCGACCAGGAGTTGGTTTTGGGGGAGGAGTTGGTTTGGGGGGAGGTGTTGGGGGAGTTGGAGGAGGGTTTGGATTAAGCTTCACGGGGTAGCCTGCAGCAGAGGCAATGTTGAACGAGTATGATTTGTGTGTGTGTGTGCGTGTCTCAGCAACATGAGAAAAGGTGCACTGTTTCTACAACATCAGTGCAAGCAGAGTGACAGCGATATGACAAGTTTGCAGCTGCTGCTGGATCTGGTTGCTTAGCACGTTGCTTCAATTCAACCTTATTGTTGTGACAGGAGAAATGCGTGCAGGCAAAGAATATCAGAGCACCTCCCCCATTTAAGGGGAGGTGTAATGTCAGTGTTGATCAACACTGAGCTGCATCTGTATTTCGATTTGTCTTTCTTGAATGAACCCACTTGCAGCTGTGGTGATGCCGCAGATTCCCCCGGATCCCGTAGCTGCATCCTTGACTCCCATCTTGACACGGATGTAGCCCTCATCACCTGGTTAGAGGTGGTGCCAAATCGTCAGTTTTATTGATGACACGGATTAGCCCTTATCACCCGATCAGAGAGTTGGAAGTGGTGCCAAATCGTCAGATTGATTGGTGACGCGGATATAGCCCTCATCACCCGATCAGAGGGTTAGAATGGCGCCAAGTTGTCAGATCAATTGGTTTGTGTGGATGATAACATGAGCATTCTTCTGTGTCAAGTGAACCTTGTAACACTGCACATACAGCACATACTGAAGAAGCACCAGACCAGCAGGAACAAGTGACAGGTTTGCACTCATGTGCTAACAAAACAGCCAACTTACCCCACGCGGGCCCCCAGGAGTTCTTGATGAGCCAGAAGGGCACCTCCTCTTCCCCTGCTTTACCACAGTAAGTGGGGTGAGTGAAGCAGAGGTAACCTTTGATCTATGTCTATCTAGCAGGGCTTTATGTCGAGTGAAGATGATTTAATCAGTGTTGCCGGGACTTCCCTGCTTTTATGGATTGGCCGGTTGATAAAAACAGACCGAGCAAGCCAGAAAAACAGCAAAATCGCCATTTTCGTTGATTCACCTTTTGCACCAACTTATTGTTGGGAATGTTTCCCACTTCCTAAGTAAAACGTTGTACGAGTTTTTACTTGCTTCTGCCCTGTATTAAGTGGCTCCTTTTCCTTTATGACAACCAAAAAAGAAAGAACTACGCAGGCAGTTTGAAAACCACTCCCCACATTAATTGAGGAAAAGGAGCCGTTTCTTCATAGATGTAGGGAATCATTTTCACTGCCTGCAGATTTCTTAATTCTTGTTACCTGGTGGTCCGCCCTCAGCCTTAGTAACCCTATGAGGAACGAGGTCAGATGCATGAAGGCCTCCGTATCCCACCTGTGGTTGGCAGGGGCACAACATTCATTGCAAGATCAACATTCATTGTAAGATCAATCCTGTCCTCATTGTGGACTTAGATGAATTTGTGTGTTTGTGTGTATGTATGTGTGTGCGTGCACGTGTGTGTGTGTGTATGTAATTGTTGGGATATAGAAGTGTAGGTACGTTGTATATATATGTATATACACAGGGATGATACAGACATCTAATATAATGTATCATTAGCATGTAGGGTAGCATCCAAGTTCTTGGCATAAAGTAAATTGTAGCATGTCCACCTACCACTAGCACTCCATGGTTGATTTGAGATCCGCAACCAACGTCCTCCATTACACCTCCTGTGATTGTAGTGAGAAAGAAAAACAACTCAGTTTGTCTGGAAATTGCTATTAGTACACGCGTAATGATGAATGAATCCTGGAAATACTCAATGATATTTGTCGCAGCGGACGAGTTCATGCTTTTGAACACGCTTGCCTCCACCCCAAATGTCAGCATTGCTGAAACAACAAAATCGGTTTTACAATGAGATTTGTGAGCAATGCAAGACACCTTCATCAGCACACACACACACGCACACACACACACACACACAGAGACACACACACAGACACACACAGACACACACAGACACACACACACAAACACACAAACACACACACCTGCGTAAAGTTGGAAGGGCAAGCTGTCTGCTTCCACAGCCACAGCGACAGGCTGCAAAAGGACAGAAAAAAGGGGGAGGGTGAAAATGCATCCGGTGATGCAGGGTGTGCAGAAACAATTTGCACGATCAGGCTTCAAAGGGTGTTAGGAGGCGGATTGGTTGGATTAAATCTGCTTTTAATTCACAAGTTGCGTGCCACAAACACCAGTGCCTAGCACACAACGTATATAAGACATCATTGCAGCAATTGCCTTTCAATTTGAAGTACAAAATTTGAAGTACGAGGGTTATTACTGATGTCATACATGCACAATCCAATTCTCATTGGTGTTCTCAACCCTACTTAACACAATCTCACATGCATGCACACATTTCAGTTCCATCCAGTCTTAACTGCTTTAAACTATTGTGAGCAATTGATTGGATTGCAAGCGCACCTGCCGAGCCACAGCCTTGAGCAGTGCCACCTCATCGCCAGCAGGGACCTCTTGGAAGCCATCACTGCAAAAATTTTGCGTGATAATTGCTGAAACTTGAGAAGGAAGCATAAGCTTTGACAAGGCATCCATGATCTACAAACAGAAGCTGGTCTTGTGGCAAGCTGAAAAAGGCGACCGTTTTCAGGTTGTAAACGCAGATCTCACTGCATCACAGAGATCTACGCACTGCATCACAGAGATATACGCACTGCATCACAGAGATCCACGCACTGCATCACAGAGATACACGCACTGCATCACAGAGATCTACGCACTGCATCACAGAGATCTACGCACTGCATCACAGAGATACTTGTCAATCTGGCATTGCCGCAGGTCTACGCACTACATCACACTGCATCACAGAAATCTACGCACTGCATCACAGAGATACATGTCAATCTGGCATTGCCGCAGGTCTACGCACTACATCAAAGGGAGCTTTACACAAAGCATCACCACAGAGGTGCGGGCCAAACGCACTCAATGGTCACATGTCTACGCAGCACCTACTCAAAGGAAGGTGCACACATTACATCACATTAGGAAGATGCACTGATTACATTGCAACAGAGATGCAAGTACTTCGCACATGGTCACGACGTGGCGGCCCGCTCGCTTGAAGTCACAGCCTGAAATGCTCTCCACACCCGTATATGGGTAGTCTTTCTCGGTGTTGAGCCCCCCATTCTACAGTGGAAATGTAGAGCAAAAAAAGGAGGTTTCTGGGATGTGCGCTTCTTAGTTGCTGCTGGTCATTCATGATGTATGCAACAACTGCGTAGTGCTAGTTGCATTGACAACACAATGTGCACTACGCAACAGATAGTTAGGCGTATAGCACCGGCAATCCAACAAAATCACCACAGAAAATCCTGGAGGCGCAAGCATCAACAAAACCATGAACTGAAACAAGGTAGCAGGCTGCTGCTTTGACCCGTATCGCAACAGACTAATCATTGCTGCATTGCACAAAACAATTTCAAAGCTCATAACTCATTCCTCATAAGAAATGGCTATAGAGAAACAGGTGAAACTGCTTTTGGCAACGATAAATGAATTTGCTGGGAGGGGAGAAAAGCTACCCTTATATTAACTGCTCCACACTACAACTGACACAGAATGAAGAAAGTGGAGTTACGTATGCAAGCAGTAGTGATCACAACTTGGTCAGCAATTTGCAGCTTTGCGTGTGGAAACATACAGTAGTCACTCAAATTGGTAATGGCAGGACGTGAACCTCTGGCATCCGTGCTTCATTGCCCTATTCAATTTTCGTGTGTGAAAATAAAACACGTGCTCACTTAAAAGTTGGTAATGAACCTCTAGCATCCGTGCTTCAGTGCCCAATTGAATCACGGTGAGTTTCCAAACCTTTTTTTAATGCGAGCAAAACTGAGACACTAATTGGAGGAGGGGCAGCCACTTTTAGCATTTGATGCATGGAATGTGTCATCTGTTTCCCCTTAAATTCCCTGCCACAAGCACACCGTGCCAGGTTGAAGCAAGCGTGCATACTAAAACAAATGAGACCCCTGGGTCCACATGTCAGAACACTTACACACGATTAACAACCAGACTCACCGCCACAATAAAATTGTATGCGTTGTTCATCATCCCTCCGCTGCAACCCATGTCAACTTGACGGTCGCAGTCGACAAGTTCTGTAAACGAGGGCAGAATTGTGTTACTAGATTATTGGACTGATGCAGAACAGCCAATCTTAATGTGAAGTTGCAGGCAGGAAACAAAAAGAGATACAGTAGAGCAGCCTTTTCCCATATCAATCAAGGTACGGGTCTGCTTTGATCTAATGCCCCCCTGCAGTGAATCTGGATCTCGATTATTTAATGAAAAGCAACTTGGTATTTCAACCTCTTGAAGCGCCCCACCTTGCTCGCTCAGAGACTTCATCTTTTTGGTGTAAAGGCTGTTTGCTCCCTCGACAGCTCCAGTGGTGGCAAAAGACCAGCAGCTCCCGCATTGTCCCTGCGCATAAAGGCAAGATAGGTCGAGTGAGCATTTTGATTTGGTGCGTGGTAAATTTAAGCAGCTATCTTACGCATAATTTACATCTGGCCTTTTGCAGCTTTAAACTTAATCACTGTTCTTCTATATAAAAGGGTCTGCCTCCACTTCTTCTTTAAGAATAATAAGCCAGCCTGGTAAATCGACTCTGTGCCTTCAATAACGCTGTTGCTTTATAAAGAAGTAGCCTGCCTGATTTTTCACGTCAGATACCGCCCCTGCTGTACGCCAATCCAGGTTGTTGGGCAAGATGCTCGTGTCTGTGGACTCGTGCATGAAGCCTGGGATCTGGGAACTTGAGTCAGCCTGCGGACGTGTGCAGAATGGAGTATTTTAGTTTTGTTCTGGCGGTATGCTAAACAATTTATTCTCCAAAACTTACGAAGTTTGATCGAACTTGTGGTTGCTAGGGAAGGTGAGAAACAATGTAACTAAATGTTAGGAACAATTCATGCAGCAATCTTGATTGATTGCATTCAAGTTACCGGACAAAGAGTGCAACGACACTGTGTAGATCATTTGCATATGTAACCTGCATAGTCTGTCTCTGACACACACACCGCACCTCAACAGGATCCCCTCGAAGCTGAGGCTTCACGCCAAGAAGCCGTTTGAGTTCAAAGTGCGTCAGATCTGCATGAGGAGAGTCCACACTCAACTGCAGGAGTAAATGACAGGCACCATATACATGTATGTGGTTGGTTCAGGATGAGTCAATGAAACATTAAGAGGCACAAATGGGAATGATCAGAGGAACAAACATAAATTTAAGAACCAGCCCACACAGGTACCACAATGACAAGACACTGCTTAGCATAATTCTTGTTTCCGTAGAGCGTTTTTGAAATGAACGGCCATACCGTTTTAAGCCACTGAACACGATTCATGTAAAAGGGGTGCTCAGCATTAACCAAGGCTTATAACAAAGGGTAAACCCGCAAGCATTTGTCCCTATGAGTTTAGATGCCCGTTCTTGCAGGGACCTAGACGGAAGGTAACAGAAGTGTGCAATAGGTATCCAGATCCGTTCAGTCCAGCTTGAAAAAGAAGGTCGGGGATATCAGGCGAACAAGACCTCTGCTTTGGGTCAAGGAAACTAAAGACATTTTGCATGAAGAAAATGGCGTGGAACGTACGAGCACTATAGATGAACCAGCAGCTCTTCTCACTCCACTCAGATGTGAGATGACCACTGAGATAAAACGAGAAACTTGCTCAAAACAGTGACGTACTTGCCCCAAAAAACTCATTTGTTGAGAGAGGAAGTTCCCTAGATTTCTTGCAGCAGCTACGTATCAAGGGAACTTCCTGTCATCTCTAAAGAACAAGTCTGGGAACATTTGGCTGAAAAAGACAATAAGTGAAGCCTATTTATCTACTTTGACAGTCATGCCAAACGCATGTGTTGACGCCGTGTGAATACAAAACACAAAACACAAATCTCACGCACCCCACACAACACACACACAGACGTTGGTAACTTACCCAGTGGCCCAATCCCAGTGCATTATATTCTTGGGCAAACCGTGCGTGGGACACAAAAGTGTTGAGTCGCGTGCTGTATTCGCTCGCCAGCGATTGAATTTGAAGGTCGTTGCTGCCTATCATAAGGAGAAAAGGAGCGCGCGCATACGGCTTGGCGTGGCGCTCCGACCACAGCTGGAAGGCTTGCTGTGGGTTTGCCTGCAGATGAAGTTTTTGCAGCAAGACATGAGATATTATACGCTGCCAATACGACGAACAGTAACAGGAGTAAGCACGCTGATAATGAGTGGTTTATTTGAACAAGGTAGGTGTAACTCGGCAGCTGCTCTGTAGAACAGCGGAACACAAAAGAGGCTGTGAGTAGCCATCACTCCTACAGGCAATTTTCTTCGCCTACTCCTCTTCACATGAAGAACAGGCTAAATGTGACATTGTTTGTAAGCAGTCCCCCCCCCCTTCATCATCGCCGCTAGCGTGTGCTTTCTGTGCGCAGGCCTCCCATGCTCGTGATGAATCGTTCTCAGATCAAGAACTGCAGGACGTCCTTATCTTGGCCTGTTCATGCCCCGTTATTATACACACGGCCCCTGCATGCATACACGCACCAGGATGGCGTTCAGCGAGTTCTCCGCGTCCTCCCTCTTCCTGGCAAACGCACATAACGCAAAAAATAGGGTGAACACGGCTAATCTCATTTTATTTTGTTTATTTGTCAAAACAATTTGAAAGGCATTAACTTGATTGCGTGATCAAAAATGTTGCAATTATTTATTTCATTTCAAATTAGTCGCATCATTGCCGCACCAGTTGGAAGCGCTACCTACCATGAAGCGGGGACCTGGGCACCAAGGGGTGTGTAGTTTGATGCAGCGTACGAGTTCATGCATGCAAACCTGAGATTACTTCAGCATGAAATGACACATAATCAGCTTGCATTTGGTTTCTAAATGCACGTTCACATACACGTGCGCGCAACTACCCCAGACACCCCGGACACATTGAATCACCATGCATGCATAAGAAGCTCAGGTTCAGTCTACACGTGCGCCTGTTGGGGGTACATCAAGCAAGCAAATGCACAGCAAGCAAGCCGCAGCGCAGCATAAAATAAGTTCCACCTGCCTGTCGTCACTCGCTCGTACTTTTTCTGATGAGGTGCATATTTTATCTGTTGTGCACATTTGAATCACATTGGTATGGCCTGAGCCTTCCTGCACAACAACAACATCGAGAAAAGCGTTCGGCAGCGTGCACGTGCGGCCCTCGCTGCAGCTCGCTCGTCAGCACCTACAGCAGACGACGAGACAGCAATCCGGCAAAGCACATTTACAACTCATCATATTTTCACGTGGTGGTAAATCAACTGTCTGCAGGAAGACATAGCAGTGCCTGCTGCCAAAAAGCAAAGGTCATTCACGCCGCCTGTCGTCCAGCAGAGTTTGCACCCGTCAGATGCCGCCCGCCGCCTTCTCGCACCCTTTAAACCACCGTCTCGGCGTCCGATTCCCACCAAACCCCCTCATGCTCCCCCTCCAAGAAGTCACGCTGCATCTGATCCGCCTCCCCTTCCCTCCCTCGCCAACCAACTATCAGCCTCCTCTGCTCCATTACCTTCATCCACCCCCAGCGCTCTAGCAGAAAAGCTGTCTTATGCCACGACACATCGCAAGCCCCTTGCAGCTCGTGTCCCTGGCATTGCAAAGCAAAAATCGGCAACAGCAGCAGCAGCAGTAGCAGGAGAAGAGAAAGGCAACACAAGCAAGCATCTGTCCACTTCACCACCAGCGCCGACAGCAACAAAGTTCAGTCTCAGACAGCCTGCGACATCCTTAATTCAGCAGCAGCAGCAGCAGCAGCACCACCACCAGACGGCGGCTGGCACTGCCCCTACAAGCAAACTCCTCACAAGCCTTGCAGCACCTGTTCCAACAAACGCAGAGATTGCAACGCATGTCCCACACCCTAACCTGAGCCCCTCCTCCCACGTTGTTCCAGAAGCAGCAGCAGGAGTCGTCAGGAAAACGGAGCCAAGCCGGCCTGTGTTTGCCCCCTGTAAATTGCAGCATACCCACTCCTCTGGCAGCACATCGTCTCTCCCCAGCCTGGATGGCAGCATTCACCAGGACGCCACCACCACCCTCTGCTGCCTCGACGAAGCCACCTCTGTGCCAACACCAGCCACCGCTGACCCACATGTACCACAGCAAGAGTCTCATCAGGAAGAGGCCCTGCAGCTTCCTCCTGAACCTGCGCTGCCACCAACCCTCACCCTCTCACCGCCAAAATACTTGCCTAGCAGTAGAAAGCATGCACGGTTACATGTGAGACTGGAAGCCAAGGAAGCTGTCACATATCATTGCAGCACAGCAACAGCTTCAGCAAAAAGAGCACCAGCACCAGCACCAGCACCAGCACCAGCACCAGCACCAGCACCAGCACCAGCACCAGCACCAGCACAAGCACCTGCACAAGCACTAGCACCAGCACTAGCACCAGCACCAGCAGCACCAGCACCAGAACCAGAACCAGCACCAGCACCAGCAAATGCAGCACAAGCACAAGCAGCACCAGCAGCAGAACCAGCACCAGCACCAGCACCAGCAAATGCAGCACAAGCACCAGCAGCACCAGCAGCAGGTCCTTCATGGGCAGATCCTTTTTTCCTTCCAGACGTCTGTGGCTCACTTCATCTACAACATACGCAATCTTTGCTCCCCTCTCTATCAGAATCTCTCTGTGGAGGTGCGTGCACATTGAGAGTGATTACACAGCCGGGGTCATGTGGGAGTGCACAAGGGCACATGGGATTTACAATGGGCTGTTGTGCTCCTGCGAATTGTGTTTGATGTGAGCATAGACGATTGAGGAAGATTGATATTTATTTGCACACCATCTGGATCTTATAATTATTTGATCAAAGAGCACCATGTATGTGCTTTTGCTTAAAAATCTTGTAGAGCTTTAAATAATTACAACATTAATGCATGGCTGACAACCCGCCGGATCCTCATTAGTCTGTTGATTCTTTTTTTTTGTTATTTGGTGGGGCTCTGGCTAGTGTGAGCACTAGTTGAGAACCTTTCCTTAATGCACGCTGGTGACTTCCAGCGTAGACTTTTACTTTTACTTTTACTTTACATTAATCTATCTGAGTCCGCACACAATGCTTGCAAATGTTTTTGTTCTTGAGCACCAACATGATGTAAGACGTGCACTCGCTCTTTGATCATCTCCCTTTTACAAACAATGCACGGCGTTCCCTTTGATCAAGGGATGCATCTAGCCTAACTCAAATTGGCGTGCCACTTCCTCACGACTCTCCCTCACGACTCTCCCACAATGCAACCACAGGCCCTGAAGTCTCAGCCACCATGCCCTCAACCTCAGTGCCCCCTGAATCTACCTTTTGCAAAGCTCCACCTGCATCCTTGCGGCGCGTGGCGTCCATGTTGCGCCCCAAGCAGCCGTCACCCCTTGCACATCTTGCCTCCGCCCTCGGTGGGGTTGAGTCAGGGGTTGACTGTGGCAAAGCTCGTGCTCACTTGATTGCTCAGGTCGCTCAACGCCTAAGGGCTAGCAAGCTGCCAGAGGGTAGCCTGCGTCAGGGTGCAGGTGAGGGATGTGTGCTAATACTTGTAGGAGGTTATAACAATACGGCAGGCAGGCTGCCCATTAGGTTAAAAATATCTTCTCAGCACTTAAAGTGCCCCCTAACTGCAATCTTCGGACTGAAACTTGCTGTCTAGGAATTAAGGCTTGTACATTAACTTGGATGAACAAGCTTGCAACTATAAAATGCAGTTGTCATAAAAGTTTCTTGTTATGCTGGCCAAGGTTTCCAACAGCATCAGCTGTCGTCCTGCTGTGCATCGGCTGTCGTCCTTCCGTGCATCAGCTGTCCTCCTTCTGTGCATCGGCTGTCGTCATTCTGTGCATCGGCTGTCGTCCTACTGTGCATCGGCTGTCGTCCTACTGTGCATGTTGCTAAATATAATTTTGTCAACAATGCTCTGGGTGGCACCTCCCCCAACTCCTGCACCCAGAAGCCTCTCAATAAATTAGATCTGAGTGAATTTACCCTCGAACTCAATGCACGTTCTGTCAACTACGGTGCAAATATTGTTTAACCCAGACGGGCGCACACAGACGCGCCGTTTCCAGCACCATTGACATCTGCCATCAGAGGCCATTTCCAGGCCAAGCCTCATTTGTTCCATTCATTTAGTGGTGTTTCACGGCTCGTTCATGAGGCGGAGAAATACAGCATATTAATTTTCTTGGTGCTTGACTGACATAAGTGGCTTCTTCTCTTAACATAATTGGGAGTGACTTGTATTGTCTGCACAGATTCCTTTCGTTTTTCTACGCTAACTCTGCTTCTGTGATCCTGATTTGCTTAATAAATGTGTACAGGAATCCAGAACCGGTTCCATTTGCCGCCACCTTCCCTGGTATCTTCTCTTTTGCCTGCAGAAAAAGCTGTCCTTCCATCATGTCGAGGAAATGCTCCCCAACGAGAACGTCGGCAGGACCTTGATCAACGAAAAAGCTCACCAGAAACAGCTGCCATACAAGCCTTGACAGAGGACGAGCTGATCCCTGGGTGTCGCACTCCTGACAGCACTTCTGCATATGATGCGCAAGACCATGAGGTGATAAGGCAGAGCTGGGAATTTCAATTAAAATTGGCCCACACGCCAATATTAAATTTAGCCCCCCTCATTATGAAATAGCAAACTGCGAAGCCACACCAACTAGCAAAATAGAGGGGAGGGTATCCTTTTTGAGCTCATGTGTTGCGTGTAATCTACTGCAAGCTTGCCATGACGGCAATATGCATGAGCCTACCAACGTGTACCCTGCTTGTTGTTTAACCAGTGTCCTGTATCCCTGCAAATATACCTACACAAATACCTAGGTGTTAATCAAGGTGTTAATCTAGCTAGCTCCCACCTATCTGCATAGCACTTGACTGCCACATTTGTACCTGTCACACGGTAGCTGGCATTGCCATTAACGTCACAATTCTAGGATATTCCTTAATGCTCTGTCATCCAGCTCACATCTTTAAATGCTTCTTCCCTGAGCTGATACAACTCCCGTTGCTGCAGTTCTTGGAGATCTGTTTCGACGCTGCTCTTCAAATGAAAGAGATGCTTGGAGGAGAGGGCATCTCTTCAGACAACAGGAAAGATGACAGCCATTGCACGCTTGGGGAAATGCATGCAAGCCTGCTGCCTGGTGCAGCCTGGGAAACGGTGGATTGGAAGCTGATGTGCGCACTTTGCTCGTAATCTTCAAATTACTTATCAAGAACAAGAATTATAGACCTATGTTTGCAAGTGGCTTCGACAGCTATGTTAGTTCTGTGTCCTTTTTCTGTGGCCTTAGTACATGTGTGACGCTCGCTTCATTTTTGCATCTGTCAGTGATCCCGGAGTGGTCATCTAGTCTTGTAAAGTGGTATGATGTTATGGTTAGCATCACCATCTGAAGAACGTGCACCAAATATTTTTACTGTGTAAAAATTATAGCACCAGTTGTATCAAAAAATAGCATGATTGTTTTAGACAAGCTTGTGCATACGTGCACGATGTGTCCTTGCCTAGGTATTTGGACGAAAAATCCTTGACATGCAATGTGATAGTCTGCTTTCAAAGAGCCTGTCGTCGAGCGAGGGCTGTATTCCTTTACTTGCAGCTTTTGTTCTTGTGCATGCCAAATTAAAGTACTATACAAAATTTTGGATTAAATGTCTGCCAAAATTGTACATTTGCAATCCTGCCTTGTCGTAAGGTTCCTGTCAGCTCGCTGCTGCGCGTTAATCGATGATCCAGCATTTCCGTTTGCTTCCCGCAGGCTTTCCTGCATGTGAGTCATCCTACCACTATATTGTGAAAACCCGGTAGCACGATTCTTGCCAAGAGGAGGTGCAACTTGGTGTCAGGGGACGAGTGGCAGATGATGACATGACGCGGATCAATCGAACTGGAGCGGTTTCCAGCACGCTCGTAACTGGAGAAATGCTTTCCCTGCTGTCTGCCTGCTTTCAAAAACCGCATGCAAAGAATGCATGCAAAGAAGGTGGCTGGCTGGCTGGCTAGAGGAGCGGAGTGCTGGCTCTGAGCTCATGTGTCTATTTGCTTTTGTCCGCTATCCTTATAACATAATTTTACGAAATAATAATGCTTTTGGTATGAAGCTTTCCGATCAGATCTGGCAAAGTTAAAAAAAACATACCTTTACTCTCAAGCAAGCTCAGAGATGTCGAACGTTTCGTTGGCTCCCGCCTGGCAGCGACCAAAAGTGCAGCAACAAGCACAGGTGGGAAGAAAGGGAGCCTTCCCCGCAGCCTCCCCTTCTTTCCTTGTTTCTTTCTGTCGTAGTGTCCAAGAGTAGCTGCTGTCCCTGCACAGGATCCTGGGGCGGAGGGTTTAGGCGCGCCGGGCTTGCCGAATGCCGCTTTCACGAAAACCAACGTGCCCGGGTCATCGTCCTTGTCGACTCGCCTCTCGAAATGGGAGTCTGGAGGCCAGAAAATAAACTCCGCCCTCGTCGGAGACGGACCCGCACACACGGCAGCAGCAGCTGCAGCAGCAACACCACCGGACAGCAGCAAGCTCAAGAGCTGGAGGGCAGACAACAGCAGCACTGCCAACAGCAGCAGCACTCCCACCAGCAGCAAGCCCTTCACGGAGCCGCCCAGGTTTGCTGCTGCTGCTGTGTGGGGGGAAGGAGGGAAACACAGGGTTTTGGCATCCCCCCCTTCCTCTCTCTCTCTCTCTCTCTCTCCCGCTTTCCAGGCATCCCAGCTGTTCTTGTTCAGCTGTTGTTGATGCTGTGCTGCTGCATTGCCTGCTCATCGGTTGCGTTTTTGTTGTGCAAGATTGTTTTGCATGCACTTGTGCCCGACGCCCGCTCCCCTCTTCATTCCGTCGCACGCACAGCAGGTACAACAGTAACGATGGGCTGGGCGGGGGCAGCTGGGGGGGCGCGTTTCCAGCCTCGAGGGGGGGCGCTGCCGGGGGGCTCGGAGGAGGTGAGACACCTTTCCTTGTTTGAACAGGGCAAGAGGGTGCAGAGTCACAGCCCTCTTCCCCCCTTAGACCTAAACAGGGCCCTGTGTGGCTTCACCACCTGCAGACCGACTGGGCATGGACTTCTCAGGCAAGGCAAGGGAGCGATGGGGCGTTTCAGCAGGGAAAGACCAAGAGATGGGCCTGCCCAACATTTACAACCATGACCTACCCCAAGGAACACGCCCCCCGGCATGCAATTCAAGTAGGTCTTCATGTCCCATCCTACGTATGTATGTATGTATGTATTTGTATGTGTGCGTGCTTGTGTGCGTGCGCTTTGTGCGTGCTTGTGTCCTTTTTGTGTGTGTGTGTGTGTGTGTGTGTGTGTGTGTGTGTGTGTGCGCGTGCTTGTGTGCTGTGCGTGTGTGAGCGTGTGTGTGTATGTGTGTGTGTGTGCGCGTGCTTGTGTGCTGTGCGTGTGTGAGCGTGTGTGTGTGTATGTGTGTGTATGTGTGTGCGCGTTTGTGTATATGTTGTGTGCACGCATGTGCGTGTCCAATGATAGCGCATGATGTGCATGCTATCTGTGATCGCGCGTGTGTAAGCACTCTCGACATTGGGCAGCATCATTACGTTGTTAACATGCTGAGGCACATCTTCTCTCGCACAACACAATGCATGCCAATGCTACGCGGCCATAGGAACAGATTGCATCACATTCCTTGAATTCTACCAGGGCCTGCTTCTGCAATGGACACCGGTGGCGCATTCAGTGGTTTAAATGCAGGGCGCAACAAGGGTTTTGCTGCTGGCCGTGGCAGGGGCTTGGCAGGTGTGTTAGGAGCAGACGCCTGCACGTAGCATCTTATTCAAAACCAACATGCACAATGGAAAGCAGCATACATCTGTCACCTTTGCTCATCTTGCATTTCAAATTGCTTACGTAAAATTCCAGAAAATCCTGTCCCACTGTCCATACGTAGCCCCCCCTCCCAGCTCCCCTGGGTCAGCCGGTGGTGCTCGCCCCGATCCGCACCCCTCCCTTGCAGCCATGCTTGCGTCTGACCAGCGGTACGGCCACAAGTACACGCAAGCCGAGCTGAGGCGTATGTACAACGCCTTGCTGCGCGGCAGGCCTGCCTACTTTGGTGCCTTGCCTGCTCCTGCGGGGGCTCAGCTGCCTGACTACACTGGGGTACTTGATCCAGGTGCGCAGGCTGGTGCGCAGGGCTATGTCTGTTGCTGGCCTGTTGCAGGGTTACTCGCTCACGTAGAGAAAGGAATCACAGGTGTTAACTTATAAAGGTTGAGGGAAGATGTATCAAGCCACGTGAGTATGCAGGTGAAAGTCTAGTTTGTCACCATGCAATAAAGTGTCACACTCGCACCGCAACCCTGGTACCCCTGACGTGTACACCCCCTCTCATGCGCACACAGATGAGCCTGGAGCAATGGCAGCAGAGGCATTGGCTGTAGCCACTGCAGCAGCCCCTCACCACACAGACAACGGCAGCCAGGGCAGCACCAGCAACGGCTTCCTTGTGGCTGCCGGCCCCCCTTCCTCTTCCCTGCGCCCCCACCACGCCCCTGCGCCTGCCGACCGCGCGGCTCGCTGGACCGCCAAGGGTGATCCCAGTGTCACCCTCCCTCCCGCCCCCCCTCCCCCCATCCCTCCTCCCCACAACAACAATAGCAATCACAGCAGCGCCCTTAACGCCAACAGCAGCTTCAGCAGCTTGCTGGCCAAAGCGGGCCTGGTGGGGGGTGGAGCTGAGTCAGCCCCCCCCACCAATGCGGCCGGAGAAACCCTGGCTGCCGCACCCCCCCCTCCCCCTGCTGGTGGACCCTCAGCTCACTTTGGCGCCCCACCACCTCCTGCCGGAGGGGCCCCAGGATTTTCGCAGTGGAACGCCGCCACTGTGTTTGCGGCAGACCAGTGGGTGTACCGGGACCCTCAGGGTGTGGTGCAGGGGCCGTTCACCAAGGTCGACATCCTGGACTGGTTTGAGGGTGGCTTCCTGCCTCAGGTAAGGTGCCCTGATTTTCAATGGTGCTGGTTGCGCTACGCTACTTGGCTACCTATAAGATGACGGACGAGCCAACTTAGCTACTACGCTATTGGTGAAGCGTACATGCCCCTGTAGGATTTGAGCACTACTTTCTGGTTTTGCACAGATATAGCACATTTACCAAATAAGGCTGCGCAGGGAGGTATTGTAAAGTCTCCCTCAACTGCTTGTGCTTACTCAGTCTGTACTAATTATAGGCCACTAGTTGCACGCACCCCCCACCCCCTTCCTTCCAGGAGCAGCAATTCCAATCTTAATTTTGCAATTACCTGCGCTACTGCTCTTCCTGACACACACACACACACACGCGCACACTCATGCATGCACGCACACACACACACACGCAGGACCTGCCCATCAAGTCGCACATGCCGCCGGATGCACCGTACGTGCCCCTGTCCACCATGCTGCAGCTGTGGGCCTCCTTTGAGTCCAAGCAGCCC
>Ga0307963_1001106_pt1 | contig 20032 bp, 23 predicted proteins | sample OrgLakmetagen594_FD_201829 | JGI IMG/M metagenome (GOLD analysis project Ga0307963, IMG submission 201829) | Saline water microbial communities from Organic Lake, Antarctica - #594 | ecosystem: Environmental > Aquatic > Non-marine Saline and Alkaline > Saline | place: Antarctica: Organic Lake... | reverse complement strand
TGTGTGTGTGTGTGTGTGTGTGTGTGTTTGTGTGTGTGTGTGTGTGTCTGTGTGTGTGTGTGTGTGTGTGTGTGTGTGTGTGTGTGTGTGTGTGTGTGTGCATGAGAGAATCACAGCGTTTTGTCCCATTTGAACAAAACCTTATAACACGAAGTAATTATTCATGATTGAAAAATTGAAACGGTTGTAAAATTATATAGATTTTTGTTGGTGTCTTCCTCAAGTGCACTGTGTAGAAGGGTGGAGCCTGCGTGATTACAAGTATACACACATGTGCGTGGTTGCAAGTATACACACATGTGCGTGATTACAAGTATACGCACATTCAGGCATGGGCACTGGTACAAAAGTATGCACATTTACATGCACAAATTGCGTTTCCAGTTCTAGCGTACACACTTTTTACCTCTCAGGGAACTCTCCTGCAAATAAGCATCACCTGTGATGAGCCCTTTCTCCACTCTCACTTAAGTTTGTGTTTCACACTTGTGTCGAGCTTGCCTTCGCCATATCTCTGTGCACAGCAGAAGCGCTGCTCATGGTTACTGCAGCTTAGAGGGGGCAGTTTGTTATGACAAACCCCATGGTCGCCCTGCAAGACGTGCCGCAGCAAGGTGCTCCAAATTTGGAGCCTTCAGGCATGCAGGCCTCAGCTCCCCAGCCCCTGAAGCAGCTCACGTTCAACCAGGTCAGTAGGTTTGGGCAGAGGTCACTTGCTGTTCATTGAACAAAGAGGTTCAACCGATCTGCGCCTCTTTTCTGGTGCTCGTTCCTCCAGCACTCCCTCTGTCTCTCTTTCGCCCCAAGCTCACTCCTTCCAAATCTCGTGAGCTTTCACTTTGACCCTGTTGCGTCCATCAAAATACTTTACCTGCAGCTGTGGGTCAGGTGCACGTACGCAAGCAACAGTTATAAACAGCTACGCACATGCAGGCACAGTGTTTTGATGCCGCACACAACAATGAAGTGCTCCTTTGGTTTTCTGTAAGCCTCACGTAACTGCGCACCGCTTAATCCCCCTTCCTCCTCCCCCCTTCCCAACTTATGCCGCAGAACATGACCCATCGGCACGTTCACAAACCCGCGTGACACACACACACAACTTGATTGCGTATCACACACAACTTGATTGCATACAGAACACACATGTGTGTTTTGCTGCGCACAGCTCAAAGAAGCCCACCAACGTTTCCCTACGCGCTGGAATCAAATACTGGACAGAGGAACCGCAGGGGATGGGGGGGAAACATCTCCAACGAGGCACGCGGGAAGCAAACCGGCAAGCAGGCATGCAAGCAGGCCAGGTAAGGCATTTGGTTTATATTTGAGGCGTCCGTACTGGTGCTCCTATGTCTGAACAAGCCAGCAGGAGGGAGGAGGTTTTGTGGAGAGATCTCCCTCCCTGGTCCTGATTGTGGGGCAGAATTCCACAGAGGAAAGTTTTGTAGTAGGAAAGAGTTATACAGACGTGAGTCTTGTAGTTTGAAGGCAGACCAGCGAAGCTGCATTGGCTTTCAACAAAAATTCAGGGTTGCCCGTATTGTCACCAATGAAGGGAACCATACCTTAGTTGTCTCCGCGTACAGCATCCCGGACCTGATGGTGATTGTGATGAGTGTCCCGGACAAAGCGGCGCGGCAATCAAACATGCAAACATGAGTAAAACGTATCTGCAGCAAACAAAGCTTGGCGCACGAGATGGTGAGCAGCTACTATAACCAGCACATCCTGTTAGGAGGGCTTTCAGGACCTTGACGTCCTTGTGGTTTTTGAGGCACTGACTTATTTTAATGGACTTGTTAGATGAGGCTCTATTCTGTCTATACCGTGGAGGCATGGCTTAGCGTACTAAGTCTGCTAAAAGGCAGCAGATTGGGGACAGTAGAGGGATCAGGTCGTGAGCGGGCTCATCTCCCTTTCTGGTAGAGAGGGCTATTTTTTTGCAATACGAGGCTGTAAATTTTCATCCATTGAACAGACCAGGGTTGTTCAGTTGGTTCGGCCAAAAGTTCAGGTCCGCAAACTTTCACGCATTTCAACGAATTTGAAAAGTGCCGTTCGGAGTTTGGTCAAAGTTCGACAAATTTCTAAGAGTTCGTCAAGCTTTACAGCTTGCGTTTGTCTTAATTGCAAGGGACAGCAGCCCCCCCCAGTTCAGTCCCACTCTTTCCTTGCAGTAAAAGTAACATGTTTGATGATTTGAATATGAAACATGATATGTAATCTGTATCAAGCCAGGAAGTTTCTTTGGTCTTATGGCTAAACTTGACACGCATATTTGAACCGCTAAGGATTTGTACTACGCGGCACTTGCACTTCACCTGATGGTTTTCCTTTTGCTGCTCTACAATGATGACATGGTCCCATTCCGGCCCCCTTTCCCCCCCTATAATTATTTATAAACATACACAACTAATTGGGAAGATTAGAAGGTGGGGGGAGGAGCCCAAGGGCCCGTTTCCCAAATTTGCACATCTAACCCTTCAAACAGTTCGAGGGTTCTATAACTTTCACGAACTTTATTGAACCCTTGCTCCCAAAATTAACAAACTGAACAACCCTAGAACAGACTGTAGATCAGGGGCAGACCTAGTGGGGGAGGTGTTTCTTGAAGCGGAAATCCAAAACGTTGATTTTTTTGGAGTGTTTGTTGGGGTAGGCTAGAGGCACGTTTACATAAAAACAGCGTGCACATATACATAAATTCGGCGTGCACGTAAACATATAAACAGTGTGCACGTATGCATTAAAACAGCGTGCACGTGTGCACGTATACATAAAAACAGCGTGCACGTATACTTAAGAACAGCGTGCATGTATACATAAAAGCAGCGTGCACGTATACATAATAACAGCGTGCACGTATACATAAAAACAGCGTGCACGTATACATAAAAACAGCGTGCACGTATACATAAGAACAGTGTGCACGTATACATAAAAACAGCGTGCATGTATACATAAGAGCAGCGTGCGTGTACACATTTAAACAGCGTGCATGTATACATTAAAACAGCGTGCACGTATACATAAAAACAGCGTGCACATGTACATAAGAACAGCGTGCATGCGGCAATTATTCAAGGAACCTCCGGCTAACTGTCATGCGGTGTACACATGAACGCTCCTGGCCAACCCCAGTGTTATGCCCATAAGCAAAGGGGCACTTGATGGTCATGCACATGCACTTGCACTCTTCCATTATTGGTAAGTGAGCAAAAGCTATGCTGGACGTTGCATAACTTGACACACGCTGTATGCTATATGTAATACGTAGGCTTTACTAGAACCGTATATATATAACATATTGTATATGCACTATGCACCCTAAGTGAATCATATTTTATAACCGTGTGTACCTCTCCAATAAAACATTCCACGTTTATATCGTTCTTTTGCCCTGCGGGATGATTGCAGAAAGCTTGAGTATATATTTTTCTCCAGGTCGCGCGGAATTGGTGTAATGAAAGTGTTTAGCATGATTGCATCGTCCCTGCTAAAAATACCATGTATACAATGTTACACGTACAACTGCATGGTTTTGGCCAACCCTAGTTATATGCGCAGGGTCAACCGGAACGAAACGTGTGGACCGTTTTGTAGTAAAAGACCCCTGCCAATAATTTGCATCTAAACAGGGTGGGGGGCCATCATACTACATCTTTGGCAGGGAAACTTTCAATGTACGGTCATACATAGTTCTAGCCAGCCCTACACATTTGCATTACTTGGTGGCATTGAGGGCTTCTTGGCCTTTGACTTCTTACGGGACTTCCACCGGTGAAGAACCCCAGAAGAACCCCAGAAGAACCCCAGAATAACCCCGTTTTTTACAACCCCCTCCCTGAACGATTGCGCTTAGTCATCCAGCCTGCACCTCAATGTATGACACTAGTTTAATCATGTGTGCCTGAAGGATGTCAGGATTGCACCCTAAATGTAAACATATGGTTCTGGCTGACTACAGGTGTGTATTTAGGGTTGGCCAGAGCCGTATATATACACTGTATATGACCATACATTTTGTGATTTATCTGCCGAAAATACCGTATATTCACCGCAAGTATAAATATGGTTCTGGCCAACCCTATGTGTATATGTTGCGGTCGTCAAGCGAGAAAACATACTTGTGCAATGTAGCGCGATTCCTTGGGCCGAATTGATCCTTGAATCTGATTAGCGCGTCCCTTTACTTATTGCTGATTGCTGATATTAAGGACTTTGCCCATGCACATGTTCCTATTCGCACGCAGGCACCGCCAAAAGCAGGAGGCAGAGGGCTCTGTCGGATACGGAGCGACGACGAGCTGGAAACTTTTGCTCCCAGGGTTTGTGCATCGAAGGTCTGGATGGAAACCAGGTGCGAGAAACGTGATTCTAAACACACTTGTTTTTGCTACGTCCGTAGCAGCCTGATCAGGTAAGCACGCACATGTACTCTCACACACACGCACACACACAAACACACAAACACACACACACACGCAAACACACACACACACGCAAACACACACACGCAAACACACACACAAACACACACACACATACTCCTGGTCTCAGGTGGTGCTGCACCACAGCTGGCTGGTGGAATGGGTGACAGAGATCAAGCAATCACGCAGGGCCACTTGGCCCAAAGAACCTGACTTTGAGGCACGTTACCAGGCTTGCACTGATCTGTCCATTCCTTGCTCGCGCTCGCTGTTGTGCAAAGACCATTATCTGGGGCTTGCTGCGGTGCGACAATCCATGATTTGTGAGACAAGTGACCAGACTTGCATTGAGCTGTCCATCCCTTGTTTGGGTTTGCTGCGGTGCAAAGACCATTATCTGGGGCTTGCAGTTTGCAACGATCCATGATTTGTGAGACGAGGCTGAGGGAGGTCTAATAACTCGACAGGTCACAAATACTTGTTTTAAACATATCTATGAGGCATTCAGCCAGGGATGGCTGCTCAACCTGTAACAGGTGGATCCCAGAACAAACAAACAACAAATCATTGCTGCATTGCCCTGGCTGGTTTGGTACGCATATTGAGACCCGTTCACGAAAACAGGAGGTGTCCTTTGACACACCTTAAGTCTTGCACACACACAGTCAGCCCTCTTCCCATAGACATCTCCTGCCCAAGCGCCTGCTCACCGCAGTTGTGTCCGAATGGGCAACAGCAAATCACACAAAACACGTCACGTCAGTTCATGTCAGGTCACGTCACACAAAATGGCACACAAAACACGTCACACAAAACACGTCACACAAAACACGTCGCTCAGGTCACGTCACACAGAGTATGTTACACAAAATGCACTCACAGGATCTGCTGAATGAGATTGATGACCCACAAGAGATGACCAGTGACCAGGTGGAGGTAGGTGCATCGAGTCCAGGTGGAGGTATGCGTGCTTCGTGTCTGTGTGTTCAAAGGAGCAGTTCAAGCACGAACTAGAGAAGAGGTACGAGCGAAGGCCAGATACAAATACGAAGTCATGACCGTACTTCTTCCGATCCGAATTGTGGTGCTAGTGCAAAAGAATGTGCGGCTAAATGCACCCTTGAAAGCTGCAGGAGTAAGCGCGTTGGCGGGATCTATTCAACGGAAGGGCGCAGTTGCAGCTGCACACAAATGCAGCCTCCCCTACGCCTCCAAGCTTATAAGCTTCTAAACATACCCGTGTTAATTTTAAACGTAACACAATAAGTAAGGTGCATTTTCACTATAAAGCGCAGCATACAATACCATGCCATGCGTTCGTACGCATTTATCAATTGTTGTTTGCAGGCCCTCATGGATATGGATTCTGTACGCAGTGCTTTACGCTTCCGTGCGATGGCTGGCACGACGGCCAAGGCCACAGCCGTGTACCTCAACGCCTTGGACATAGATGTCATGGAATCCACTGTCGACAGCACGTACAAGGTGTGTGTGTGTGTGTGTGTGTGTGTGTGTGTGTGTGTGTGTGTGTGTGTGTGTGTGCGTGCGTGCGTGCGTGCGTGCGTGCTAGCGTGCGTGCGTGCGTGCGTGCGTGCGTGCGTGCGTGCGTGCGTGCGTGCGTGCGTGCGTGCGTGCGTGCGTGCGTGCGTGCGTGGGCGCGTGCGTGCGTGGGCGCGTGCGTGGGCGCGTGCGTGCGTGGGCGCGTGCGTGCGTGGGCGCGTGCGTGCGTGCGTGCGTGCGTGCGTGCGTGTGTGCGTGCGTGCGTGTGTGTGTGTGTGTGTGTGTGTGTGTGTGTGTGTGTGTGTGTGAGTGCATATGTTTTCATGTGTGTGTATGTTTGCGTGTGTGGTGTATGCATATGTTTGCATGTGTGTGTGTGTGTGGGGGGGGGTGCGTGATGAACTCATTTAGTGTGCTTGTGTGTGTATGATAGTGTTTATGCCACTTATTTGGTGCTTGTATTTGAGATCAGAGGAAGAAGTCGCAGGGTGGACCGCTTGCGCTTCTTTGTATGTAAGTCATAGCCAGTGACAGCTACATACTTTTCAATGTGTGTGTCACTGCTGAAACATATCCCAGACGCAGAGTATGTGTAAAACATGTTAAGTGCACACTTCACATTTCCGGTCTGGCCAGTACTCCTTCAGTGAGGCACATGCGTGTACCTACATACTCCTACCTACATAGGTAGGACATGCGTGTACCTACATGCAGGGCAATGCGTGTACCTACATACAGGGCACATGCGTGTACCTACATACTCCTACCTACATAGGTAGGACATGCGTGTACCTACATACAGGGCACGTGCGTGTACCTACATACAGGGCACATGCGTGTACCTACATACAGGGCACATGCGTAGGACATGCGTGTACCTACATACAGGGCATGTGCGTGTACCTACATACAGGGCACATGTGTGTACCTACATACAGGGCACATGCGTAGGACATGCGTGTACCTACATACAGGGCACGTGCGTGTACCTACATACAGGGCACATGCGTGTACCTACATACTCCTACAGTGAGGCACATGCGTGTAAAAGTAAACAAACAATTGTTTCAGATTGTTAAACAATTGTTTCCTGGAAGGAATCAGATTTTTTCTGTGAACTAGCGCAGCTTCTAGTGTGTCTTGCTTGCACCCTGCGTCTACTGTGGGATTCTAGTGTGTCTACTGTGGAATTCTAATGCGTCTAGTGCGCCTACAGTGGGATTTTATTGCGTCTACAGTGGAATTCTAGTGCGTCTAATGCGTTTACAGTCGGATTCTAGTGCGTCTAGTGCGCCTATAGTGGGATTCTAGTGCGTTTGCAGTGGGATTATGGTGCGTCTAGTGCGTTTACAGTGGGATTCTAGTGCGTCTACAGTGGGATCGAGTGCGTCTAGTGCGTTTACAGTGGGATTTTAGTGCGTCTAGTGCGTTTACAGTGGGATTTTAGTGCGTCTAGTGCGCCTACAGTGGGATTCTAGTGCGTCTACGGTTGGATTCTAGTGCGTCTAGTGCGCCTACAGTGGGATTTTAGTGCGTCTACAGTGGGATTCTAGTGCGCCTAAAGTCGGATTCTAGTGCATCTTGCTTGCACCCTGCGTCTACTGTGGGCCGCACACAACCCGTGCATGTGTCCTACTACAGTCCTACTACAGTCCTACTACAGTCCTATCACAGTCCTCCTACAGTCCTCCTACAGTCCTACTACAGGCGTACTTGTTTGCTGCGCATGCAAGCACAGAACGCAACCATGCAAATCGCTGTGTGTTTCTCGTTCGTTTGCAGCGTATCCAAGCACAGAACGAGGGGACCTGGAGGAGCACAAGCATGATGGAGAGAGAGAACAAAAAGGTGCTGTGTGCTGAATCTAAATCTTGGGTGTGTAGCAGAGATCGTTTTTTGGAAGCACCCTCACGGTCACTTTTAAAGGTGCAAGGGCACCGAGGTTAACGTTCTTGTGCTTTTGTCGGCGAGTTTGAATGGCAAACGGGAGAATGATTGGGTATGGTGCTTGCATTATAATGACTGTGAATATGCATGGAATCAGTTTTGAATTATGTGATTATGTGGCTTGCGTGGCCTTTATTGTACACAATGCGTGCTTACGTGCAAGTTACTCTACTATGGATGCTCTATTACACACACTGCATGCATGGAATTGGTGTGTGTTTACGGCTCATGGTTCAGGCTTTTCCTGCACTATGAAGGTGTGCTTCATGCAGGAGTGCCTTCAAGAAGGTGGGCTCTATGCCAAGTTAACACCTCACTCAACACCTCATCTATTACCCCCACCACTGAGCAAGCAAGAAATATCCAGAAGCCTGACCATTTAAATTCTTTCTCGAATATGGCATCAGAACATGAGACTGGCCATTATAGTATGCCCTGACCAAACCCCATACTCCTGACCACGCCCATACTCCTCACCACACCCATACTCCTGACAACACCCATACTCCTGACCACACCCATACTCCTGACCACACCCATACTCCTGACCACACCCATACTCCTAACCACACCCGTATTCCTAACCACACCCATACTCCTGACCACACCCTCCGCACCGTGCAGACGAAGTTTCAGCCGCCCAAAGTGTTTGCTTTCTTGCTGGGGGAAATGGATAAACAGGTGTGTGTGAGTGTGTGTGTGTGTGTGCTTGTGTCTGTGTGTTTGTGTGTGTGTTTGTGTCTCCTGCAGCAAACTGTGCGTGTTTGGTACGACTGATTGACACTGCGTAGACCTCGTGGGTATGGTATTGCTCAAAGGATGTGGGTATCCCCGTCACGAAGTGACAAAGATAACACAGAAGAAGTCAAAGCATTGCACTATTGACACCCTCCCTTCTCCTTTTCTTATGTTCCTGGTGTTTTTTTATCTCCCTGATACCAAAGCTCAGCTCCCCCCTCCACATATGTGAGTGAATCAGTATCTCACTCTGAATCTTACTCTGCATCTTTATTACACTCTGTGTCTCACTCTGTATCTGTATCTCACTCTGTATCTCACTCTGTATCTCACTCTGTATCTGTATCTCACTCTGTATCTCACTCCGTATGTGAGTGAATCTGTCTACAAATCAGATAAATAAACGCAGTACGGTATACAGTGATTGTTAAATGCAAACGAGTTACAGTGTCAAGGTGGACCTGTTACCGTGGCCCCTTCTCCTTTTCTTCTGTTCCTGGTGTCCTATGTCTTTCTGTTCCTTCTGTTCCTGGTGTCCTATGTCTTTCTGTTCCTGGTGTCCTACGTCTTTCTGCTCCTGGTGTCCTATGTCTTTCTGCTCCTGGTGTCCTATGTCTTTATGTTCCTGGTGTCCTATGTCTTTCTGTTCCTTCTGTTCCTGGTGTCCCATGTCTTTCTTCTGTTCCTGGCGTCCTATATCTTTCTGATGTCAAGGCTCAGCTTCCACCTTTCCTTTTCCCCCGGCCCCATCTCCTTTTATATTCCCCTTCCCTTCTGTCATAAATACTCCCTCTTCTGTCGTCAACTATAAATGACCATTATGGTACTGCAAAGGCAGGACAGCGCAGAGCGGCAGCCGGCTGCAAAAAAGGCAAAGCACGCAGGGCTGTACTTTCCGTCCTCCCTGTATGCCCTCATAGTTTGATCTGAGATCTGATGTTTCTTGCCTGTTCAACCTCACGTGCGTTGCTGTGTGCACGACCTATAGCATTCATACTTCGAGCTGCGTATTTCTTGCCAGTAGAATCCCATGTGCGTTGCTGTGTGCACGCCCTGGCAATGTGTGTGTGTGTGCTTCTCTTCTTTTCATTCTCCAGGTGGAATGTTGCGTGTTTCTGCACCCATTGGGTGGTGCAGAACACAAAACAACATCCTTTCCTAATCCATGCCGGTAGTGTTCACACTACCGGCGTTTGTTCTTTTCTTTTCTAGGTAACGTAAGGGGTTGGATCGCCTCTCTTCTGTACCTCTCTGATTCAGACCAGTCACACTGTAATAGAGAGAAAAACGGCAAATTTTGCAATCGTATAAAACGGCCCAATTTGTTCAATACAGAAAAATACGCGTGAAATACGATACGGCGTATTATCCGAATACGTCGTATGACGCATCCCTGATACTAACAGTGCATGAACAGTGCATTGACATGTGTAAACGGTATATACTGACAGTTCATTAACAATGTAAAAACGGTATATACTAACAGTGCATTAACATGTATAATCAATATATACTGACAGTTCATTAACAGTGCACAAACGGTATATGCGCGGTGCACTAACATTGTATAAACGGTATATACTGACAGTTCATTAACAGTGCATAAACGGTATATACGCGGTGCAATAACAATGTATAATCAATATATACCGACAGTTCATTAACAGTGCATAAACGGTATATACGCGGTGCACTAACATTGTATAAACGGTATATACTGACAGTTCATTAACAGTGCATAAACGGTATATACTAACAGTGCACTAACAATGTATAATCAATATATACCGACAGTTCACTAACAGTGCATACACGGTATATACTAACAGTGCATTAACATGTATTATCAATATGTACTGACAGTTCATTAACAGTGCATAAACGGTGCACAAACCCTCTGTGCATACTAATTAAACAAGGACACTACAGAAGGGCAACTCACGCTGTTCCTCACCACTGCCTTAACATTGTACACGCAAGCATCGTTCTTTGCCCCACTAAAGCGTGACACATAAAGTTGGCGAGGGTGGCTTTCTCCTCCGTTATCACTGACTGGCTGGCTTTCTCCTCCGTTATCACTGGCTGGCTCTTTCTTCCTGCCTTCCTCAGGTCGACGCGGCCAAAGTCATCCAGAGCAGGTTCAGGAGCTTCATTGCGCGTAAGCACAGGGGTCAAGACGGGGTAATGAATGAGAGCCGTGGCCTAGAGCCCGCTGCTAGCTCTCGAAAATTAAGCAGACGTCAGTCCATGGCATCTGTGGTAACGCGAGCCAGGTGTGTAGGTGTGTGTGTGTGTTGTGTGTGTGTGTGTGTGTGTGTGTGTGTGTGTGTGTGTGAGTGTGTGTGTGTGTGCGTGTGTGTATATATATGTGTGTGTGTGCGTGTGTATATATGTGTGCGCGTGTGTGCGTGTGTGTTTGTGTGTGTGCGTATTTCCGTGTGCGTGTTGCGTGCTTGCTCTACGTGCAGACATCAGTCTGTGGTATCAGTAGAGTTGGCCAGAACCATACATTTATAGGTATATACGGTGAACATACGGTATTTCTAGCAGGGAAATTACCATACATACGGTCATATACGGTGCAGATGTATGGTCATGGCCAACCCTAGGCATCTGTGTTGGCGTGAGCCAAGTGCGATATTTGTGAGCTTGGTTGTGTAAGTTTAAGTGCATGTGTGCTTGCTGTATCAGCAAATGACAGTCCAAAAGGCATCAGTGTTGGCGTGAGCCAGGAGCGATCCATGTTAGCCTGGATGTGTGCTTTCATTGTGTGTGCGTGTTGTGTGCTTGATGTTTTGGCAGGCATTCTTTCACGCAATTTTCGTCGGGGGTAGCAACCGTTTTAGCAAAGTGTGCTCTCTTTGGCATAGTCCTCGCCAACTCCCTGCGGACAAACCAGGCTTTAAACAGGCTGAGAAGACAGGTTAAACCAGGGTTGTTCAGTTTGGGGTTTGGTCAAAAGTCTGGGTGAAAAAAACCCTAAAATGACGTTCACAAGCTGGCCCTTTTGTCCTTTTTCGAGTTTTCGGGTCCAAAATTGCAGCACAAACAGCAGGAAAGAGCCTTAGATGGCTGTCACACGTTCTGATCTTTGTGTATTAATTGACTAACTAAATCATTATATATATGTAAGATAATACAAGCGTGTGTTGTACAAGTTTGACCACGGGAACCAGCAACATCCTCCGTTTTGATTTTTGTGTATAAATTAATTAACACATTATATGTATATATGTAAGATAACACAAGCGTGTGTTGCACAAGTTTGACCACAGGAACCAGCAACATCCTTCGTTTTGATAATTGCTCATTGAACTGCTCAAACGGTTCGAGGGTTCCAGAAATTTCAGGGTTCCAGAAACTTCATCAAACCATTGCTCTCAAAATGAACTGAACAACCACCCTGAATTAAACGTAAAGTGCCCTCTGTCCTACAGCAGTGATTTTGATTTTCCGGGAGGACCTTGAAAGTTACATCGGCAGTGTGACCCCTCCCCTCAAAATTTCAGAAAAGGAGCCATACTGATAACATGCTCCGTAAAATTTTGGAGATCTTTTAATGTGAAGCAGATCTCTGGGGACCTGGCGGATGTAACATGAGGCCTGAAGCCTGTTTCCTGGTAAGAGCTGTTAGTAAGACACTATGAGCAGAAAGTGCTAGATGGCTGTTTTAGCAAAAAAGAAGGTGCTACGCCCTCCTGACATGTGGTTAAAGCATTTGTATTGCTGTCTCAACCGTAACGATGGCATTTGACCCGCCTGCAGGTATATGGAGGAATATGTCTCACCGGCATCCTTTAAATCAATCAAAGATGATCCTGAGCAGCTGAAGGTGTGTGATTGTGTGTCTGTGTGTTTGTATTTGTGTGTGTGTGTGTGTGCGTGCGTGCGTGCGTGCGTGCGTGCGTGCGTGCGTGTGTGTGTGCGTGTGTGTCTGCATGCGTGTGTGTGTGTTTGTGTGTGTTCGTGTGTGTGTGTGTGATTGTGTGTGTTTGTGTGCGCGGGGTGCACATGCAAGTGTGCATACATACACATGTGCTCGTCTGTGTGCCAATGTTCTCGCAGAGCCTCACACTGGGGTCTTTGATGATTTGCTTTCCCCCTCACAAATACTAGTTACCTTGTGTGTCTTTAATGGTGTGCATTAGTGGTGTGCACTAGCTAAATGGTGTGCACTAGTTCGATGGTGTGCACTACTAGACTAGTAGACAGATGCACTAGTAGACCGCTAGTTCAACGGTGCGCACTAGGCAAATAGTGTGCACTAGCTAAATGGTGTGCACTAGGCAAATAGTGTGCACTAGCTAAATGGTGTGCACTAGGCAAATAGTGTGCACTAGCTAAATGGTGTGCACTAGTTAATTGGTGTGCACTAAGCAAAAAATGTGCACTAGCCAAGTGATGTGCACCAGTTTAAGTCACCGTGTGTGTTAAATGGTGTGCGTGTAGTGCTCTTTGGCCGCATGAGATTCCTCCAATTTTGCACGGTGTCAATGTACACAGCTTTGGTTGGTGCTGCTGTGCTGCTCACTCACACATGTACACCCATTATAATTGCCTCTCTCGAGAATTAAGAATTTGACTCTTGAGCATTAGTATCTTACGTCATTGTTGACTGAAATGCTGCACTGCACTGCATCAGGCCCAAGGAACGAATACAGCTTACAGGCAAGGGAGTAGGCACAGTTCAAGCTCAACCCTTGTACGCTGACTCAGTTCAACCCTCGTACGCTGGCACAGTTCAAACTCAAACTCAAACAGTTCAAACTCAACTCAAACTCAAACTCAAACTCAAACTCAAACTCAAACTTCAAACTCAAACTCAAACTTCAACTCAAACTCAAACTTCAAACTCAAACTCAAACAGTTCAAATTCAACCCTTGTACGCTGACATCGTGCTATTGGAGGAATCGCACGCGGCCAAAGAGCACATTCCATTTCACTGCTGGTCATAGTTTGGTGACAGTACCATCATTAATGTGATCACTACCATTGGTGTAGGTGATGGCCCAAGAGGTTTACGAGCGCATTTCAAAGGAGAGAGTAGATATGACGGAGGAGGAGCTGAGGTTGGCTGCAGACCACGAAGCCTACCTGGCAGCTAGGCGGATTGACAAGGAACGCAAGTAGGTGTCTGTGTGTGTCTGTGTGTTTGTATCTGTGTTTGTGTTTGTGTTTGTGTTTGTGTTTGTGTTTGTGTTTGTGTTTGTGTTTGTGTTTGTGTTTGTGTGTGTCTGTATGTGTTTGGGTGTGTGTGTATGTGTGTGTGTATGTGTGTGTTTGTGTGTGTGTGTGTTTGTGTGTGTGTGTGTGTGTGTGTGTGTGTGTGTGTGTGTGTGTGTGTGTGTGTGTGTGTGTGTGTGTGTGTGTGTGTGTGTGTGTGTGTGTGTGTGTGTATTTGTTTGTGTGCATGCAGGTATACAGGCCAGGAAAGGTAAAGTCATTTTAAGGAGGTATGGCAGGAAGGCTCCGAATGTATGGCAGATGAATTGAGATGGGCATACAGCTCCAGACAACCCCTTGTGACAGCCACACACTGTCTCTGCAGCAACCATTCGCACCAACCTCTTTGCAGACATAATTCTTGTCTGTGTATTATTTGTGTGTTTGTATGTGTGTGTTCGTGTGTGTGTGTGTGCGTGTGTGTGTGTGTGTTTGTGTGTGTGTGTGTGTGTATATGTGTGTGTGCGTGTGTGTGCATGTGTGTGTATGTGTGTTTGTGTGTGTATGTACGTGTGTGCGTGTGTGTATGTGTGTTTGTGTGTTTGTGTGTTTGTGTGTTGTGTGTGTGTTGTTGTGTATGTACATGTTTGCGTGTGTGTGTGTGTGTGTGTGTGAACGTCGCAGCCGTTTGCATTTGCTCCCGCAGAGAGCTTGCAAGTGAGGCAACAAACCTAGATCTAATGATCTTTGGTGCGCCCTGTTTTATGTAATGCACGAAAAGTACGCACACTCTTGATTTGCAGTATTGCCGTGAATGCATAAAATAAATTGCTGGGTCATGTCATCTGAATGCAAATGCAGGGAGAAGGCGCGCAAGGTGAAACTTATGCTAAAGGAGGACGAGCGTGCGAAAAAGCATGCAAAGCGTGCCAAGGAGAGGGAGGAGCAGAGCGCAAAGGAGAAGGCAGAGAGAGAAGAGCGCAAGGAACAGGTGCTCATTTGTGTGTGTGTGTGTGCGGCGTGTGTGTGTGCGGCGTGTGTGTGTGTGTGTGTGTGTGTGTGTGTGTGTGTGTGTGTGTGTGTGTGTGTGTGTGTGTGTGTGTGTGTGTTTATGTGTGTGTGTGTTGTGTGTTGTTTGTGTGTATTCCTGTGTGCACGGCATGTGTGTGTGTCGGGCTCAAAATCGCAAGATGACTCTTAAGTATTTAGTTGCCAGGCAGTAGCGAACTCTGCTAAAGACATTGTCGACGTGTGTTGGTAGGTTTCCAGTTGTTCACACATAACATCTCAGAGCGTCAGATACAGGTGGCTCTCAAAACGATGCTTGCTTCCAAAAACTGCGAAGCACCAAACATGTGGCGGTGTGCTTCCTTTGAAAACTGCTAAATTCATTGTGTCACACTTGAACTCTAGTTATTTGGGGGTGCAGCATAGTCACTCATGTCAATCTTGATATCGATCCATTTACTCTTGCTCTTTATCCAATTGCTCATGACTACTCGTTTTTGTATCACTAGAGCTCTAGATCTTGGGGTGCAGCAAAGCAAAGTCACTCATGTCACTCATGCCACTCATGCTTCTCATTTGATTATCCTCTAGTGATCTTTTAGTTCTCCCTGGTACCCACAATTGCCTTTCTTCTTAAATATAAAATCCATGCCTTCTTCTTATCATTCTTATTACTTCGGGGAGGACCCTAGCTTTCAAGCCGTTGGGACCAGTCCTTGTTAATGATTCAGCCTTTAAGCTGTTACGACCAGTCCTTGTTAATGATTCAGCTTTCAAGCCGTTGTGACCAGTCCTTGTTAATGATTCAGCCTTTAAGCCGTTGTGACCAGTCCTTGTTAATGATTCACCACCATCCTGCGATGCTAACAAAATACAACGCAAAATGAGTCAAGCTGCTTGTGCAATACAAACATTGATTTTACAAAGCTGTTTTTACAAGGCTGATTTTACAAGGCTGCTTGTGCAATACATACATTGATTTTACAAGGCTGGTTGATTTTACAAGGCTAATTTTACGAGACTGCTTGTGCATTACATACATTGATTTTACAAGGCTGATTGATTTTACAAGGCTGCTTTTACAAGGCTGCTTGTGCAATACATTAATTTTACAAGGCAGGGCTTTTTTAAATGCATGAAAATGCAAGCACTGGGTCTGAAGCTTTTCTCCGATCTTCATCAGCGTTGCCTCTTACGGATGTCAAACACCGATCTTCATCACCGTAGGCTCTTACTGTGCTCCTCAACACCCTTTCGACACACAGAAGCGTCAAATGCAGCTGGCCGCCAAAATGGATCGAGCAGCCAAGCGGCGCTCGGCACACAACAGTCGGTCAGCCACTGCTTGTGAAGTGCGGTCCCTTGGTGAGTGATACTCTGGGCTGGGTGCAAACTCATAGAATGACCCTACGCTGATCAGGCTTGTGCTAGTACGATCAGACAGTACGATACAATTAGGACGGTAAAGACCGTCTTTTCTTAAAATACGGCGTCTTAGCATATTTTTGTGACCGTAATTTACCGTCTAGACGGTAGATTACGGTATGGTGTACAGTACGGTGCCAAGCTGGCACTGCCAGTGCAAAAATGGCCTCTCCGCCCCAAAACCTCTCAATTTCGCTCCCCTTTGTGCCCCTACCATGTGCTGACGCCACACAATGCTTCCATGAACGACCCTGAGGCTGGGTTGGGGCTGCATCAGCTCGGGGGCTGGCACTGTCAGTGCAATTTTGGCCTCAGAAAGGCCTCTCCACCCCAAACACCTCCCATTTCCACCTCCAGCATGCTCCCCTTATGAGCTGACGCCACACAATGCTTCCCTGGACGACCCTGGGGCTGGGTTGAGGCTGCATCAGCTCGGGGGAAGGGCCCAGCAATGGCTTGCATGGAAACTCAAAATCGGACGCAGTACTTTATTCCTGTTCAATAATTTGTGTTTTATTCATTAATTATTGTTGCACAAAGAAAAGAAATGTTATGGGTCAACATTGGAGCCAAACGGCCAAATTACGGTCAAAATTGTATTGTACGGTGGCACTGTCCTTGTACAGTTGGGACCGCACTTTTCAAACAGACCGTACAAGCACCGTCTTATACGGTGTAAATACGGTACGGACCGTCTAGACGGTCAAAAAAGCTGAAAGACGGCGTAGTAGCACAAGCCTGACGCTGATAGATGTGTGTGTGTGTGTGTGTGTCTGGTCCTCAATTGATGCTTAAATTAGCGTCTTTGCGGCGAGCATGGCGAGCAAGGCTTGCTGTCCAACACTGTCCAACGCTGTCCAACCCTGTGCTTACTCGACACTGTCCAGCTCTGTGCTTGCTCAACACTGTCCAACACTGTCCAGCACTGTGCTTACGCGACACTGTCCAGCTCTGCGCTTACTCGACACTGTCCAACACTGTCCAACGCTGTCCAACGCTGTCCAGCTCTGTGCTTACTCGACACTGTCCAACACTGTTCAACACTGTCCAACACTGTGCTTACTCAACACTGTCCAACACTGTCCAACGCTGTCCAACACTGTGCTTACTCGACACTGTCCAACACTGTCCAACACTGTCCAGCATTGTGCTTACTCGACACTGTCCAACGCTGTCCAACGCTGTCCAACACTGTGCTTACTCGACACTGTCCAACACTGTGCTTGCTCAACACTGTCCAACACTGTCCAGCACTGTGCTTACGCGGCACTGTCCAGCTCTGTGCTTACTCGACATGTCCAACACTGTCCAGCACTGTGCTTACCCGACACTGCCCAGCTATGTGCTTGCTCAACACTGTCCAACACTGTCCAACACTGTGCTTATGCGACACTGTCCAACACTGTCCAACGCTGTCCAACACTGTGCTTACTCGACATGTCCAACACTGTCCAGCACTGTGCTTACTCAACACTGTCCAACACTGTCCAACGCTGTCCAACGCTGTCCAACTCTGTGCTTACTCGACACTGTCCAACAATGTCCAACACTGTAATTACACGACACTGTCCAACACTGTCCAACGCTGTTTAGCACTGTGCTTACTCAACACTGTCCAACACTATGCTTACTCATTGTGTTTAGCTGCATATTTCATAGCCTCCCTGCCAGAAGCATGGAGTTCTGGTATATATCCATGACTGTGGCCAGCCCTATGCACCTCGATTTTTGTCTCTCTCCCTTTACGATTCCCTTGTATTCGTAGGTTTCTGCTCCTCCCTCTTGAAAGTAATGTCACAACCTTGGTTTCTCCTCCCTTCCACCTTGTTTCAACTGCTGGCTTGCATCCTCCTAATCCTCCGTCCCTCACTTGTAACATCCTCCTCTCCTTCGCTTTCAACGTTCTTGACTTATACTTCTCACCCTTTTGTATAATACCATTTATAATGTGTGTGTCATACTTCCATCTCTTTAAGACATTATGGTTGTGTGTCCTCCACCCCCTCTGCGTTAAATTCATTGGCTTGTGTCCTCCTTGCCTTATCATAAATTATGGGCGTGCGCCCATCTTCTGTACGTGGAGTTAACGTAGATACCCGATTTGCTGTCCCAGAGACCCTGCCCTCCATAACACCTAAATCAACACGCCCGTCTCTGCTACCTCTGAAATCCTGCCCGTCCGCAGACTCCCCCTCCTCCCCCTCCTCCCTCTCAAAGAAGAACCCGTCCACGTTCATGGACACCACCCTGGCCCTGCTGCACTCTGCCAAAGCTGAGGCCACCGCTGAAGACACGCACAAGGGCGGAAATGGCGGTGCCGATTCTGATAGCACTACGAAGCAGCAGGAGGGACCTTTCAGTGCTCGTGTGTCAAACAGGGTAGGTAACATGTATGCAAATGCGTTGTGTGCGTCATGAAGCAGAAGCAAGGTATAGCCCATACGGGCAGTGCAAGGCACGCCTCGCATGGATGAAGGAAAGGAGTGCTTACGTGTTTGTAGGGTTGGCCGGAACCGTATATGTTCACCGTATATTTTCATCGTATATGAACGTGTATTTGGTGATTTTTCTGCCCAGAATACCGTACATAAATCGTATATATATGGTTCTGGCCAACCCACGTGTTTGGCTTGTTCATTCAACCACCGGCCAGCGACTGTGATGTCCAACCCACGTGTTTGGCTCTTTCATTCAAGCACTGGCCAGCGACTGTGATGGCCAACCCACGTGTTTGGCTCGTTCATTCAAGCACTGGCCAGCGACTGTGATGGCCAACCCACGTGTTTGGCTCGTTCATTCAACCACCAGCCAGCGACTGTGATGGCCAACCCACGTGTTTGGCTCGTTCATTCAAGCACTGGCCAGCGACTGATGTCCAACCCACGTGTTTGGCTTGTTCATTCAACCACTGGCCAGCGACTGATGTCCAACCCACGTGTTTGGCTCGTTCATTCAAGCACCGGCCAGCGACTGTGATGACCAAGTAATAGCATGACAAGCTTGTCCCTCTTACGTTCACCACAACCACGAATTAGCTGTGTGGGTACAATGCGTATGTGTAGGCATATACGTGTTGGCATGTATGTGTATGTGTTAATGTGTGCTGGCATATATGTGTAGCACATATGTGTTAAAGAACTGCTTGATTGCGATGAACGGTACTAATCACAGGGCAGCGACTTTGATGGGGACCTCACAGACTTCCTGTCCTCTTCGTCAGCCTTCTCCTCTTCCAACTCAGACACGTCTAGCGCCACCATGGTGTGTGTGTTTTTGTGCGTATGTGTGTGTGCACGTGTGTGTGCACGTATGTGCGTGTGTGTGCTCCTGTGTGTGTTTGTGAGTGTGTGTGTGTATGTGTGCAAGTGTGTGTGTATGTTTGTGGGTGTGTGTGCTCCTGTGTGCGTATGTGCAAGTGTGTGTGTGTTTAACGATCCCACTTGTATTGCTCATACTTGTTCCAATAACACTGCTGTCCACCTTCTGCTCTTGAGCCCTATAGCGTTTCCAGTACCAGCACTCTCCGTAAGCTTTGTATCAGTGTCTACCCCTTTGCCATGCACTCAAACACACTGGCATTCATTTCAATTGAAGCGAACAGCTGACCAGAGCCACGCAACCCTATTGAAGGCCCACCCCAATTGAAACCATCACTGCCAACCATACCCCTTTGCCATGCACTCAAAAACACTGGTCACGTCTATAAAATTGAATCCAACAGCTGACCAGAGCCACGCAACCCTGTTTAGAATGCTGGTCACATCTAGAAGCATTTATTTCAATTGAATCCAACAGCTGACCAGAGCCACGCAACCCTGTT
>Ga0307963_1001105_pt1:7500-20035 | contig 20035 bp, 24 predicted proteins | sample OrgLakmetagen594_FD_201829 | JGI IMG/M metagenome (GOLD analysis project Ga0307963, IMG submission 201829) | Saline water microbial communities from Organic Lake, Antarctica - #594 | ecosystem: Environmental > Aquatic > Non-marine Saline and Alkaline > Saline | place: Antarctica... | reverse complement strand
CACCCCCCTGTTATCTCAGGCCTTTTTTCACAGTTTATCAGCTGTGATTTGGATTCTTGCACCCAGTCAGACCACTGTTGTTGCAGACCTGCACGCCCTGAAACCCACCAAAAACTGACATGAAATGTACTTGAATATGTATATATTAAACGAACGTTTTGAGCTGTTGTATCACCGCCCCCTTCAAAAAACGTTAGTTAGGGGCGGTGAAATAAGAAAGGTACGGTATATAGATGTTTATCCTGTAGGCAGTAGGAGAGACATAACGTTTGCATTGCTTGTGCCTTTGTCGACCTTGCACATCCATCCACAGCTGCAAACTCAATTTAGTTATGTTGCACAATATCCCAGAACATATATTGACCACACATGAATCTGCAAAGAGTTTTTGCAGAAACAAACCTAAGTAGTTAAGATAGACTGGGGCGTGCTTCCAATGTGCTAAACCAATTGCAACTATAGAAATCAAAGGAACTCGTGAAAAAGGAGGTCTTGCAGATTGCCAAGTTTGCATGGATGGTGACCGTAAATGGGTCTGAAAGGGCTCACAGCATCTGAGTTGCTGAGGCATAGTTTCGATGCGTGCTGATTAGTCCCGCATTTGGAAAATGAGGATACAGCGAAAGGACAAAACATTATTATTTCCCCACTGAGTTGCTGATTGCCACAGCTAGCCTGACCTCCAATGAGCTGCTATGTCCTTTGCTAGCCCGACCTCCAATGCGACTGCTGTGTCCTTGGCTAGCCCGACCTCCAATGCAACTGCTGTGTCCTTTGTCAGTACCATTGCCAAGGGCCCAAGGGTTTCAGCGTTTCAAAATTGCAATGACCTGCACCTCCTCAACCATGCTCCTTCTAAGCATCCGCAGACTCAGTGACCGTTGAGTGACCACTTGCACTCTCCTCTGACCAGTGTTCTCCAGCTGGACTTCTTTTCGCACTCACTCCTCTCTGAGTACCAAATTAATCCTTTGACTCGAACGACCAGTTTAGCAACAACAAGAAAGGCCATGCGTAGGCCTTGCTTGGTCAATAAACGAGGCAGCTGCTGCATAGATATCAATGGCAGGGCTAGCACTTTCAAAACATGCATGTGTGTGACTTCATAGCATGAACACCCCCCCATGCAAAGCCCCCTGCTACGCCAGCTGTTCAGAAACGCATCCCTTTTTTGTGCCACACCAACCAGGTTGAAGACATGGAGTCAGCCACGGACGACATCAAGAGCTCCATTGCTGCTGGACTGGGCATCGCCATGACAAGACGCAACTCCAGACTGCCCGCCGCATCGTCATCATCACGACCTGTCCTCCCTGCACAGCAACAAAGTGGATCCACACCTGGTCAAGGCGATGAGGGTGACTCAGCAATGGATGCAGGTAACACAGTTAATGGTTAGGGAGCGGTGGACAAGCAAAGAATCAATGAGCAAGCATAGAGAGGGTGGCACTGCATGTGGGAGCAGGAAAAGGCAAGAGAAGAAAGCAAAAAATAAAATTATAATTCTATGCAGCTAGTACAAAAGGGAAAAGAGAATCAAGGAATGTCAAGTGCTTAGAACGATTCCCGTTTGATATTGCAAGGTGCTAGGCAGCACTAAGTGCAAATTTCACTTGCATTTTCCCCATGCGCCCATGCTAAATTTTGAATTTGCCTTCCCTTCTGATAAAGCCTAAAATCTCCGCTTCAGCTTGGTGCCTTGATTGAGGTTTTGACCTAAATGACATCCGAGTGATCGTGTTTCCTGGAATTCAGTACTTGCCCATGGTTTCTAGCAATTAAGTTCCCACCTCCCTTTGCTGTCTGACTTAACAATTCCACCTAAAAATCTCAGGATCGTTGAACAACGTGGTGTCAGCTGAGCTACTTTCTCATTCCGCGGTCGAGAGAGACAAGGTCGGGTTACCAAACTGATGGTCTGCATACTGACGTGACTGGTAATCATACGTGCTGCGTGTGATGGAGTGATTGGCTTTGTTGTGAAGTGAGAGAAAGGAGATTTAGAGGAAGTTAAGTAGCCTGCTTCGAACTTGCTTTGTAGTTATTTTGTACAGTAGTGAATATTTGTCTGTAAAAGCAGATGTTGTATCAATGTGTGACTGTGGCATGTCAAGCGTTTTTTGAGCGTGCATGTACAGGCCATAATTGTATTTTTAGCTACTTTCCTTTCCTGGTCAATGGAATGTAGTTGTACAAGAGTCCGCAATGGCTTCTGACCTCAGCCCACGTATTTGCTGAACCGGCTACATGGATGATTTGGCGTCTAATCCATGTAAATGGTTGTACACTAGGGCATTGTACTTTGTATGTTGACTCTTTGCAATTGGCCCTTATTACATCTTGCTCTTGGCCGAGCGCATTTACGCCTGTGCTTTTTGTCTCATTTATTTGTGTCCGAAGTTGTTTATTTTGGTGTGCTTGGTACTGCCAAGCTTGTTTACGTCTCTCCCTCTAACGCGTGTCGAGCATATGATTGTTATTGCAACAGACATTCCCCGGCATATGGATGCAGGTATTGCTTCAACAAAAGTGGTCTGTTTAGCAAATATAAATAGTTTTTAGCTTTATGCTGCCGCCGTGCGTTATGCCTTAAGCATGGATTTATATGCTTTTACAAACGTCTTCTTAATGTAGCTCATAATTCTTTGTACCTAGCTTGTTCCTTGCACTAGCTGTGTGCATGTGAACAAGCCTGTCCATGTACCAATATATGTAATCTACTGCGCTATGACCTCCCGCGCTGGATATATACAAAGGAAAAGTAAAAAACTACGCAGGCAGTGAAAAACCATTCCCCACATGAATTAATGAGAGGTGCTGCTTTGGTACCGGGTACCGTAAAACTCCTTCCCAAAAAGAAAAAGAAAAAAGGTCAAAGTTGATCAGGAGGGTTGCAGGCTTGACCTGAAACCGTCTCCTAATGAGAGTTGATAATAGTGCTGGAAAGGGCATGCCTGGTGTGGACAAGCTTGGCAGCGTAAATGACAGAATGAACATGAAGCAAGAAGGGGTGCCTGTTCCTTCACTGTTTTGGGAACAGACAGGGCTACAGGTGACTGAATTTGTCAAGTGCTAGTGCTAGCTGACAAGAAAATGAAAAGAAAAACTACGCAGGGGTGATAACATTGTAAGCATGGATTAAGGAAACGAAGACGTTGCTGTCAGACAGCAAAGTACTCACTTAAGGCAATAGCTACCAGGCGGATTCGAATCCGCGACCCCGAAGAGTCTGGCCTGACCACGGGCCACGCACTAGGCTTTCAGGGCAGCTACCCAAATCAAGAAAAGGCACCATCTACAACACTCATGCTCTGAAGCCTATTAATAAACTGGGTCTTGATGATCAAAGATTTTAGAAATTTGCCTCTAAGCTTCATGTGCACTTTGTGAACTTTGCTGCTAAATTTGTCTATACCCGACGTGGCCTTTCCAGTACTGTTATCAACTCTCATCAGGACCTGGTTTCAGGCCAAGCCTGCAACCCTCTTGATCCCCATTAATTCTCCCTTTTCTTTTCGCGGTGGAGCTTTACGGTACTCGGTACCTTTTCCTTAATTAATGTGGGTCCCCCCTGGCTTTCACTGCCTGCGTAGTTTTTTCTTTCTTTTCTTGGCCTGGCCCAATTTGCTGCATCAGTTCAACGACCGACCGTTGACGATCTCCTTTTTCAGCAGGACACTATACTTGCTGTTCCTATTTATATCTGAGCTTATGGATCTGTTTTTGGCCGGACGAGACCAGTCAGCAGCCGATCAGCAAAACAACCTGGCTGAAGCTTTTGAAATAACTGTAAATCTACTGGTGTATGAGTGCCAATAACAGTTTTTACAATTACGAGTAAAATTGACTAAATCTGCCTGTACCATGTGTAGACATCATACAGGAACGATTAAAGACGTCAGGTAGGCAGAATGACAAAAGTATGAACACACAACCACAATTATTAAAGCTCGTACGGACATATCAACATGACCATGACATGAGTGTGCAGTCCCTGTCAGCACATCCACAAATCCAAAATAAGTCGTACAACATTTCATTACAACCACCTCTTCCTGTCACGCAAGCTTGTTGGCCTACTACAAGGCCTAAACGCTAATTAAAGCAGGCAGGCCTGGGATTCCCCCCCTTCGTTCTCTGCCTAAGGGCCGCTTATCTCCGGGCCCCCACTCACATCCTTCCCAGAGAAAAAGGTAAAAATACTCATTGCGTTGCAAATAAAGCAAAATAGCAAGGGAAAGGCGCGCTGCAATCCTCTCATCTTAACTTAAAATTGTCTAGCATTTCTAGCAGGGAAACGAAATAGAGGCTACACACATGTTTGTAGGGTATGTTGTGTGCCTATCAAGTCCAATCAACAAAATCTAAGTGAGTAATCTGGAACTGCTGCTTGATTTTGCACTAGTGCAGGAAAAATCCGCTGCTGGTGATGACAACACAGTCAGCACGATCACGAGCGCACTCCCATAACCTACCAGAAACGAGTGTCCCCTCCTCCCCTCCTAAACAATGGTCGGCAAACACTGTTATTGCCTGCATGACGATGCCCCCTTCCCCTTTCCCTTACATAATATCGGGCACTGTCAAACTAAAAGTGTCTATTTTGCACAGGTTTCAGCTCAGGCTCTGCGTTGCTGCAGCCTCACGTTTTGCGGCTGCTCTCATGCTCTGTGCAGCTTCTGCTCAAACAAGTTGTGCCGCTGCCTTCAAGCTTTGTGCAGCTGCCTTCAAGCTTTGTGCCGCTGCCTTCAAGCTTTGTGCCGCTGCCTTCAAGCTTTGTGCAGCTGCCTTCAAGCTTTGTGCCGCTACCTTCAAGCTTTTTGCCGCTGTCGTCAAGCTTTGTGCAGCTGCCTTCAAGCTTTGTGCTGTTGCCTTCAAGATTTGTGCCGCTACCTTCAAGCTTTGTGCCGCTGTCGTCAAGCTTTGTGCAGCTGCAGCCCTTGTTCAAATGGCGCAGCAGAGTGCCACAGATCATCGTCTGAGAACAAGCAAAACATGGAGAGGGTGAATTAAACTAACAGTCGACGTAGGATAACCAGCACACTAGGGACGTGAAGTTAGGGTTATGGACTTTAGGAAATGCTTGACAAGTTGCATACCGAACAAGTTGCATACCGAACGGTTGGTTATATGTCTGGTAATTGTGGCTATGGGGGGGATTATTACTAGGTCAACTAGAAGCACAACACAGGGTGAAAGTGGGAGTGGCTTTTTACAGCAGTAATCAGCGGAGTGAAATCAAAGGGTGTGTGGGGGGGAATAGCAATTGTGAGCGTGCCAATGTAGATAAGGTAGGGCTGTAGGTGCTGAATAGTGGACGGCCTAGCAGGCTTGGTGGGTTGTGAGTAGACTGTGAGGAAGTTATGAGTGACGGGCCCTGTGAGTTATGAGTGAAGGGCCCTGAGAGCTTCGAATTTGGAGGCCTTGCCTTGCCAAGCAGGTAACACATGCTTGTGAGCAAGGTTCAAGGGTTATATAATTTGGGGCATGGCTCCAAGGAGAGCCACTTAGCCGAGGGATTTAAAGTATTATTTGATTATTTGACTGGCTTTAAACCACATCAAAACCCTAACCTAGACTATTTTGGGGCATGGATCCGAGCATAAAATTACTCAGCCGAGAAATTGGAAGTTTTATTTGACTGGCTTGAAACCACAACAACACCCAAGACAGGAGCAAGGCAGTAATGGCACTGTCACCAGTTTCAAGGGCACGCTTTAAGTAAATAACTAGGGTTGGCCAGAACCGTATATATATGGCGTATGTTCAGTGTTTTTTGCAGGAAATTCATCAAATATATGGTCACATACAGCGTATACATACGGTTCTGGCCAATCCTGCATATCTAGCTATGCCACACACGCCATACAGTTCCTGTCACTTTGTCCTCATTGCAGCATCAGCAGTCACTTCTTCCTAATCTTTTCGTTCCATGCCACACACGCCACACAGCTACGGCCACTTTGTTCTCATTTCAGCGTCAGGAAGTCGTTTTTTTCTCATCCTTTCTTTCTATGACACGCATGCCACACACACACACACACACACACACACACACACAGCTACAACCACTTTGTCCTCATTGCAGCATCAACAATCATTTCTTCCTGATCTTTTCTTTCCATGTCATACACGCCACACAGCTACGACCAATTTGTCCTCATTGCAGCGTCAGGCAGTCACTTCTTCCTCATCTTTCCTTTCTATGCCACACATGCTACACAGCTACCGCCACTTTGTCCTGATTGCAGCGTCAGGCAGCCCCACCTGCATCTGCTCTCATCGCAGCTTTAGGTAAACCCAGCCCCTTCTTTGGCCGACCCTCTGCACCCTCCAGTGATGTGCGCAACGCACCCAACGTACTCTGCCCAGCCGGGTTTTGGGCCCGTGACGCCCTGTTGCTCGATACTGCATCAGGCCCTCCCTCCCCCCCCCCCCCGCCTCCCTTGGTTGCTGCAGCTCCAGACGCAGGACGGCTGTCGTTGCTTTTGTTGCTGCTGTTGTTGTCGGTGGTGGTGGTGGTGCTGCTGCTGCTGCCGGTTGTATGTTGGATGTTGACATTGGGAGACGGGGATCGAGATGCGCGTTTGGGTTCTGCGTGAGACAGGGAGCAAGTGCATGGCTGAAACGAGTATTCTGCCGTTGTTGCTGGGCTTGAGGACAGAATGCGCTGTTGGGATCAAAGCAAAAGAAGAAGAGTTCAAGTATATATATTTTACAAGTGTTGGGATGAAGCTTAGTATCTGCAAGAAAGGAGGAGGTGAATGTCGGTGATGTTGGGTTTGAAGACAATGGGCACCGAGAAATAGGATGAAAGCTTGATATCTGCATAAAGATGGAGGTAATTGAGTGGCTATTCCCAGAATAGATTGTCGCTATGTCGGGCTTGACGATAAACAAGGAGCAGGAGACTGACAACTTGACGACTTGACATAACACACTTTATGCACAAGGTCCTTTGTGACAACAAGTGCCAAGTGCCACTTTTCATACACGTACAAGCTGCCGTACCCCTTCTCAAAGGGTGATGAGAATTCAGTGCACACAACCGCGCACTGAGGCACACGCACGTACACACACATGCACGCACACGCACACACACATACACACGCATGTACACAAACATTGTCGCGCATAAAAGTGTACGCACCCAAGGGAGTGGCGCGATTTTTTTGTGACCAATTGAAGTAGGTTGAGCAGATGCAGGCAGGCAGCAACTCAGTACACACGTGCACACACATACAGACACACACACCTGTACTTGCACCCACATGCACACACCCACATGCACAAACACATGCACAAACACATGCACAAACACACACATGCATAAACACACACATGCATACACATATGCACACACACATATGCACACGCACCCATTGTAGTGTTGGCGGTCGCTGTGATGGTGGCGGTAGATGAAGCAGAGGCAGGGGGTGCCGCCCCAAGGGGTGCACTGGCCTTACGCTGCCTTGGTCCAGAGGGGGGTAGCATGGCACCACCTGCGCTCGGGGTTGCTGTGGCAGATGCAGGAGGCAGCGAAGCAGTGGCGCCGCTGGGTCCAACACTAGCTGCTGCGTCGGTGGGCGGTGCAGCAGAAGGTGCAAAGGCAGGGGCAGAGGCAGACAGGACCGTCGTGGGGGCGTTCGCTGTGCTGCTGCTGCTGCTGCTGCTAGTAGGGGCTGCATTCTTTGCACTGTTGGCGTCGTTCTTGCCGCTACTGCTCTTGTCGGTTGCAGACGGGCTGGTAGCAGCAACAGCAGCAGCGGCAGCGGCGTCAGTTGCGGTAGAGGCAGAGGAAGGGATTGTGCTGAGCTGCTGTCCGCCCTCTTTGCTGCCTGAGCCACTGAACCTGTATGTGTGTATGTGTGTGAGAGAGAGAGAGAGTGCGTAAATATGGGTGTATGCACGTGCATGTGCATGTGCATGTGCATGGATGTGGATGTGTGCTCATCTGTTTGTGGCCTGGAGGAAGCAAACCAAAGTGAAATTTCTAATACGAACAAGGCTAGATAGGGCTGCTGCAAACTGTGAGGTGCACATACACTCATGGACTTAACCTCACATACCCATGCACACACACATCCACAAAGGCACACAAAACACACATGCTGCAATCAGGGCCTTGTATCCGTGCCATTAGCACTCGTTAAACAACCTAGAGCTGCCAAAGAACATGAGCCCGGTGCTACGATCACACCTTTAAAACCTGAGCTGCACAAAAGCACACAAGCTTGGTGCTCAGGGAATGAATTTGGTGCCAAAATAAAAAGACAGCTTTTGCGTTTTACCTTGAGCTGCCCAAGGGCAAGGGCTTCGCGGTAAAAAAGTCAACTTTTTTGTTACCCCAAAGTTACGATACAACACCAATTTGTTACAGTTACCCTGAGTTGCGTAGGACACGGGCTCGGTGCTCAAGGCATGAGTTTGCCCCCCCGAAAACGCATGGATCCTGTTTACCTGGAACTGCCGAAGGACATGAGTTTTGTGCTCAAGCTACGGCCCCATTGCCAGCCACTGCTTTCAGCGCCAGGAGGGTTGCTGCTGGCGTCCCCAATGGTGCTGGCTTCCGCCATCTCCCCTGTGGCATAGAAGGAACATAACGTGTGAGCCCAAAGCATCTGGTCAGAGTAAACCGCAGGCTGTTTACTGGACAGCTGCTCTCCCATTGGTGCTGGCTTCCGCCATCTCCCCTGTGGCATAGAAGGAACATAACGTGTGAGCCCAAAGCATCTGGTCAGAATAAACCGCAGGCTGTTTACTGGACAGCTGCTCTCCCATTGGTGCTGGCTTCCGCCATCTCCCTGTGGCATAGAAGGAACATGACGTGTGAGCCCAAAGCATCTGGTCAGAGTAGACCGCAGACTGTTTACTGGGCAGCTGCATCCCCACTGGTGCTCGCGATCGCTGGCATCCGCTACCTCAAGGGGCAGAACAAACATGGAGCCATAAAAATGATAAGCTTCAGATCAACCGCTGGCTGTTCCCTCGGCAGACTTCTCTCTTGGCAGGCTGTTCTCTCAGCAGGTTGTTTATTGAACAGCTGCGTCACCACAAGTATTATTAGCATCAGCAACGGAGCATTAAAAAAGCCCGCCAGCGTGCCTGCGTCAGCGGGCCCTCATTCCATCACATGTACTAGAAATTGCACGTACTAGACATCACACGTACTAGAGATTACACCTACTAGACATCACACGTGCCAGGCATCACACGTACCATACATCACACGTACTAGACATCACAAGTGCCAGGCATCACACGTACCAGACATCACACGTACTAGACATCACACGTACCAGACATCACACGTACCAGGCACCACACGTACCAGATATCACACATACTAGACATCACACGTACCAACAGCCACCCCTGTCAAGCCTGCTGCCCTGTCGGTCATGCTTGAGGCCCTGCTGTTGTTTGAACTCGCCCTTGAAATCAGGCGGCGCAGCTTCTCCGGCTCTGCCAGCACGTACTGCAAGCAAATCAATGCGATAGTATGATGTCGCGATTCCCGGCAGTATGAGGCTTTTGTATAAAAGCTCGCCCTTGAAATCAGGCGGCGCAGCTTCTCCGGCTCTGCCATCATGTACTGCAAGCGAATCAATGCGATATTTTGATCAGTGTTGTGCACCTGACGCTTGACGGCGTCAATGGTAAATGACGCTGACGGCGTAATGTATGTCAAATTGACGGTGAAAATAGTAAATTACGCCGTCAATCGTCAGAGTTTAGTGACGGTGACGCCGTTATTTAGGATCGTTAATTACGGTGACATTTTTGAATGACGCCGTGTGCACAACACTGATTATGATGTTGCGATTCCCGGCAGTATGAGGCTATCGTATGCGGTTGCCCTTATAATTCGGAGTGTCCAGCATTTGGTCCAGCCAAAAAATAAGAGTGCAACGTAATATGCTGATGTATCCTGGGCCCTTTTGATACCTCTCACCCTCCTTCCATAATTTTGTAGGACGCGCAAATGAGCACTGACGGCAATACAAGGCAAAAAAACACACGCACAATTACACAGACACACACACACATGCCAACCCTAACGAGACACATATATTAACCTACCTGGGAGTAATAGTTGCCTAGAGGGGGGTTCAAATCTTCCGTCAGCCCAGCGGGATGGGATGCAGCAGAAACGGAACCACTGCCATCAAGTTGCCTCGATGCCCCTTGCTGCTGATCTCCTCCTTTGCAAAATAACAGGGGATGAGGGACTAGTCAGATCTAGCCGTCTTGTCTTTCTGGTTGTGAAACAATGCCTGTCACTAGGTAGTTATGACGTGCGTGTGTGTTTGTGTGCGTACATGTGTGTGTGTGTGTGTGTGCGTACATTGTGTGTGTGTGTATGTGTGTGTGTGCGTACATGTGTGTGTGCATACATGTGTGTGTGTGTGTGAACACCAATGTGTGTCCAATGTTGCACAGACGTGCAAATGTGTGTTCGTGTGTGTGTCTGCGGGTCCCTCACAACCCTACACACAAGCTCACACACACACATGCACACGCACAGACACACAAACCTACACAGATGTTATGCCACCTCCCCACAATACTCAACCGCGCCCTCAACCGCCAACATAAGCAACACGCACTCTGCAACACACACGACTGCATCCACCAACACTGCTGCTCATACCCACACCAACATCACCGACGCGCAACAGATGCATTGCCTGCAACGAACAACCCACATCCGCCAACACAAAATCAACGCACCTAAATGCCTGCGGCTACTCGCAACTCCATCACCACCGCCACTAGCACTTGGCTCCCATTTCACACCCCCACTGCCGTTCAACTGCCCACTCGCACCACCATCACCACCACTGCTGCTGCTACTGCTGCCGACCTCTTTGGTTCTAGAGGCAGGCTGTATGCTGGGGGCTGGGTCGTGTGTGTGCAGCTGCATATGCAGCTGGCTGTGCAGCTGGCTCAGGGAGTGCACGGCGCTGTCCTCTGTGACCTCGCCGGCCATGTAGCTGTGGATGAGCTGCTGCACCTGCGTGTGTGTCCGCGCATGTGCGTGTGTGTGCGTATGTGCGTGTGTGTGCGTGTGTACGCATGTATGTGTGTGCGCGCGTGTGCATGTGCGTGAGCGCATCCGTGTGCATGTGTGTGTGTGTGTGTGCACATGCATGTGCGAGTGTGTTTGTGTGTGTGCGTGCATGTGTGTGCGCGTGTGTGCATGCATGTGCGAGCGTGTGTGTGTGCGTGTGTGTGTGTGTGTGCGTGCGTGTGCGTACATGTGTGTGTGTGTATGTGTGTGCATCCTTGCCGCTCACCACGCGTCACTCACCCAATGCACCACACACCTAACGCATCACCTCCGAATCAATTAGTGCATCACCTTAAGCATCACTCACTTGATACATCACCCTAAGCATCAATAACGCATCACTCACCCAACGTATTCACCTATTGCATCAATTAACGCACCACACACCTAACGCACCACCTGAAGCACCACTGAACGCATTACCTGATGCATCACCTGACGCAATCCCCTCCACCTCTGAAACGTATCCCCCAGTTCTTATTGGCCGCTTCCCACATCCCTTGCAACGCAAATCATCCTTGAACTTGCTGCTTAACATCCCAGCAGCTGCTCAACAGATGCAGTGGATTCCTTCAAAATTGCTACCCTGACTACCTTCTCTTCCCAACCAGCTGCAGCAAGAGCGACCCCTGCTGCTTTCACACAACCAAACACGTTAGCTTACTCACTAGCCACATACACACACAAACACACACAACTCACCTGCTGCTGAACCTCTGGACTGCTGCTTGACACGTGCAGTGTTTGCTGGGAGTTGCCTTCCGGGCTGCCAGAAGCAGCAGCGGGGTTTTGCGCTGCACTGCTCAGAGCTGGAAGCACACCGGTCACAAGGGTGGTGGCACGTTTGGTCAGCTTGTCCATCTGGAGCGAAAGCCGGGCACATGCAAGTGCGTATACGTGAGAGGCTCGCGTGAGTGGGATGTTAGGGAGGTGTGTGTGGGGAGGTGTTTAGGAATGTTGCGGAGGTTAGAGAGAGAGAGGCATGCGCAGGCATAAGAAAAAGAGGCTTCCATGAGGACAAAAATTGGGAGGGAGCCAGACGCAGGTTGAAGGGGGTTAGGGGATGAGGCTTGAACAATATTTACTAAGCTCAGGGGGGTTCGAAGCAGGCAGAAGAGGGTCAGAGGATGAGGCTTGAACAATATTTACTAAGTTCAGGGGGGTTCGAAGCAGGCAGAAGAGGGTCAGGGGATGAGGCTTAACAATATTTACTAAGCTCAGGGGGGTTCGAAGCAGATAGAAGAGGGTCAGGGGATGAGGCTTGAACTATATTTGCTAAGCTTGGGGGGGGCCGGACGCAGGCAGAAGAGGGCAAAAGTAAGGTGATGAAGGCGACAGAAGGCAGGGCCAAGTTGGTGTGCCTGCGTATGCGTGCAGAGCGAGATGTTAACAGGACTTGCTGACCAATAATTGGAGAGGCTACTGAAAAATTGAAAGCAACAGATAGCTAGCAGGAGCAAA
>Ga0307963_1001105_pt1:0-2500 | contig 20035 bp, 24 predicted proteins | sample OrgLakmetagen594_FD_201829 | JGI IMG/M metagenome (GOLD analysis project Ga0307963, IMG submission 201829) | Saline water microbial communities from Organic Lake, Antarctica - #594 | ecosystem: Environmental > Aquatic > Non-marine Saline and Alkaline > Saline | place: Antarctica: Organic... | reverse complement strand
GGGTGCGTGTGTGTGAGTGTGTTTGTGCAACTGTATATTGCTGTCGTTGTTGTGTGTGTGTGTGTGTGTGTGTGCTTGTGTATGTGTGTGGTCAAAGTGGGGGAGAGTGCATGGCCCTTTTGTGTTTCACAAGAGTGTAAGATAAGCTCGTTTGTACGTGGTTTTCAGTGCTTGTGAAATGTGAAAGAGACCCATAAAAGCCCATTAAAACCTTCAAAAAATGTCTGCGTACTCTTGCGAGGGTCTCTACATGTACGCACCCTCTCTTCTAAGAAGAAAGCGCAAAAGCCGTATGAGCATATGAGGATAGTGCTGGCCAGAACAACAAATGTATGTGTACACACAGTGGTTTCAACAAGGAACAATATGAATGATACAGTGCTTTTAGCAAGAAACAAATGAATGACAGTAATTTTAATAAGGAACAAGGAACAATATGAATGGCACAGTGGTTTTAACAAGGAACAATTTGAATGTACAATTTGATGTACATATTTAGTATGTGATTTTCTGTTCGTCTCCTCTGTAGATAGAGGAGATCAAACAGCTTCCTCTTCTTTGGGTTTTCTCTCCGTGTCCATTCTTCATCTCACGTAGGTTTCGGTGTTTCTGTATGTGTGTGTGTGTGTTGTACACAGAGCTGGTTGAACCTAAAAGGAAACCACCATTTGACGCGGCCAGAGGCCTGTCGCCATGCCAGATCCTAACCTTATTCTTGCTCTTCCATATATGAACCATTCTTTCACCATGCCAGATCCTGACCCTTCATTCCTATACATGGCTGCAGGTGGCTCAGAATCCATCTTGATGGCCATGAAGGCTGCCCGTGACTGGGCTCGTAACAAGTGAGCGTGTGTGTGTGTGTGTGTGCGTCTTAATAAGGGCTTGTTATAAGTGAGAGGTATAGGTGCGTACACAGGTATGCTTGCTAGATTTGTGTGTGTATGTGTGCGTGTGCACTGGTTTGCGCTCTAAGTCTCACTGTAGAGCAAGCTGCATGTATTGCCTCACGCCAGGTAAGGTCAGGAGAGCACATACCACCTACACTAAATAATACACTCCACATTCCACATAGTAAGTCGTACGTGTTGCCTCATGTGCATGTCAGCTAGGGTCAACAGAGCAGGTGCCTTTCAGACCCGAACCATATATTTATATATACGGTGTATATATTCAGAGGGGGTCGACGGAGCAAATGTCCTGAAATGTGACTTTTTTGATGCAGACCATGTTTGATGAACATAACTAGATGGTCCACAAAGTTTGGGGTCAATCAAACCACCCCAGTGGTCTGAATTTTCACATTTAGGCCACTCCCCACTCAGAGCCCCTTTTCATCCCAAAACAAGATGGCAACACTTCCTTTATAATACCAAATCATCCCGGGTTTTAAAGAGTAGATTTGGTGAAAATTGGTTTTCCACCTTTTTGGCACCCTTTTTTTTTCTTCTTCTTTAAGGGAAATGGGCCAAAATGGAGTATCTGACCAACCACTGGGTCTTTTTGCCCCAATTTTCTTGCAATGATATTCTTTACTGAAATGTAGACGATTCATATAAAAATGACACAAATCAGGTCAGTGGGTGGTGAGATATAAGAGAATGGTGGTGAAAAATAGGGTCCACGCCGCGGGCAATTAGACGTGTGCACCCATTTTTGCAAGTTTAAAGCTCAGGTGTTATGAGTAGCCTACCTTTGGGTCCTAAGCTTAGAAATTGCAAACATGGGTATCCATACTCAATTCACATTTCTAAAGTACCCCTGTTGGGGGCCTCCGTCGACCCCCTCTGGTATATATTCTAATGATGGTATTATAATAAGATATAATATTTATAGAAGGGCTCCGCCCGCCCAAATTTCTACGTACAAAACTTTTCGCCTTTTTGTGTATTTTTTTCGTTCCTACGAGGCGGAACAGACTGACTATGCTGTCAAGAAGTGCCTTTTTAATGATAGATGCATTGTCAATTCCCCACGCTATAGCGATATCATGTAGATGTGTACACCACACAGGTCGATACATAAGGCGCAATAGCCAGCATCTTGCTTTTTCTGATTGTCCGCACCTGATAGTGAAGCCAATAAAAGTGTGCACGTCCTGCCAGGTCCAGCAACATGAACATGCATGCAATCCTTTTAAAATGCTGCACACGTTTCAGTGCTGGAAGTAGTAGCATGTCATGTGCTTCTTATGTGAATCTGCAGTCTGCCAATGGCGTTCAGTACTAGCATGCTTTGCAAAGAAAGAGACAAATTAGCCTGAAGGCAGGGAAGTACAACCCGTCCGGGGCCCGGAAAAAATAACAAAATTTTGGGCTGCCCCGGAGGGATAGCCCAAAGCTGGTCCGGGTACCCCGGAAATTTGCAGGGACAACGGCCCCTGCGATTCCGGGGTACCCGGTAAAATTATAAATGTAGTTCCGGGTAATTTGCAGTGAATTTTGGAAATGACAGTGAGAATGACACTGTGAGAATGGGAAGAAGAGGGAAAGGTCAGCCA
>Ga0307963_1001104_pt1 | contig 20040 bp, 20 predicted proteins | sample OrgLakmetagen594_FD_201829 | JGI IMG/M metagenome (GOLD analysis project Ga0307963, IMG submission 201829) | Saline water microbial communities from Organic Lake, Antarctica - #594 | ecosystem: Environmental > Aquatic > Non-marine Saline and Alkaline > Saline | place: Antarctica: Organic Lake... | reverse complement strand
CCCCCATGCACACAAGCCAATCCACCCCTATGCACGCATCGTACCCCTTCTCCTCACCCACCGCCACTCCCACCACCCGCACAACACCCTTGGAGGGAGGCCCAACCCCCATGCAGTCCTCCTCACAGCAGCTTGCACGGCCATACGCACCTCAGCCTGATACCAGTCCCAATGACGCCCATGTCACGTTCGCCCTCCCCCCTCCCTCCCCCTCCCCCTCACCCATTATGCCCCAGACCCACAGGCCCCACCCCGTTGCCCACAGCGATAACTCGCAGCAGGGCGGACGTGAGGCAGCAGGAGGCGGGCAGCAGCAGACCACTCCGCAGCTGTTCACCCCTGCTGGTGTGTGTGTGTTTGTGTGAGTTTGAGAGAGAGAGAGAGATAGAGAGAGAGAGATAGAGAGAGAGAGAGAAAGAAAGAGAGAGAGAGAGAGAGAGAGAAGAAAGAGAGAGAGAGAGAGGAATACACACAGACTCTGGCATGTGTGAGAGTTTACACTGACGCAGAGTATACATGCGCTCACACACATAGACATGCAATTAAAATGTGCACACACATATACTTACACACACAGGTACGCACGCGAGTACTCACATGCAGGCACAAACTCACTCACACAAACACGAATATACACGCATATACACCTTCTCGTATGTCTCATTTTCAGATATACACAACTTTAGTCAGCACACTCTGAAGCGCACACACACACTAACACACACACGCGCGAACACACACATACCCACATACCCACACTCTTTCTGTGGCAGGCCCTGCTAGTAAAGCCCCACGCGGGCTGTTCATGCAGCAGGGCGGTAGGCAGGTTGACGATGGAGGCAGCTACGTGCCCTTGTTTGGGGATGCGCTGGGCGTGCAGGGGATGGGGGCAGCAGGAGCAAGCAACTGGTGAGTTGGAAGATTGTGTGTGTGTATGTGTGTGTGCTTGTGTGTGCCTGTGTGTCATCTTAACTGCGTGCACCTCAACTTCCTTCTAACCTTTGCCTTCAGCTAGACCACTCTTTACTGCTTACCACCATTCTCACCGGGACCGCTTGGCACTTTTCTTGCACACACCGCCTGCACCTCAATTTCCTTTCCACCTATAACTTTCGTTAGGCCACTTTTAATTGCTCACCACCATTTTCACCGGGACCGCTTGGCACTTTTCTTGCACACACCGCCTGCACCTCAACTTCCTTTCCACCTTTGACTTCAGCTAAACAGCTCTTAGTTGCTCAACACCAATCTAACCGTGACCACTTGGCGCCCCCCTTACGCACACACCACCTGCACCTCAGCTTCCTCTCCACCTTTGCCTTTCAAGTTATTGTAACTGCTCACAGCCACACTTCACAACCATACCTTGCAAAACCACTTGGCGCCCCCCTTACGCACACACCGCCTGCACCTCAGCTTCCTCTCCACCTTTGCCTTTCATAAGTTTCTGCAACTTCTCACAGCCACACTTCACAACCACACCTTGCAAGACCACTTGACGCCCCCCTTACGCACACACCGCCTGCACCTCAGCTTCCTCTCCACCTTTGCCTTTCATAAGCTTTTGTAACTGTTCAAAGCCACACTTCACAACCACACCTTGCAGGACCGCTTGGCGCCCCCCTTACGCTCACCGCCTGCACCTGCCTGTGCACCACTTAGACGTTGGCACCAGACGTGCGCACCTCCTGGCTGCTGCACTTCATACGGTATGTGTGTACTAGCATTGCCAGCACCTGCCTGTACACCATTTAGACGTTGGCACCAGACGTGCGCACCACCTGGCTGCTGCACTTCATATGGTATGTGTGTACTAGCATTGCCAGCACCTGCCTGTACACCACTTAGACGTTGGCACCAGACGTGCGCACCTTCTGCCTGCTGCGCTTCAGGTATGTGTAGGGTTGGCCATAACCGTGTATATATGCACCGTATATGACCGTATATTTGGTGATTTCCCTGCCAAAGATACCATATAGGTATATGGTTCTGGCCAACCCTAGGTATGTGCATACTAGCTATGCCAGCTTACAGTATGCTGCTGCTGTCTCAGAATGAGGTGCACAACTTTGATGCCCCTGCATGTGCGCCCGGCACGCACACCTCCTGGTCTGTGTGTGATGGTTTGCTTTGCCTGCTACGCTTGTGTGTAGGGTTGGCCAGAGCTGTACTTACACACCGTACATGATCGTATGTATGGTGATTTCCCCGCCAAAGATACCGTACGTACACCGTATATATGTATAAATGTATGGTTCTGGCCAACCTTACGTGTGTGGCATTGCCTTGGGACAGCGTTTGAATCTTAGACGAGACCCACTGTGCACACTACCTGGCGTGCACCTGTCAGGAATGCCACACTGTGTACGTGGAAATGCTTGGGTTGGTGTCGCCAACTAATACTATAACGAGAGTGTGCATTTGCCTGCCAAATGCAAACCTTAGAAGGGTGCATACCTGGCACACGCATGCCCTGGCGGCCGTTCTCTGGACACACGCCCTTACTAGTTGCTTAAGGTGTCCCCTTTTATGTTGCTTGACAATGCGGCCCCTTTTAATTCATGTGAGTACAAAATTGATCAGTGCACGCACAGTTTTCTGGTTCTTTTTTACAAGAGTACCCAAACAATGTCGGCATGCGCACCTTACAGCTGTGCTGCACACGTACCTTCTGCCCATTCATTCCAATTAAAAGGGTATACGCGCACACAAGTTCTCCGTCAGAAAAGTAGCTTGCACTCATACCAGGATGTGGAGAATGCTTGCGTGAAGGACTTGGCTGTGTCAGGAGGGCAGATGCCTAAACAGCAGCATGCTGGAATGATGCCCATTTGTCAATATACCTTTAAATGTGTGCACATGAAAGAGCACAAGCAGCTACGGTGCACAGCCTGCCAGATTCCAGCGTGCAAGAAATATGTCTGCGCATGTGTGCTCGTACCTTGATTATATGCGCGTGTGTGCTCTATGTATATATATAATATATATTACAAATGCAAACTGAGAAAATGATACACCCCAGATGTTTCAGTGATACACCAACTAATACACCCCCCTTCCCATGCCACAAAAACAGCTGTAAAACGATACACCCCCCTTCCCATGCCACAAAAACAGCTGTACACTGTTATGCTTGTATTGCAGCACTCCTCTGTCCTTTGTTTGAGAGTCCCTTGATTTCATTCAGCTGGATGTTCATTCAGCTGCATGTTCATTCAACAATATTCAGTTTCCTGCTGTTACAAGGGGGAGCCAAAGTACAGGGAGCAGGCACACACGTACACGCACACGTACACGTACACGCACGCACACGCACACGCACACATACACGTTTGCACCCGCACTTGCACGCACGTGTAGGGGAGCCATGGGCAAACTTCGTCAGCAGGTCAGCCGGGGGCGCCTGAGACCCACAAGCTTCAAGAAATGTGGGACAGTCTGGAGGGTCTGAGGCGAGGTTAGTGGAGGGAAGAGGGCTGATGTGAACGAGGAACAGGCGCACTGGTGTAATGTAGACCCGAGCTGGAGTGTCGCAAAGAGGGTGTGGCTTGTGTGCGTTTGTGGTCGTGTTTGTTCGTGTACATTTGAGTTTGGAGGTGCATAAGGAATGGAAAACGACAGGGATGTGGAAAACTAGCTTGGGGGGCTTGTGTAAATTAGTATTGAGGCTAGAGGGTCGTAAAAGGGGTGTTGCGTGTGGATAGGATGGCAGCTCGGTGCAGCCTATAGGTTAGAAGTTAGAAGCCACAGGAGCTTCCTAGGTGGAACAAATTAGAAGGCTTGAGATGAAGTGAGCACACATATTTAAGGTTGGCCAGAACCGTATTTATGCACCGTGTATTGACCGTATATTAGGTGGTTTCCCTGCCAAAAATACCGTACCTACACCGTATATATATGGTTCTGGCCAACCCTACACATATTCACAACACAAGCGCTACATGGTGTTGCTTAGGCCGTGGCGTGCGCTTGGCCCAATTGTTTGTCTTCTGCCAGCACACAACGTCACGTGCTCTCACTACCAATAGGCACGCACACACACACACACATACGCACACACACATGCACACATACGCACACACACGCACACACACACACACAAATGAAAGCACACACATACAAGCACGTGCAAACGCTCACACTTGCATGTTCCTCACAGGAGCTACACGGTTGCGCTTCAGCCGCGATTCCCGCTTGGCCCAAGTGTCCTCCCTTTTGGCCAGCAGCACCCCTGTGCCTATCAGCCTGGACGCCTCAGAGCTTGACCCTGACCTGTCGACGAAGCAGCAACTTCAGGTGTGTGTGTGTGTTTGTCGATGTGTGGATACAGGAGTTTGTGTGTATGTTGTGTGTGTGTGTGTTTAAATACATGCGTGTGTGCCTGTTGTGTGCAATTGGAATGCAAATTATCAAGCAATGTCATTGTCCAGCATGTTGCATAGGTGTAAACAGCCAGGTCTAGTGCAGGATCGACCAAGACTTGTATGTTCAGAGTCATATTCAACTGCATGCAAACTATGTGGCTGGCTTTCGCTATTCCTTTCCTTCCGCCCCCCACGCACACACACACACACAAACACACACATACACACACACAAACACACATACCGCCACGTAACTGCGCATGCACACAAACACAATGCACATACACATGCAACCACACACGTGCACATGCAGCTCCTGGCAGCTGCTTCGCGTACGATGGTGTTGGCCATTGGGCGTGGTGCCCTCACCTTAGGAACTGCACGCCCCCTGCCCACAGAGCCCTTGGTCATCCCTCCGCTGGTCCTCAGTGGCTTGGATGTGCAGCACAGCAACACATCCATCGACCTAGACCTGTCCAGTGCACAGAGCGCTCCAGGTATAGGGTGGAGAAGGGCTTAGATACATTTTGGTGTGGCAATAGATAAGGTACAGCAACGCCACCTGTGTGCAACGCCACACCTGTGTGCAACGCCACACCTGTGTGCAACGCCACACCTGTGTGCAACGACACCTGTGTGCAACGGCACCTGTGTGCAACGACACTTGTGTGCAACGACACCTGTGTGCAACGCCACACCCGTGTGCTGTGTGCAACGACACCTGTGTGCAACGCCACACCTGTGTGCAACGACACCTGTGTGCAACAACACCTGTGTGCAACGCCACCTAAACCTGTACCTGTCCTCTTCAATTGAAACATGCGCTTGCGCCAGAGTGCGTAGTCAGGCGACTGTCCTGTGCACACAGAGTGTTTGCCTGGCTCCGCTTCATGTAATGTGACTAGTAGAAGTGTGACTAGTAGTAGAAGTGTGACTAGTAGTGTGACTAGTAGTAGTGTGACTAGTAGTGTGATTAGTAGTAGTGTGACTAGCAGTAGTGTGACATAATAGTAGTGTGACAAGTAGTAGTGTGACTAGTAGTAGTGTGACTAGTAGTAGTGTGACTAACAGTAGTGTGACTAGTAGTAGTAGTGTGACTAGTAGTAGTGTGACTAGTAGTAGTGTGACTAGTAGTAGTGTGACTCCGCTTCACGTAGTGTGAGCCACTCCTGTATATGCAGTGTTGGCCAGAACCGTATATATACACGCCGTATTAGACCGTATATTTCGTGATTTCCCTGCCAAAAGCCTGTATACACACCACACCGTATATATATATATATGGTTTTGGCCAACCCTTTATATTTGCGTATGTAAGACACAGCTTGCGTGTGTACCTCCCCACCAACCTATCTTGTTCAGGGAGTGGGGCTGCATCAGACAACCAAAGGCGACCGAAACAGGCTTCACACACAACACACACACACACACACACGCACACACACACACACACAAATACTCGCACAACCCTTCTTGCCCAATTAATGTTGTCCAGGAGTGGGGCATCAGACCTCGAAACTGTACACAAACACAAATGATGTTGCCGTCCTATTTGATACAAAGGGTTGGGCAGCTGCAACCCTCAGGAAATAGGCTCAACCGTCCTTGCTTTTCTGTTTCATACAGGGGGTGGGGCTGCATCAGACATGACGGCTTGGGCTGAGTTCCACAACGGTGCCGCCAGTGGGCTGCGCATGGCGACCGAGCAGCAACAAGCAGGTAGGCTCTGTGCCAAAAGCACTTAGCTGAAAGTGTGTTGTGCGCTCAGTTACCGGTGTTCAGGGTAGCAAGCAGCACATGCGGTTGATCTGTGTATCTGTGTGTAGATGCAGGTATATGGTGTGCATGTGAGATGGATTTTTCATCTGTTACATGCACTGCGCTCAGTTACCGGTGTTCAGGGTAGCAAGCAGCACATGCGGCTGATCTGTGTTTCTGTGTGTAGATGCAGGTATATGGTGTGCATGTGAGATGGTTTTTTCAACTGTTACATCCACCTGGTCGATTATGTTGGCGATCACACATGAACATACGTGCTCACACACATACACCCACACTGTCACTCACGCACACATACAATCACTCACTTACACACACACGCACGCGCACACACACACACATACACACACACACGCACACGCACACACAGGAGACCGTGGCAGTGGGGGTCCTGGCAGCGTCACCCCTTTATCACGCAATTGGATTGTGTTCCACCATCCTGACAGCCCCAGCTACATGCACGCTGGCCTCCTCATGGCCCTGGGTCTGGCTGGCCACTTGGCCAAGCTGTCGTGGACAGACCTTTACAGGTGAGGCAGACAGCAGGGATGTGTGTGTCTGTGCGTGTGCGTGTGCGTGTGCGTATGTGTGTGCGTGTGCGTGTGTGTCTGGTCCTGTTGCTCATCTGCGTGGTGCTCATTACTCATCGTGCTTGTGCTTTTTTTTACACTAATTGCGTGTAACATTTGTAGGGTTGGCCAGAACCATGTGTGCACATGTGTACAGTGTATATACGGTATTTTTGGCACGGAAATCACCAAACATACGGTCAGGTATGGTTTTGGCCAACCCTATGCAACAGCTCAATCTGAACCCTAAGCCCCTCACACTTTAGCTTGCCCTCCCCTAGCACCTGAGCGCGCAACATTTTGCGACTTCGGTGATGAGTGCCACAACAATCAACAAACACACTTGTTTTTTACAGCACCCAATGTTCAACTTTGCCCTTCCTTAGGTACTTGAGCGAGCAGCATGACGCCACCACCATTGGGGTATTGCTAGGCATGGCGGCCTCCCAACGGGGGTCCATGGAGGGCCTGGTCTCCAAGATGCTGTTCCTGCACCTTCCCGCCACACACCCTGCCAGCTTCCCGGAGATTGAGCTGTCGCCACTGGTGCAGGTGACTGTTGGCTTGCTCGTGTGTGTGCGTTTGTGAGGGAGGGCGCAGCAGGTGCTGATGTGCCTGCTTACTCGTATGTGCACTTTTTACAGAAGGATTAGCCGCTGTGGTGTGATCGTTTCTAATTCCTCACGTGTGCGTTTCCTAGGGCGGGTGTGATTTGGTGTTTGCTGATTGCACTTGTGCCAGCGTGCCCATGTTCAGCTAAGAGAGATGGTAACTCTGATGGTTAAGGGGGAGGGAGGGTTTGTGTGTATGTATGCACAGATCGGTTGATGTACATCTGCACAGAGTGGCAGATAGGGTCCCTCACCGTCACATTTCCCCATTTCCCCATTCACTGAAGAACCAATGGACGTCTACATCCTCTGGACAGGGGTTCGCTACAACATGTATCCTTACACCGACACTTCCCCCTTTTCACTGAATAACCAACAGGCATATGCTCTCCTGGGCAAGGGACTGCTGCAACGTATTTCCTAACACCAACACTCCACCCTTTACACTAAAATAACAACAGGCGTCTGCTCTCCTGGGCAAGGGACCGCTGCAACGTATTTCCTAACACCAACACTCCACCCTTTTCACTAAAATGACGACAGGCGTCTGCTCTCCTGGGCAGGGAACCGCTGCAATGTGTTTCCTTACACCCACACTCCACCCTTTACACAAAAATACACTAAAATGACAACAGGCGTCTGCTCTCCTGGGCAAGGGACCGCTGCAACGTGTTTCCTTACACCCACACTCCACCCTTTTCACTGAAATGACGGCAGGCTGCTGCTCTCCTGGGCGTGGGGCTGCTGTACGAAGGTTCCTGCCACCGCTTGATGGTGGAGACGATGCTCACAGAGATTGGACGGCGGACCAGCTCCGGCACCAACGTCAAAGCAGCATCTGCTGCGGGAGTGGGGGGCGGCAGCATCAGGGCGGAGGACGAGGGTGGTGTGGTCACTGACCGGGAGGGCTACGCCCTGGCTGCGGTGCGTAGTAACAGAGGGAAACGAGTGTACGAGTAGTGTTGGATTGACTGTTGACAGGTCCTTTTGGGGTACGTATCAACAGAGGGAAACGAGTGCACGAGTACCGATGGAAAGACTGTGTTGACAGGTCCTTTTGGGGTACACGTATCAACAGAGGGAAACGAGTGCACGGGTACCGTTGGAATGACTGTGTTGACAGGTCCTTTTGGGGTATACGTAGTAACATAGGGAAACGAGTGCAAAGAGTACCGATGGAATGACTGTGTTGACAGGTCCTTTTGGGGTACATATCAACAGAGGGAAACGAGTGCACAAGTACCGATGGAATGACTGTGTTGACAGGTCCTTTTGGGGTACACGTATCAACAGAGGGAAACGAGTGCACGGGTACCGACGGAAAGACTGTCAACAGGTCCTTTTGGGGTATACGTATCAACAGAGGGAAACGAGTGCGCAAGTGCCGATGGAATGACTGTGTTGACAGGTCCTTTTGGGGTACACGTATCAACAGAGGGAAACGAGTGCGCAAGTACCGATGGAAAGACTGTCAACGGGTCCTTTTGGGGTATACGTAGTAACAGAGGGAAACGAGTGCGCAAGTACCGATTGAATGACTGTCATCAGGTCCTTTTGGGGTATACGTAGTAACAGAGGGAAACGAGTGCACGAGTAACGATGGAATGACTGTTGACAGGTCCTTTTGGGATAGCCTTGTCCCTGACATATGCTTTCTACCGCTGCCCTGACTGCTGACTGCCCACTGCAACACACCCTTGCTCAGCTAAGGCTGTTTAGTCTTCTCTGACTGCTGACTGCCCACTGCAACACACCCTTTCCCAGCCAAGGCTGTCAGTCTTCTCTGACTGCTGACTGCCCACTGCAACACACCCTTTCCCAGCCAAGGCTGTCAGTCTTCTCTGACTGCTGACTGCCCACTGCAACTCACCCTTCCTCAGCCAAGGCTGTCCAGTCGTCTCTGACTGCTGACTGCCCACTGCAACTCACCCTTCCTCAACCAAGGCTGTCCAGTCTTCTCTGACTGCTGACTGCCCACTGCAACTCACCCTTTCTCAGCCAAGGCTGTCCAGTCGTCTCTGACTGCTGACTGCCCACTGCAACTCACCCTTTCTCAGCCAAGGCTGTCAGTCGTCTCTGACTGCTGACTGCCCACTGCAACTCACCCGTCCTCAACCAAGGCTGTCAAGTCTTGGTTCCCGTGTTGCTCAGGAATGGTCGTACGTTCTCAAGTGTGTTGGCCGATCCCACCTGTGCCCGATCTGCACTGAAGTGCACAAGGGGTGATGCACATCTAGCTGTATAGTATGTAGGGTGGGCCAGAACCATAATATTATACGTATATACGGTGCACATACGGCATAAAATTTTAGCAGGGAAATCACCATACATACGGCATTATATGGTGTGAATATACGGTTTTGGCAAATTCTACTAGTATGGCATTGGCAACAGCGTTGACAGCAAAAGGAAGCTGTAGGTGTGTAGCCAATGACCAAGGAAGATGCGCGCAGGCACTGGCAGGGTTTTGTTTGTGTAGTCAATTGTTTGTGTAGTCAATGACCAAGATGAAAGCGAAGATGCACGCAGGCAATGGCAGGTTTTGTTTGTGTAATCAATTGTTTGTGTAGTCAATGACCAAGATGAAGATGAAGATGCACGCAGGCAATGGCAGGTTTTGTTTGTGTAATCAATTGTTTGTGTAGTCAATGACCAAGATGAAAGCGAAGATGAAGATGCTCGCAGGCACTGGCAGGTTTTGTTTGTGTAGTCAATTGTTTGCGTAGTCAATGACCAAGATGAAGATGAAGATGCACGCAGGCACTGGCAGGTTTTGTTTGTGTAATCAATTGTTTGTGTAGTCAATGACCAAGATGAAGATGAAGATGCACGCAGGCACTGGCAGGTTTTGTTTGTGTAATCAATTGTTTGTGTAGTCAATGACCAAGATGAAGATGAAGATGCACGCAGGCAATGGCAGGTTTTGTTTGTGTAATCAATTGTTCGTGTAGTCAATGACCAAGATGAAGATGAAGATGCATGCAGGCACTGGCAGGTTTTGTTTGTGTAATCAATTGTTTGTGTAGTCAATGACCAAGATGAAGATGAAAATGCACGCAGGCACTGGCAGGTTTTGTTTGTGAAGTCAATTGTTTGCGTAGTCAATGACCAAGATGAAGATAAAGATGAAGATGCATGCAGGCACGGCTTGGCAGGAATTTGTTTGACGACAGGTGAGCACATAAGCAGGACTAGGGGCGATGGTGCCAACGCATGTTTTAGAGCTGCTTGTCCTCAACACTGACTGCTCAACCGCACTGGCCCCTGGCATTGGCAAAAGAGTGATGCGGTCAGGTCCATGCCCCCAAGGTCCATGCCCCCATGGGATGCCCCCATGGGATGCCCCCAATGGGCCCCATGGGATGCCCCCATGGCCCCCATGGCATGCCCCCAAGGTCCATGCCCCCAAAGTGCATGCGCACAGGGAACTCCCCCTCTGCTAATCTCCCCCTCTGAGCCTACCTATATCTTTGCTCACACACACAACTCATTTTCATGCCACGCCAAATCGTGATCACAATCGTTCTACGAACCTCTGCACAAGGCCTGGTTTGCAATCCTGTAGTACTTGTTGAATTTATGCTGCGCAGGACCTGTGCTGTGGCCTCTCGGCCTAGTGGCACCCAATAACCTAAAAATATGTGTGTGTGTGCACTCATGTCTGTGCTTTGGCCTCTCGGCCTAGTGGCACCCACCAATCTTAAGATGTGTGTGCACTCATGTCTGTGCGTGTATGCACTCATGTCTGTGCGTGTGTGCACTCATGTCTGTGCTCATCTCCGCACAGGGCCTGTCCCTTGGTCTGGTGGCATTGGGGGCTGGGCGTAATGCGGCCGGCCTGGCTGACCTGAACCTGGAAAAGCGCCTCAGGTATGTGTCAATGGTTACAATGGGGAGTGACCTTTGGCCAGGTTGTTTGGCTGATCGGCTGCTGACTGGTCTCGTCCAGCCACAAATAAATCCATAACCTCAGAAAGAAAGAGATGAAGTCTAGTGTTCTGTTGACAGGTTTGTGTCAATAGCGCCTCAAGGACGATCTGTGCGCGCGTTCACCTGCAATAATTTGAACTGTATTAAACGCGCTCAAGGTTCCTTTAGGCATGTGGCTAATTGGTCGAAACCGATTTTTACTCGTGACTATGTGTGCATACCGCAAGATCTGTGTACACTTGTTCTATGTGTGCTTGACTGTGCGTGCGCACGGTTCAATAAAGCAAAACATTTCCTCCCCAAAAACATACACACACACTTATGAACGCATACACATACACACATACACGCACTCACATATTTGCAGGTACTACATGCTTGGGGGAAAACATTTCCTCCCCAAATACATACATACACGCTCATGAACGCATACACATACACGTACTCACACATGTGCAGGTACTACATGCTCGGGGCCTCTGAGGCAGGAGGGGCAGGCTGCAGCACTACCTCGGGCACCTCCCCCACAGCCACTGCTCGCACCGATGATGCCATTACTGCAGGTAAGGAGCGCTTGATGCACATGCATTTTCCATGACAGATTAGGAGCGCTTGACACACATGCATTTGCCACGACAGGTCAGGAGCGCTTGACACACATGCATTTGCCTCGACAGGTCAGGAGCGCTTGACGCACATGCATTTGCCACGACAGGTCAGGGGCGCTTGACGCACATGCATTTGCCACGACAGGTCAGGAGCGCTTGACGCACATGCATTTGCCACGACAAGTCAGGGGCGCTTGACGCACATGCATTTGCCACGACCCATGTGCATGTCGCCCCCCTGTGCATGTCAACCCATGTGCATGTCACACCCCATCTGCACGTCACCAGAGCATGTGTAGCGTTCATTGCATGTACATAACATATACCCTCATGCACATACACACAGTCCCATGTTCATAGCATCAACAACACAAACGGCCATGCACACAAAATGACTACCACACACCCACCACCACCACCACTACCACCTTTTCAGCTTCCCCTGCTGCCGTGACCAGCGGCTTTGGAGCCAGCCTTGCCGCTGCAACTTCTGGCCCTGCTTTTAGTCGCATCGGGTTTGACCCCAGTTTGGGGGAAGAGCGTCTGCAGGAGATGGCTGCGGCGCACATTGCAGGACTGGGCAGAGGCATTGGTGGGTTTTCATTTGATGTGTGGAAGGGACAGTGGCCGCAAAGGACATACAAAGCTGCAGGTGGCTGTGGCGCACATTGCAAGACTGGGTAGAGGCACCGGTGGGTTTTGAGTTGATGTGTGAAAGGAACGGTGGCCGCAAAGGACATATACAGAACTGCAGGTGGCTGTGGCGCACATGGCAAGACTGGGTAGAGGCACCGGTGGGTTTTGAGTTGATGTGTGAAAGGAACGGTGGCCGCAAAGGACATATACAGAACTGGAGGTGGCTGTGGCGCACATTGCAAGACTGGGCTGAAGCATAGTGTGTTTGTCGTTTGAGGGGAGAGAAAGCGGCAGCAGGAAATTAAGTTTTGACTTGGCTGTGGCATCGATGATCTGCATGCTCTGTCAGGGTGGAATGGGATGGCTCATCTCAGCAAACCTGGCCCGCGACTGCACTTGTGCGCGGTGGAAGTCAGTCAAGAGTTTAAATGAACTGATCAAGCCGATTCAGAGGACGGGCAGAAGAGAGGTCTTAGTAAAGATCTCATGTCATTGATACATGGTGGGCAGTGAATGTGCGCATGGTGGGCAGTCGATGTGCGCTTGGTGGGCAGCGGATGTGCGCTTGGTGGGCAGTGGATTTGCGCTTGATGGGCAGTGGATGTGCGCTTGGTGGGCAGTGAATGTACGCTTGGTGGGCAGTGGATGTGCGCTTGGTGGGCAGTGGATGTGCGCTGTAAAAGCCCCTTTTCACAGCGATGCCTCTAAGTATCGGTGTAGACAGCCTGCACTGCATGCTACCTGCCCATCACAGTTGGCAGCCGCACTGTCACTGCGGTGCAAATGGTGCTCAGTTGCTACGGTTGCCCTGCTCCGATTACAATTACAGTTACAACCATGCCCACAGTCACTCCCAACCGTACTGGAACTCTATGCTGGCTTTAACAACTGTTTTAAACAACTAATTTTAACAACTGTCTTTAACAACTGTCTTAAACAAGCAGCGTGTCCCGTCGCCTCTGGTGAGAGAGTTATATGATCCACTCATTACTCGGTACTCAAGCGGCCCCCTTTCCCTTCACGCGGAGAGGGTTGTCACTGTTTGCCCTAGTAGTTGCCCTTCTCTTATCCCACTCAAAGAGGCCACCTGCCCTATAACTACTACAGTTTCAGTGGGCTGGCCTCCAGCCAAGTTGTTTAGTTAAAAGGTCTCTGCCCACCACAAATGTATTCTCTCTCTCTCTCTCTCTCTCTCTCTCTCTCTCTCTCTCTCTCTCTCTCTCTCTCTCTCTCTCTCTTATATAAATATATATATAATATTTTTTTTCCATCAGCCAAAGGCTCAATATTGTGCTGGCAGACCACCCACTTTTGCTTTCCTACCCTCACTGTCCTCGTGTCTTTTGCTTCACCTCCCTTAGAGACGGTTTCTGCTCAACTGTCCTCACTGTTAGAGACCACCCTGCTTTCTGCTCAACCCCCCTCACTGTTAGAGACGCTTTCTGCTCGACCACCCTCACTGTTAGGGACGCTTTCTGATCAACCGCCCTCACTGTGACTGGTAAGAGAGGGTTTTCACTCCACTACCCTCCCCCTTGTTATAACAGGGCAAAAGAGCCACCTCTGTTATAACAGGGCAAAGAGCCACCTCTGTTGTAACAGGGCAAAAGAGCCACCTTTGTTGTAACAGGGCAAAAGAGCCACCTCTGTTATAACAGGGCAAAAGAGCCACCTCTGCTATAACAGTGCAAAAGAGCCACCTCTGTTATAACAGGGCAAAAAGGCCACCTCTGTTATAACAGGGCAAAAGAGCCGCCTCAGCTGGAGCCTGTCTCTCTTGTTTCTGTGTCTACCGCTGCTTTGCTGCCCTTACTGACAAGACAGTGCGCGTTCTTACTTTCACAGACAGGATCCCAGGATGTGTCTGCTTTTTAACACCAGGATAACAACAAACTCCATTTCTTCATTCGTGAACTCATTTTACTTCATGAACAGGCGAGCAGTCATACTTCTTGACTGAAGACAAAACCTTTTTTCATGTAAACCTCGTAAACATTGTAATGAAAAGATAGGCAGTCAGTACGTGTCCCGTACGCCCATATTTCCTCTCCCACTCACTCTTTATATCAGCATGTTGCAGCCCTCTTATGAGCATACCTGGCTGCAGTCCATCACCTACCCATTGCTTCTTTCTTCACCCATCTCTGGATCGGATGGCCTGCCATTCCAACACCTTTTGTAAAGCCGCATTATAAATCCGATGCAGAGTATTGCCGCTCAGCACACTGCTCACTGCTCCAACGCTGGAGCACCGCTCAGAGCGGTACCACACTGCTCAACGCTGTCCAACACTGTCCAACACACTGCTACTGCTCCAATGCTAGTCTGCTGTTTTATCTTCTGCTCCAGGAGCGGGCAGAGACCACTCCCAAGAAGACGGAGGGAGCATTGCTGCAGCCAACGGCACCACGCCACGGGTGGGCATGCACGTGCTGCAAGACAAGTCGTCGGTCTTGCTGTTGCTTTAGTGTTTGGAATGCTTTGTAAACGCTGTGGTGCAAAGAAAGACATTGCCTTTTGCAGCTAATGGCACCACACAACAGGTGTGTGTGTGTGCCGCATGGTGGGGTGTTGTGATTGGGTATGAGTATGTCATACCACACCCACCCCGCATGTGTTTTGTGTGCGAGTGTGTGTTTGGGTGCGTGCGAGTGTGTGTGCTTGGGTGCATGAGTGTGTGCATGTGCGTGAGAGAGCGTTTGTCTGTCAGAGATAGCAATGTAGTCGGATACCATAGAAAGGGTATGTACGCTTTTAGCCGTTGCCCAAGGCGGCTTCTGTTGTCCCAAACCACCGAACGAGCCTTCTTTGTCCTGGTGCTCAAACAGCCTTGCAAATACAGAGGTTACAGAGGACACAGAGGTCATAGCCAATGCCATCAGTCAAAAAGTGCGAAATAGCTTTGCTTATGAAGAGCTGAGGGTGCTCTTGCAACAGTTCGCACCCTAACCTTTGACCGGGCTATTTTTTAAAGGGCAGTGTTATCAATGCTGAGGAGGTCCTTTCTTCCAGCTTCTTCATCATCTCATCATCCTGATCTACTTTTGGCGCATTGCATGTGTGTACGACGGCTGTATTGAGGTGACCTGGATATGAACCAGCTTTGCTGATCGAGACAAATTGTTATATCCTACATCCTTCCCTCAAACTTTTCACCTCCCTTGTGCATGTTTATCCATTGTAGCTCTCTCCTAAGAGATTCCACTAGTCCATACACACCAGGGGGCACAGCAACTGCGCTGTACCTGGAAGATTGTGTACTAGGTATATATGTAGGGTTACCAGAACCATATATATGCGGTGCATACACGGCATTTTTGGCATAAAACTCACCAAATATACGATCATATACGGTGTGTATATATACGGTCCTGGCCAACCCTATATATATGCCAACTGATAGTCCTAATCAATGACATTTCCAAGCTGCGCTAGAAGTCCAGGCTTGAGACTTTGGGTAAAGTCGACCCCGCGTCAACCCATGCAATCATCCCTGCCGTGCTCCTTGCAGCTTGTGCTAGAAGGACAAGGCTTGAACCTTGGCATAACCGCCCCAGGAGCCACGCTGGCCCTTGCCCTCATGTATCTTAAGACAGGGGACACCTCTGTGGCCTCATCATTCGTCATCCCAGGCACACAAGCCTCATTGCAGGTGTGGAATGCCTTGTGTGTGGACATGTTAGTGTGTAAACATGTTAGTGTGTGAACATGTCTTGTGTGTGAAGGTGCCTTGTGTGTGAACATGCCTTGTGTGCTTGTGTGTGAACATGCCTTGTGTGTGAAGATGCCTTGTGCGTGAACATGCCTTGTGTGTGAACATGTTTGGATGTGAGGATGCCTTGTGCGTGTTTGTGTGAAATGTATGTGGGTGGGTGCCCCCTCAATCATTGTATCAGACACACATGCCTCGTTGCAGCTGCAAAACTGCACTCAGAAGTTGGTTGCAGATTGCATTTGGGTGTGGTAATTGTTAAAGTGTAGGTGTGGGTATGTTGGTGCGTGTATGTTTCAGGCACCCTTTCCTTCACACACTAGCATATATGCATGCACACACACACACACACACATACACACATGCATTTGAGCTGAGACTGTGGACCCTGTATGCTGTCAACCATCACATTTCAGGCATATTTAGAAATACCAGGGTGCACGCACACGCTTGCCCACATACACACAGACACTTCAAATACACACACATGTACGTGCATGCAGGCAGTGCGTCCAGACTTGCTGACGCTACGTGTGCTGGGCCGTGCCCTAGTCATGTGGTCCAGCATTCAGCCCACCACACACTGGGTAGAGGCACAGATGGCCCCCATTTTTAGGGTGGGTGCCATCAATAGGTAGAGGCGACCGCAGGGAAGTAAGTACAGGTATAAGCAGGGAAGTGAGTATAAGTATAGTTATAGGCGACCGCAGGGAAGTAAGTCAGAGGCGAGAAAAAATCAGCCTTGCAGCTCCTCAACATGTGTATACTTTTGCAAACGGCTGTAGCTTGAGCAGCATAGGGTGCAAGGCTTGCCTAAAGCACTCGCTGTGGGTGTGTGTGGTACGCTGGCTTGCTTTGGGGGGCTCAGGCTCAACCTCAGGCAATATGTCTGTGCTCTGTCCTAATTTGCCTCAATGGAATATGAAAACAGTTTTAAACACAGTTACCTCCGTACTCCGTTCATGAAAGCTACTTAGGCACGCACTGACTTGTGATGGTTTCCGTTCAGTCCACCCTTTCTCTTGTTTGTGAGAAACACATGAGCGTGGCGACCACAATCTCCACAAGTATCTCCTCGTGGTTAGAGCACGTGAATGATTGAGCACAAGGCATGCACACACGCACAGCAGAGACACGCAACACTCACTGATAAACACACCCACGCGTACGCTTACATGCATGCATGCCAACTCCCCTGCACTCCTTCCAGAACCACAAAGGGACATGCACACACTCATTTGCTGATCAACACACCCACGCATATGCTTACATGCGTGCGGGCGCCCCTGCCCTCCTTTCCGGGTTGCATTACAAACACACTCGCTGACCACACACCCACGCATACGCTCGCATGCATGCAGGCTCCCTACCCTCCTTTCTGAATTGCATTATACACACACACTCACGCACACTCACGCACACACAAGTTACACACACACTCGCTGGCCAACACACCCACGCACACGCTTGCATGCATGCAGGCTCCCCTACCCTCCTTTCTGGATTGCATTATACACACAGACTCTCGCACACTCACACACACACAAATTACACACACACTCGCTGACCAACACACCCACGCATATGCTCGCATGCATGCAGGCTCCCTTACCCTCCTTTCTGGACCGTATTTCCCACCACCATCGCAACCCTGCAGCAGGTCACAGTGGCCTTCCTAGCTCTGCTCGCGGCACTGGGCTGTTCGGTGCCCCTTGGGCTGCTGCTCGTCCCAAGACAGCAGGTACGGGTAGGTGTGAGCATGTGTGTGCGTGTGTGTTATGTTCTAGTTCAATGTCTAGGCAGATGCAAGACTCACACCCACACTCGAATGTACTCACATTCTTTTGCACGCACACATACACATGTATTCACACACACACACACACACACAGGCGGAGGGGCTGGTGACGTGGTCACCCTCGCGCAAGCACACTTGGCAGCACTTGCAGGGGGATGCATGGCCCTTGGCTTGCGCTATGCAGGCTCAGGGTGCGTGTTCTTTTTTAGCGCGCGTGTGAATGTTTGGTGCATGTTTACGTGTATGTTTGAGTGATACTTTGATAGACGTGTGCTGCATTTGTGTCTGCACATTGTGGTGCTCGTGAGTGCAGATGTGTTTTTGTGTCGAGGGTGCGCCTGCACCATGCATCTTACCGTACATCTTAACGTACACACACGTACAAACACATGCAAAGACAAACCGCGACACGATGGCATTTCTCATTTCTTGTCATCGCACTGCAATATCCTTGAGCTGTGCACCATTACTCATACACACATGTTCACACACACACACACACACACACATACACACACAAACACATACGCACACACACACACGTTAACACTTACACATGCACTTGAACACAGGAACAGCAGCGCGTATGAAGTCCTGCGCCACTACGTAGGGCAACTACTGGAAGCCAAGAAGCGAGTGCCGGACGCTCCCCCGCCTCCAGTGACTACCCCAATGGTGCGCTGGATGAGAGCGGGAGGAGGGGTTGCACACAGACGTGTCATATGCATGTGTGTGACATGTAGGGTTGGACAGAACCGTATACTTATATGCACTGTATATGACCGTTTACTTGGTGATTTTTTGCCAATTGTATCGTATGTACACCATGTATATAATAGTTATATGCTATGTATATTTTTATTTATGGTTCTGGCCAACCCTAGTGATGTGTGATATATGTGTATACGTGTAGGGTGTGATATATGTATGCGTGTAGGGTGTGATGTATATATATACGTGTAGGGTGTGATATATGTATGCGTATAGGGTGTGATATATGTGTATACGTGATATATGTGTATACGTGTAGGGTGTGATATATGTATGCGTGTAGGGTGTGATATATGTGTATACGTGTAGGGTTGGCCGGAACCAGATTTATACGGTGTATACCCGGTACACAGTATTTTTGGCAGGGAAACCACCATATATGCGGTCATATACGGTGTATACATACGGTTCTGGCCATCACTAGGCATGTGAAGTCTGTGTGTATGTGTCACCTATGTGTATGTATGTGCGCATTGTGATATGTTTATCGGTGTAATCTGTGTACTCTGTGTGAATGTATGCATAATCTGTGTATATGTATGTGCGCATGTTGCGCTGCATAGGTACAGAGACTGTGCACTGTGATATGTGTATCGGTGTAATTTGTGTACTCTGTGTGAATGTATGCATAATCTGTGTATATGTATGTGCGCATGTTGCGCTGCAGAGGTACAGAGACTGCACTGTGATATGTGTATCGGTGTAATCTGTGTACTCTGTGTGAATGTATGCATAATCTGTGTATCTGTATGTGCGCATGTTGCGCTGCAGAGGTACAGAGACTGTGCACTTGCCCTTCCTGCTGGTGCCCACCTACAGGAACTGCCCCAACAGATCCTACCAAGACCTCAGCAGCACAACCATACTCACATACACATGCATGCACACATACACACATGCACATACACACAATCATACCCACACATGCACACGCATACACACACGCACATCACACATGCACACATACTCAAGCGCACATGCAAACATGCACAAACACACTCATACACACACAAACAAACGTATAGACGACCGAACACACAAATACACGCCAAAACAGGTATACGCATATACCTACATACACACTATCTCTCTCTTCTCTCTCTCTCTCTCTCTCTCTCTCTCTCTCTCTCTCTCTCTCTCTCTCTCTCCTTGTGTCCCATTCTTACAGGGTGGCTCCCTAGCAGCAGCTGCCCCCCCTCCAGACCCCGCCACATACGCACGCACACCCCTCTCATGATTGTGTCAACAACCATTTTTCCAGG
>Ga0307963_1001102_pt1 | contig 20046 bp, 17 predicted proteins | sample OrgLakmetagen594_FD_201829 | JGI IMG/M metagenome (GOLD analysis project Ga0307963, IMG submission 201829) | Saline water microbial communities from Organic Lake, Antarctica - #594 | ecosystem: Environmental > Aquatic > Non-marine Saline and Alkaline > Saline | place: Antarctica: Organic Lake... | reverse complement strand
AGTGCTCTTTTTTTCGTGCTCTCAGTTATGCTTACATTCTTCCCTTTTTTTACCATACCATGGACTATCTAGCTAAAGACACACATTTTTTCTCTTAAGGGTCGGGGAAATTTTCAAGAAGCCTTCTGCAGGGGCCGCCCCTTAATAAAGAAAAAAATTTTATGTCTTAAACTTTATTAGATTATGTTACAAATCTATCGAAAGCCGATTTAGACAATTTATGTACGCCGGAAGGGTATAGCCATTATAAAGATATTAAGATTCCTTCTTCTTTTACTGAATCACTTGTACCTTCTACAATTAGTAAAGACTCTTTTGCTCAATTTTTTTAATCAGGTTTAGATGTTAGTGCTAAAGAAGTTGCTCTGTTAGAGATATGGACAAATGGAAGTTTACAACCAAGAGATGCTTTATTAATGGCTTTTAATAATCTATCATATACTTTCAGCCCGGCAAAAATATAAAAAGAGTAATCCCATCTTTTCTATTTCTGCTTCATACAAAAAATAATCAAAAACCAGGGGGGTGCTTAACACCCCCCCGCTCATATATTTTCTTTCCATTTATAATTGCGTACATTAAATTTTCAATCATATCACCTAACACCTCCGTTCACTTCCTTGACATGATCTGATCTGCATACTTAATACAATTGTAGCTTGAGCTTCGCATCCTTGCCCACTTAAGCGGAGATCGTGATCTGTGTGCCACTTGCCAACGTGAGGGAGAGGACCCATTTTCTATCATGGTCTGTCATTGGAAGGGATGCACAAAAGATAAGGTACGTGCAATTTTCCTGGATGTAAAAGTATAATATGAACCGTGAAGCGTTGAGCAGGTAAAAGTGTTGGTCTCAGCCAGTTAATAGTAATTTGGTCGAGGACACTGGAGCTAAAAAAAACAGAGTACTTGTTGTTGAGTTTCTAGGCAAGGGAAGTGGTGACAGACAATTACTACTCCATTTAAACAATTGCCTGCCTTGAGCAGCCGATACTGAGTGACAAAATGCAGTAGTCTGTTCACAGAGAAAATAAAGTGCTCGTATTGTTCACCCCTTATCATCAGGTGACAAAACCTGAGCGGGAACAAGCCAAGCGGTTGACGTATGGAATAATATATGGCATGGGGCTCCAGCGCCTTGGTGGGTGAAATAGTTTGATACAAATGTGTATCATACGTTGTGACCATGTCCTATGTTTCCAAACGCTATCTTACATAATTAAATCAACTTTTTTTATCTAAACAGCTAACGAGCTTGACATGGACAAAGATTTAAGCCGGGTGCAGAGCTGGAAGGACTCATTCCTTCAGCAAGTGCCAGGCCTTAGAGGAGCAATCGATTGGTCAAAAACGTGAGTATGTCTTGCGGATGTATTTTTACTTATGTCTTTTTGTGGAGGTAGTGGAGGTACAGGGAGCCACCCTAGGGCATCAGCGAGGACGGCCTTTCGAGTAACTCTGAGCAAATGGATGTGTCAATGAGTTTTGATGGACATGAATCAGGTCATCAAGGCACATCTCAGCAAGCGCAGGTGACCTGCACATGTCGAATGAAAAGAGCTTCTGCTTTGGTGACATGCTGACATGTAACGCTCATCAACTCATTCTGCGCTACTTCTTCTCTACCTTGTACCACAGGCAACTAAGGGAGCAGTTCAGGCAAACGGGCAGGGCAACAACATTTGCAGGCCGCAGGCGTGTATTTGCTGCACTCACGAGCAAGCATGGAGAGGTGAGTGTTTGGTGTTGCATTAAGCCATTGCATATGTAAATTACTGAGTTGTAAGACAGGGCAAAGGAAGGGAATAAGTGGAAAAGCGAAGAAAGTAGGGCGAGAAGAGAGAGGACCTTACCCTCTTCAGCAACATTTGTATTACTACGCGTGATTGCAAACAATGCGCGGTCCACAGGCTCGCAATGCTGCAGAGAGGCAAGCCATGTCTACACTCACACAGGGCAGCGGTGCAGGTAAGCAGAAGTTAAAAAATAAAGGGGGAATAACTATAGCAGGCAGTGAAAGTCAGAGGGTGTTCTGGGTGTAGACAGTACTCGCGACACAAAACTGGCGTTACAGCTGTATCCGCATGCTTTGTAGCTTCTTTCTCCTCAAAACTCTTAATTTGCGTTAAATCAATTCCACCTGATGCAAAGTGAGAGCGTGACACCAACCAACAATATTTTAATCGACTTATTTGCCTCTTTTGAAAAACTGCAGACTTGATAAAGTCTGCTATGGTGCGTCTACACGCCGTTTTGAACCTACCAGAGTACTTCAACGCTGCTAAATTGGTGCTCATGGTGGGTAACAGAGATAACTTGAAATTGGCAATGGCTAGGTGACGAGCATGCGTGTCTGTGCTTGTATGTGCGCCTGTGTTCTAAGCTACAAAGACTTTGCTTGCAAAGGTTTACCTAATATTTTTTGTAAGCAGGACCTTCAAAAATTGTGGAACTCATTGCTACAACAGCTTCTGGTGTTAAATCTTACGTTGCAAATAAATGTTGAATTGGTAAATTATTATCAGGATAGAATTTGATGCAAGGAGGACCTCAATGTTTTTAGTCTTGTCTCAGATTAACCCAATTCTGAGGTCAATCACCCATCTTCAGGTCCATGACGAGCTTGTCTTTGAGGTGCGACAAGATCGCTTGAACGACGTGGCTGCACTTGTCAGGCGTGTCATGGAAAGTGCGTGGAAGCTCAAAGTTCCTACACCTGTAGAGATCAAATTGGGACCTAGCTGGGGTCAGCTGGAAAATATCAGTTTAGGGCGCACAATGAAAACTGCTTAGTCTTTCTACCTGGCCAGGCAACAATTGCACAAGCACGCTCATATTAAAGAGTATAATTGGACTTGTTATTCTTGTGTTACAAACTGCTACTTTTATATAGGTGGACGTGAAAGTCCTTATCCAACTTCTAGAACTATGATGGCTAATTATTTGGGGGAAAAAAGGAGTGTAGTACTTTCCATGAGTCTTTTTCTTTCACATTACCATAAATTCTCACTTTACTTATTGCGTTCAATGCTCACATTTTGAATCGGCCAACGTCCATTTTTCAATTATTTTTTGATTTATATCAAAGTTTGTCCCTTGGGTTGATTCGCTCGCAGTGTTTACACATCGAGCATCATTAAGGAAGGAACACTGAAGTGCTAGCACCTTGAAACCCTTCATTGTTGTAAGTAAGTCTTTTATTATAGTGAGGATGCACATTTGATAGAGGTAAGCACTAGGCTTGCTCTTACTTTCCAGTGATCACTGCCATGCAAAAGTCCAATCATATATTTGAGGGAGGTTGAAGGCAAGAGGATATAAGGAATAGCGGCTAGACGGAAAGGGTCCGGCCATTTATCAAAAATAGAATTAACTTTAGAGCTGCAGATGCCTTTTTTAGGAGCCAGGTATAGAGAACACACTAGCAAAGCTGATCACCATAAACATCTTCTGCAGTTTGTTTCTAGAATGAAAGCTTATATAGGAGCGGCGGTGGCGGTCTGCACCATTTAATGGATGCAAGGCACAATCTCTCTCTCTGGGAGAATAGTAGAAGAAAGGGCTTCACATTGGGGATCACATGGTTGGGAGCTAGGAAAGGGTCTGCACACCAGCAGGGTGTTGTTCGGAAAGGTGGCATGTGTAGACCAAACTCTATTGGAGTCCCTTTTTCCATACGGAGGTTAAAACCTCCTTACATACCTCCTTAAAGGCCTCCATGGGAAAGGAGGCTATGGAGGCCTGTATACTTGACTTAGCTCTGTAAGGACCTTTATCTTTCCTAAGGAGCTCCCTAAAGACCTCTTTGTCTTTCTTTGCAGCCTTTTAAAGACCTCCGTATCTTCTAAACCCTGGTGATCTGACACCCTTTTATAATTTATATCTTGATCTGCACACTTAATCAGATCACAACTATTTCAATTACGCACAGTGACTGATCAAGTATACTTGCATATAGTAAAGTGAAAGTAAAATATTGCCTAGTGTAAAAACTCCCGGCATGGATCAAGGAAATTACACTATTATGGGTTGTGCCATACAGCATCCCACCAATCAAAGAGGAGAAGAAAGAAACAAAAAGAGTTTAAGGCCTTAAGTCAGCAAATTGCAATGGGTGTTGAGAACCATTCCACACACTGCTGTCTAACAGTCAAACAACAAAAAAAGACGGTTCTATGCTACAGTTTGCTGTAGGCTTCGTCATTACACCAAGCTGCCGTGGAGGGAGATCAAAACCAAAAATGGGCTGCAGGCCCTCAAAGAGCAAAACAACGCAAAGAAGCAAGTGCCAAGTCCGTAAGGCCAGCAGGGCCCTTACAACTATTCAGCCAGCAAGGCCTCTACAACACCCGCCCACCAAGGCTACAACCAAAAATGGGCTGTAGGCCCTCAAAAAAGCAACACAACGCAAAGAAGCAAGCGGCAAGTCCATAAGTCAAATTCAAGCGAGCTCAGATGGGAACACCCACAAGTCAAAGCACAAGCTGAGGGGGGGGGGGCGGGAAAAACAACCCGAGCAAAAGCAAGGCATAAAAAGGAACGCCTAAAACGAGAGTACACAGCACTTTATGCAAAGTGCTTGCCAGATCTCAGCCTACGCTACTACGCAAGAACTCCAGTTCTACAGCTGAAGCAGAGAACTGAATATTTTCCTATAAGACAACTCCTGAAATATCTGAGCACTTTACGTCAAGCCGGTATTCATAGCATCAGCACTGCAACTGAAACTGCTCAAAACACCTGTTCAAAACAAAAAATTGCATGTAAAAAACTTACAATAATCGAGGTAGTAATAACATCGAGTACATGGTGCAACATTTTTCACTGCAATTGAACAATTAGCCATAACCTGAAGAGGAAAGCATGTGCTAAAAAATAGGTTAAGGAAATCAGTATCACTCCAAAAACTGAAAATGAAAGGTCACCCAAAGTGTTACAAACTCAACTCAACAGTTCCTTGAATCGGCACTAGAAGTAAAACCTCACCCATCCTAACCTGCAAGCCCTACATTTGTGCAATTAGCGTACCTACATATTTTTTCTTCAAAATTTCCACCATCAACTTGACACTCAACTTTGTTTGTTTCTCCGTCCTTTGGCTTGCTGCCCCTCTTGTTGACCCCTGTCTTCCCTTCGACCTTCCTTATCCTCAACCTCCCCTACCAGCCTCGCACCACAGGGGAACAGTTATTTTGCCATTTGCTCAACTCTGTGAATGACGGTAAATAGAGTGAGTTGAAGTTGTGTTGCTTACTAGCAAACAAATATGAAGTGATCACTTGATATTTAGCACGACTTGTGATGTCTTTATCCAAGTAACACGAATAAGGTTGTAGGCTTGGCCTGAAACCAGCCGGCTTCTGAGGGCGTGCCTGTAACTTCACAACTCACAACAAAGTTGACAAAATGGTGAACGGAGCCATTCGCCGACAAGCCTTATGTTTTTGAGAAACACGTGTTCATGTCACATGCTATGCTGGTATTGGTAACATAACCAACATAATTTAAGGCCAGGATCATTGAAATGCCACCAACTTGTTTTTTTGAACGCCAAACGTTAGTATTAAGCCACTTAATGAGAATCAGGTTAGGGGTGGCTGTATTAATATTGTTATGTAAAGCGGTAGAAGTAAATGTATATGCAACATATAATGCATTATATGTGCAGTTTTGTTTAACAAAGATCTACAGAACCTGCTTGCCTTTGATTAGATGCCGCTCCTCTGGGCCATAATGCTCCAGAGGGGGTCAACTGAGCAAATGTCCTGAAATGTGACTTTTTTATGCAAATCATGTTTGAATGATATAACTAGATGGTTCATGAAGTTTGGGGCCAAAAGGACCACCTCAGTGATCTGGACAGAAATACAGTTCAAGTTTTGCTACTGAGTTTCCACATTACAGGCCACCACGCCCCAACCAGGGCCTCTTTTCATCTTAAAACAAGATAGGAGAATTTCCATTATGATACCAAATCATCCTAGGGTTTGAAAAGTATATTTGGTGAAGGTTGGTTTTTCACCCTTTTGGCACCCCTTTTGCTGATTTTCTTTAAGGTAAATGGGCCATAATGGGGTATCTGGTCAAGTTCTGCTCCGTTTTGCCCCATTTTTGTTGCAACGATACTTTCTATTGAAATGTAGACAATTCATATAAAAATGACACAAATCTGGTCAGTGGGTGGTGAGATATGACAGAATGATGGTGAAAAATAGGGTTCACGCCGCGGGCAATTAGACAGTTTTGCCGGGACTGGCAACATTCAAGCTTGGGTGCCATCAGCAGCTACCTCTGGGAACTGAGCTTGATTGTTGCCAGTCCCGGCCACCATACTCAATTCACATTTCAAAAGTACCCCTGTTTGGGGCCTCAGATGACCACCTCTGATAATGCTCCCTCTGTCCAGCCTACGTGTATGCAGTGTTTAGAGTTAAACTTAGACCCTACAGGTTTACATAGGAGTGGCTGTTGCGGTCTGCACTATGCAATGGATGCAAAGGCACACAATCTCCCTCCCTGGGAGTATAGTAGAAGAAAGGGCTTTTCTTGGGGATCACATGGTGGGAGCTCGAGGCAGGGTGTTGCTCGGATAAGGGATTGTGTTCTACGTCTCATTCTAGTTCTCAAATTTCATATTTATGAAACAGAATGTGTTGACAGGCGGGTAGCCCCGGGACCAGGAAAGTTGGGCAGGCCCCGGGGCCCTTACTTTTAAGCTTTGATACATCAGATATAATGCCATGCAAGGTTCCTTTCTCGATTGTCTTGGCGTAGACCAGTGACTCCGCGGATCGGAGTGGAGGGTATGTACTCTCGTGTGGCTGTACCTGTTGATCCTAGAAGGATACTCAGGAGATTTACGGTGCAAGTACGTCCTGAGTATTTGTGATGTATGTATGCCTAGCATTTAATCTTTTGTATTGGGGAGAGTTCTCCTGGTGCTCGCTGGTGTCATGGGAAGTTCAGATTTTAAGAAAATGGAATCTGCCAGTTGTGCTGTGCAGGAAATGAGGACTGACAGGTAAATCGTAAGTGTCCCCTCACTTGCTTCGGACTTTTTACAGAAATGCATATTCGCGTACTAATTTAACGTCTGTGGACGGATGAATAATCGGTACCAGATATCTGTCAACGATTGGTTGGTATTTTGGTAGCCCCCACAACATTTTCAAAACGAGTGTTTTGGGACAAACATTATCGTGGCTTATAAAGCTCCTCAATGCTTTCCTCCAATGTCCTGCGCCCTGCTCAAGGCAAAACCACCACAGGTGCAATAAGGCAGCATCATCCAGGAGCAAAGCTGAATGGGAGAAGTTTCATCAAGAGGTCTGACAGAATCCGTACGCCCCAGGCCACGATGGAGTTGCCCATCTTTCCATTGAGCATGGTGGCTTTGCCTAGCTCCACGGCAAGTGACGTACTGGAACACACACACACATACACACACACACACACATACACACAACACACACACACTCACACACACACAAACACACACACACACACACTCACACACACACACACACACACACACACACAAACACACACACACACACACTTACACACTTACAAACACACACGCTACACAGACACACACACAAAGCACACACACGCGCGCACACGTGCATATGCAAACAAGCACACACACACATACTCACATACACACACTCACACTCACACGCACACAAGCACACACATTTCCACGCGCACACACGCACACACACGCACTTGTACATGCACTCACACACCCACACGCACACACGCTTGCTCGCACACAAGTACACACACAGACAAGCACACACATACACACACATACTCACACATACACACACTCTCACACACATACATACTTGAGCTAACAAACGTCTACAAGCTCACATACATTTACAGCACACACATACACACACTACTCACGTCCAACACAGGTGCCCCTGGTCATCTTTGAGGCACGGTACAGAGTTTTGTTTAACACGCTGCTTTACGGAGAGAGTGGAGTGGTAGGTTTTGTGTAGGTGGACATATGTATATGTGTGTGCTGTACACACATAAAACATAATGAAATAGCTTGAATCAGGTGAAAGGATATAAAGGGCCATCTCAGGCCTCATGGCATCTCTCTCTCTCTCTCTCTTTCTCTCTCTCTCTCTCTCTCTCTCTCTCTCTCTCTCTCTCTCTCTCTCTCTCTCTCTCTCTCTCTCTCTCTCAAACACACACACATACACACACTCATACACACACATACACACTTACACACTCCCACTGGGCTGCTCACAGGAGGAGGGCCTTGTGCAGAAGGACTCTGCAATCTGTGGAACTCGAAAGTTTGGGATGTGCTTTATGGACAAAGAGGGACGTCTTGCATCAATTGGCACGCTGCTTGAAATTCAAGAGTTTGCCCACATGCAAGTGAGTGAGCAAGATAAGTGTGCTTGCGCATATGTACACACACACAACACATTTGCAAATACAATACAATTAACGCGTTATGCACACACGCATGCACATGTACACACATGCACACGCACGCGCACACACATGCACACGCACGCGCACACACAGACTCACATAGACAACATATGAACACACACCCGCACTTGCACGTGCGCACATACACACACACACACATACACACACACACGCAAACACAAATTCACTCAAAACACAACATTTACATGCAGGACGGGCGTATAATTGTGACCAGTCAGGGCAAGAAGCGTTTTGAGATAAAGAGCGTCACCAAAGAGAAGCCTGTGCTACTCTGTACGTGCCTTTTTTTCTATTCAGAATGACAAATTTCCTGCACCAACCCACGTTTTGGTTGTTGTTTGCTAGTCATAGGTTTTGCCAATAAATTTTAGTCGTCACTCCATGCTGCTCAAGAAAGATGAGGAAGACCTGCAGTTGCACTGCTTTTCTAGACATCCATTCCTTGGTGGCTGATCTCTAGCAATTGATCAGCAGCAGCCTTCTAGTACCGTTCCTTCACCTCAATGTCGCATTGCAGACAGGGACTGCGGAGTACATAGGATCCAGTTTCCAGGCCTAAGAAAGCCTCCTTCCTTGCTTTTGTTATGACGCACGTTTAGGTGAAGTGGAGTTCTTGGAAGAAGAGCAGGATGAGAAGGAGGCAGAGACAGAGGAAGTCAAGGCACTGGCCAAAGAAGTAGCCGACTTGATGCGGGCAACCATAAGATTGAATGTGAAGGTAGGTTTCCCAAAAACTGCACTGCACTTATCAGGTGATTGTAAGAGTTGTGGGGAAGTGCCGCATAGTGTTTGTGGGGATGTGCCATTTTGGCATCCAACGATTCTTTCAGGTCTTCACTAAAAAACCATTTTTCCGTGGATTGTGCCTTAAAAGTCAAATGAAAGTGAGTGTAGCTGTTCCGGCGCCTTGCTCACCCTGTAAATATCATGAAGGTGTACCATCGCCAACCACCTGTGCTCCAAACACGTCTAGGTGTGAAATGGGGTTGCATGCAACCTGTGCTTTAAATTTTGTAGATGGTGTTCTTGCCCCCTTGCTATTTATGCTGAGTTGCCTGACCCCACATGGTGTTTTGAGGAGTCGAAATTTTTTCGTGCATTGCCTGAAAATTCTGAAAGGAGGAGGAAATGCGCAGAGGACTGTTTCTTCACACTTTGCACTGCTCTACAAACGAAGCCTCTCTTTTAACAGCCAACAGTAATGACGCACATTTTTGAGCCTCACTCGTGCATGTACAGATGAAGAACATTAGTGCCAGCGAAGACCAGCTTGAGCCAGAAGGTCTTGCAGAGCTCTCTGCTAAGGTATGTATGCCTCAATTTGGTCGTAGCAATAGGTCTTGGTAACAGGTCACTGTGTTTGTTATACGGATTTTATTGCGCAACGTTCGTACGGTGTACTTCACGCGCCGACTTTTAGAGCACGATGTGCATTGTATATGCCTGCCTCTTAATTTTAACTCTCAAATTTGATTTACACGTTGCAGCCCTTGTCGTTTTTTGTGGCGAGCTTTTTCTCGGATGTCAAGGTCTTGCAACAAAACCTCTTGGAGGAGACCAGCACGTTGAAGCGGTTACAGGTAGTCGCTTGTCGTATGTGTTCACCTTACTTCTGTTTTAAACACTCCTGACTGATGCTGTATTGTCATTTGTAAACATGTAATTCTGAATGTTGCAAATACAACTGGCCTCCCTCTTTCCCTTCCTCCTGTTTGCAGTGCGAGAAGGAGATCCTCTCCGACAGTGTAAAGTACTTCAGTGCAGCTTCTGCCTTAAAGGACCTGGGGGGCAGTCCGACTGATGACAAACAAGACAAGGAAAAGTGACGGGGATAGCATGTTCGCGTGAAAATGACTGAGAGGCGTGAGCTGAGAAGGGAAAAAAGAATTAAAAGTGAAGAGAGTGAGGGTGAGAGGGATGTTTGGCTGTTTTACATTGCTTACAGCACCATTTGATTTCCGTCTTTTGTCAAAGAGGTTGGGAGGCTTGCAACACAAACCTTATTGCACAGCACACATTTCAACACGGTCTGTTTTAGCCACGAAATCGGTCAACACCTAGAAGGGTATACCTGGATATTTGGATTTTGGTAAAAGACAGCCGGCGAGCGTGGAATCGATTGGTCGTTGGATCAATTTGGGCTATAAAAACAATTGATCAAATCGTGAAGACTTTTCATAAACGTATGTAATGACTGCACAGGCGCGGGGTTTGTCAGAAGGAACATCAAATTAAGAAGTTACTTCACGTTATGCGAAGCTGTAGTTTTGTTCCTCGCATAATGTCACGGTCACAGAGGCCCTAGAACTTCCTCTATTCTTCATGCCGCTCCATTTCATTTCCTAGGCTGGCGGACGTTGAGGTACGCAGCACACACGTACGCTGTAGTGCATAGTCTCTCCTGCTGGAAGTCCCAAGCAAGCAGCGAGCGAGGAGCGCACCACGCGCAGGCTGTGTGTGTAGTGTGCGTGTACATCAGGAGTCAAAACGTGTGAATGGACAGGCTCATGCAACTCGTGAACTGAGGGAGCGAGAGGCAGGAGCACAGGCACGGCTATGCAGCAGCAGGAGCCTGCTCTTGAAGGAGGGCAAGGGCAGCACAGCACAGCAGGCGTGCTGAACCTTTTAACGATTAGGAGCACCCCCCCTCCCCCTCCCTCCTCCAACATGAATAGCCCATACCTGATGAGCAGCCTGCCAGCAGGAGCGCGTAGCCCAATAGGAGCAGGCCACGTAAAGCGCACGTCACAAGTTCTCAAACGAACGAACAAAAAGAGGCCTGGGTCGTCCACGCATCGTCCAGGTATGGTGTGCCCACTGCCCCTCACCAACAATCGCGCCTCACCACTGCCTGCGCTTGCCAGCTATCCAGCCCCACCCACAGCTGCCCCTCCCCACCACACACCAGCGGTGGATTTAAGTCTCTTCAAGCCAGCATCAGAGCTTTACCAACTGGAGCTGCTGCAAGGCCGAGAAAGCGGAGCAGGATGTGTGAGATCAGAAAACCAGCCTGCAGCAACAGGTTCTGGGGTAGCGGAGCAGCAGCTACTTGTGCCTTTCCAGACGACGCAACAAGAATGGCAGCAAGTACAGCAGCAGCAGCAGATCCCCCTCTATCGTCAGACGATACCAGCTGTCCCCCAACAGGAGGTGCAGCCGCACCATCTAAGCAGTCCACAGCAGCAACAACAGGAGCAGCAGCAGCAGCAGCAGCGGCACCAACCACAAGAGCAGCAAAATCAGCAACAGCAACAACAAAAGCAGCAAGAACAGCAGCAGGCCGAGCACAGCCCTTCTCCTCCTTTTGAGCACCTGACCTCCTTATTTGGCGCAGCAGCAAATGCAGGGCGATTAAATCCACTTCTCACTCCTCCGCCCCACATGCCAGACAGTGGAGCAGCCCGCCCCCCGTCACCAGCAACAGATCTGCAACATGAGCATACCAACACAGCACATTCCTCCCCTCGTTCACCGCCCCTTACCATCCCATACGCAGGTGGGAAATTTTGTGTTGCACCAGGTTCAAACACGAACGCCTGCCATTTTTGCTATACCTTGCTGGTCTGTGCATGTCCACCTCCTCCCCTTAATTCAAAACTGCCGCCTGTCTGCCTGCAGGTGTGATTGTTGAGCCAAGCTCTGCTTCACCCCGTGCCAAGAGGGCACTGGACTTCGACAGCTCATGTGGCACTCAGCCCAAAGCACCACGTCTTGCTGGAACGGATCCTGATCTTCATGAGGAGGAGCAGGGCCACACGGTAAGAGCAGTAGTCCAGCAAAGCTTTCACGTGTCTTTATTTTCATGAGAGAGATTGTGGCGATGCAGTGAGTTTTGTATCGCATATTGTAACGTTGTTGAAATGCAGTGCATGTTGTAATGTTGCAGCAATGTTGCATCACAACCAGCATGTTCATGGATTCTAATGGGCACCAGACTTTTTGCACATTGGCATCAAAGGTCACTTTCCATGTCCTGTAGCTTCGATCCCCCGTCCATCCATACCTAAATGCCAGTTCTCTTTCCAACAAGACTTAACACGCCCTCAATGCACCTCAGAGTCTATCACACCTGTTCGCTCCCTACCCTCCCTCACTTATAAATGAGAAACCAAAATCCTTCTGAATTTTACTCGTACTTTTTGCTTTGAGCACGTCAGGCACGTCATGATCTGAGTTCTTACATATCCGAGGATGTGTGCCGTGTCTATCGAGAGGAGCTTGGATACAAAGACGAGTTTGGTAACACGAGGCTCCTTTATGACTGGCAGGTGTGTACCTTCTTTTCCTCTGCCTCGTTTGTAAAAATAAGTGCAGTAGAAAATTAGTAAGCAGGCTGACAGTCAATCGTCCTTTATGCAGAGACGCAAACAGGCAATACAAGCACAGTCAGCCCAATTTTAACTAGGAAAAAGAGCACTGGTCGTATGCTTCTCACCCGTCCATCTGTGTGCGCTCGCTCTGAGTCATCAACTTCTTGTAACAAGTGCTAAAGAAGTAAGGTCGGGACTTGCAAAAGATTCAATTCATATTGCTCTCTGTTTTTTACCATCATTGAAAGCGTCCTGAAAGTGAGAAGTTGTTTGAACTTAAGGCAATGCCTATTTAATTACAGCAAATGGAGCATCTCAACAAAAACGTGTACCAATTCACAAGTTGAAAAGCAAGCAAGTTCAAGCAGCGCTTTTTTTCTTGAATAATGTTCGGCAGGCCAGAGCGTTGCAAGCCGCCGGCCAGAAAGGCATGAATTTTGTATTCTCGGCTCCTACCAGGTGAGGTAGTCTGGAATTCAGGTCTGCAAGTGGGGAAGCGCACAGGTTGGATAATGCTTCAATTTGCTCTCTTCTCAAAGTCAAACTTTAGTAAAACACGTGATAATCAAATATAGCAATGCATCAAAGACTACACTCTTCAATGCATGCTCTTCCTTCCCCTGAAACTGACCGCAGCTCTGGCAAGACAATCGTGTATGAGATCCTAGCTCTGCATCGCCTTGTCAGCACCAACAAGCCCTTTGTTTTGGTCTACCCTACCGTAATTCTGTGTGAGCAGAGGGTGAGTCTCTGAACGTGGATGTTGTCGGGGTGTGCTTGCATGCCAACGCAGGCCCATAACAGGTGGACAAAGGAATGGTACTGATTGATAATGAATTGAAACACTTATAAGGTCGCGTGCCCGGGGCACATACCTACCAGGATAATATAACACGGATATATTTTTCGGAGTTAAAACCTAGAGGCTTACTATGAGATTCTCAGTGTCAGTGTTCTAAACCGGTAAACACAAGTTTCTAACCGCTTGCATTCAAGATCTAGAGGTCCAGCCTGCTGTTCTTGTAGGAATGTATTTGTGTAATGCAAGACATTTCGGAGTAATTATTATCATTCCTCAATCCTGCTACCCAGGCTGCTGCGCTGGAAAAGCTGCTGGCTTGCATCACGATCGGGAAGAAGGTCAAGAGATTTTTTGGGGGCGTCAACTCTCCCGGTCCATTGCTTGAAGATGACACTGGTATAGGATATACATCGAAGTAATCTTCACAGCACATCAGTCATGCATCTCGATAGAACCTTGAAATCGGAATTGAGAGGGAAGTCCATGCCAGAGCAAATGTAAAAGAGGTCGTCACTGACAATCTAAAGCAGTTTGTTATAACAGCATTTGGTATGTACATACAAAATGCACAAAGACACATACACAGAGAAGAGTGTACTGGAGCTTCAGGTCTATGTGTTAGTATTACTGATGTGCATCAATCATTGAACAGAGTAAACATATCCATGACACACCGGTTTCTATGCACTTCCACACGGCACAGGTGCATTGGTGTGCACTATTGAGAAGGCCAACATGATTTTCAGTGGTGAGCGAGTTGCTTGATTAATTGCCGCATGGTTTGCACTTGAGATGGTAAACAGAACAAAACACGTTTGAATCCCTCGTATCCTAACCATGCATGGGCTTCTCGAGTTTGTAATGTCCTGTCGCAGCTAGCCAAGTGGTTATGTCTTGCTTCACTGTAACATCTGTACCTGTCATCAATCAGTCATCCTTGTAATTAGTTTCCTTGTGCGAATCCACCTTGCCTCACTTGCAAACCTCTATTGTTCTTGCAAAAAGCTGCCTTGCGAGAGGTGGCCTTGCATTTGATCATACAAGGTGGAGCCACCCACAGTTACGACAGAGGCAAATCTCTGCCTCTGTTCCCTGACACTTAGCCATCCACACATACCTGCACTCTGCCTTATGTGCATCTTGATGGCCGCAGTGATGATGGAAGACAGATCTTTGCCCAGCTTGGGAGCGTTGGTGGTCGATGAGCTGCACATGTTGGCAGATCCAAACAGGTAGCTGCTTGCAATCACCAAACCGAAATGTGTATTTCTGTCAAAGCAAAAGGACAGTCATAATTACACATATGTTGCATCAATAAAGAACGTTGCAGCATTAGAGAGGTTACAGGCACACATGATTGCTCTTTAAGTCGGTTACGCAACTAATTTCCAGGGTCTCTGCAGAATCAATAGTCTTGCATATTTCAGGCACGTTGAAGCTGCGCACAAACACGCTACGATTCACACATTCGCCCCGTCAATGCAGTGGCTATCTTAGCACAAACACACTACAACACACACATTCACCACGTCACTACTGTGGCTATCTGAGCACAAACACATGACAATGCAAACATGTACCACGTCACTGCAGAGGCTACCTCCTGGAGCTCCTTCTCACCAAGCTGCACTTCTCCACAGCAACCAACGCAAAATCAAGGAGTAAGGCAAAAGGAGGTGCAATTATTTGTCTTGTATCTTGTACAGCATTAAAGAATTGGCCTGACTGAATTGTTTTGGTTAAACTTGTTCAACATGACGATACCCATCACAAGTCAATCTTGTTTGATAGGCAGTAAACAATCACAAACGCTCCCTACATCAAAGCTCTACACGTCCAAACCCGCACAAACACTTATGACCGATGAAGCAGACTACATGCCCTTTTTGACTTAGATACCCAAAAATCGCTGGCAAAATCAACCCAAACCTGGAAAATGCTGATGCTGCCTGGAAAATGCTGATGCTGCAGGCACTCCAGCATCAAATGGTGACCAGAGGGTCTACGAGGGAGTTCAGGTCATTGGTGAGAGTCAAAGCTTGTGTACTTGCTTAGGACCTGATCTGGTTGCAGCATTTGTGTAAGGAACCTCTATGACGGATGTTGAAGTATTTGCTGCTGCATCTGGCCACGCACGGATCAGCTGTTCTGCACAGAAATACTAGTCTCGCAACTGGTTTGGAAAATTGCACTGTTGCTAAGTATAGAGTGCATTTCAAATGTGCTGCACGCCACAACGTCCCTTTCTCTCAAACTTGAGTGTGCAGCACATCACGTTTTGAATTGGAAAACCCTTTGCAGCCTATTAAGATTATCATGCATCAATTTTGCAGTGTGGGGCATCACACACCTGTGCTTGTTACTTTGCGCAACCTAATGCAGCCAGACACTCCAGACACTTGAGTGCTACATTTGTTTGACGCCTCCCTTATGTCTGTGTACAGGTATGAGTGCCACACTCCCAAACACAAGACAAGTGGCAGACTGGATCGATGCTGAATTTTTCTCTACAGAGTTCCGGCCCGTGCCCTTAACAGAATACATCCTGGTACGCATGTAGCTGACAGTACAAGTTGGTTATCCTCTCTTGTATAGGATGAGGCATGCATTAAAGTCGTAGTTTAGTATTCATGCCCACTGATAACATGGTACGCGTTAAGTTTTTGTGAACATTTCTCAATCGCATTTTGCGTCTTGCGTTGTCAAAGAGAAGAGGATTAAAAGAGCCTTACAGGTGCGAGGTAGTGTGTGATTAACTTGGTACATATCACAGACTTCTGCTCCCCATCACACACAATCACTTTTGCCTGCCCATACAATCCACATAAACACACTCACGCACCCACTCACTCACTCACTTGCACCTATACGCACACATGCACACATGCACACACGCACGCACACTCACACACATGCACATACACACAAAACACACACATACAAACATGCACACACACAACTCAGGATGGTGCACGCCTTTTGGACCCACAGCTTCGCTGTGTTCGCACTCTGGAGACGCCTACTCAGGATTGGGCACGCAACGATCCGCACCTGGTGTCTTTGCTGTGCAAGGAGACTACAGATGCAGGTGCAAGTGATCTTTGTGCAAGTGATCTCTGCTGTGCAAGTGATCCCAGCTGTGCAAGGAGACTACAAATGCAGGTGCTAGTAATGCTTGCTGTAATGTGTACAGGGGCCCTGCTTTTTAGACCACTCATCCGGCAAAGGGTGAAGAGTGTAATGGAAATCAAGCCAGCCAGCCAGCTCAAAAACAGATGGTCGACCTTGTTGCAAGCTTCATAACATATGAGCCAATGCATAACTTAGTATGGAAAGGGCATACTCTTCCTGACGCTTCTAAATCTTGGGAAAACAGGATCAATCGTAAGCATCAGATCAATGAGTGTCCACCCTCCTCAATTTTGCCGAGACCGCCGAATGCATCGTTTCTATCCCCTCTTGTTGTGTCACATACAGGTCACAGCATCCTTGTTTTCTGCAACAGCCGTTCTGTGTGTGAGAGTGTGGCTGACATGATTCACAGGGTCCTGGTGAGTTAACAAGCACAGAATTACACCAGGGGTTAGATGTGGTGACCACTTTAATGCTTCAAGCATGACTCAAACTATTGCATGGGTTTAATGCTTGCTGATCAAGTTTTGGAAACACTGTATGGAAAGGGCATCTTTTTGTATGCCTCGGACCAATTGATCGCTCTCTTGTGCATGCCTCTCAGACATACACTCATACATGTAGAAAAGAAAGGACTCCGCTTGTAGTGATGACACAGCCAGCATGATTAAGGGGGGGGATACATACAATAATTCAATATTCATTAATGAATTAACTTCAATGTGCACGCCTCTCAAGCATTTAGTTTAATATAGAACTGTGACCATTGCTGGTTTTTTACTCTCAACATTGATTGTAAATGAGCCCACTACTGAATATCACCTACTCTGTGTCATTGTTTGTACGTGTAACAACATCGCCTCTGCATGCAGCCTGACATTCCAGAGAACAACCGTGGGATTATTGGGCCATTCATTGGAGAGTCAGAACCAGAACCAGACGCGGTGCCAGCTCCTAGTTCGCGTGCCGCTATGGTGAGATGGAGTCCTTGTAATGTAATCTGCTTTGTGTTCAGACGTTCTTCCTAAAGTGCCTGTATGCACGGCGTTTTGCAGTATTGTATTTTGAATGCCGCTGGCCTGTACCTACAGCTTGGATTGGCAACTCACGTTGTGCTGCCTGTATGTGCTCCTTTTTGCAGGTTCAGGCATTCAGGCAAATACAGAGTGCCAACGTGGGTGCACACTCTGCTCTTGAAAGACTGATGCCTAGGGGAGTGGCGTTTCATCATGCAGGTGTGTTCGGGGGAGCGGAGGGTGCTGTGTTGCAGGGTGTGTGCTGTGTTTAATTATTCGTATTTGTCTAATTGTGTTTGTGTGTATATGTTTGTGTCAAGGTATGTGTGTGTGTGATCATGTACAAGGCTTCAATATAAATATTAGAATGTGCTGCTTGTGCAGTTCTGTTACGTTTGCATTGTGAAATGGCGGTGGATTGTTAAGGAATCAGGTCCTCGCAACTGCCCAGGAAAAGAGGGAGGGATATGTAAAGGTATATAAATAAATAGAAAGGTAGAAAGATTAAACTCAAACAAAGGAATAGCAGTTGTGAGGACTAAGTAAATAAAAAGATGAAGAAAGTGGAGAGGAACACAGATAGAAAGCATGAGTGATATCACTTTGCTTCACTTCAAGAACTGGAGTTCAAGTGATATACACTGAACTCAGCAGTTCCAGTTTCAATCTGAATGCTTACAAGAATGCCACTTTGAAAAAAAGCCCGTCTTCATTATTTTTCTACTGCACCAAAGAAAAGTTTCCTAGTCAGCCATTTAAATTGCTTCATTCAGGTGTTGCTTCCACATCATATCAGAGAAACTCAGTTACAACTGCATGGCTTCTTACTGTATGGAAGTTAGGGGTGTCCCTCCTGCTTCTCGCCTTTACCGCTAATGTTTTCGCTTTTCATAAAATTAAAGGCTTGTCTCGAGAGGAGAAGCACCTTGTGGAGGCAGCCTACATGAGCGGAGCTGTCAGCGTGCTGTGTTGTACTCCTACGCTCGCTCTTGGTGTCAACATGCCTGCACGCAGGTAAGCTGAAGTGTTCCAACGAAGAAAAACAGAAGATCTGCTCAAATAGAACATGCTGTAGCCGCACTTTTGTTGCAAGGTCAGGGAGAGAACACCATTTGTAAAAAATGGCACGCCGCTTAATTGTGCTGCTAGATTGGTGCTCAAGTGTTGCACAAGTTATGAACTTAGAGCAATTCAAAATGCAGGTATTACACAGTTATCTCAACAGCTGTATGTGCAATGCATGGTTGCCTGCACTAGCCTTCCTTCTTTGTGCACCATCAACAACCTAAAGGCAATCCCTGCCTCTACTGTAACATGGTTGTGGCATTATCTGCATCCAAATATCAGATTCCATTTGCACCCAACTTACCATTTCAAAACCAAACAATCGAAAAGAATGTACAGATATTGTACCAGAGGACTCGAGGCAAAAGCTGTCCTTGCTGCTCCATACAACCTGCAGGGTTGTCTTCTACAAGCCATTCATACCCACCCCCCATTTTCCTATCGAGAGTGCTCTATACAGACAAATGGCAGGGCGAGCTGGACGAGCAGGCATTGATGAGGCAGGTGGGACGCTTTGGTACTTATTTGTTTGACATGCTTTGTGCGCACTTTTAACAAGCACTTTGGTAATCCCTAAATTGCTCTGCAAACAAGGCCAGGTTGCTCTTAGTACAGTTTTGAGGTACTTTATGCGCAAGTCAATGCATGCATCAGTCGCACTTCCTTCTTCATATATTATAACGTTTAAAAGTGATGTATAGTTTGATATTGCACATCTCTGAGCTCACACCATGAGCTCACTCCAAATATCCAGTCACCTTGCTACATACATGCACAAAGCTTCATGATGAATTTAACTCAGAATGCCACTCGAGCAGGTGCTCGGTCATACACAGCAATAAGCCCAAAATATGCATAGTAAAAAGATATGCATCCCATACAAGGCTGCTTTAATACGATGAGTAGGGTTTAAAATAGTTTGACCTACATTAAAGGAGAAAGATGAACACTGCCGTGTTTCTTATTTTTAAAGAAGTCGGGCCCGGCAAAAGCCCTTAGTTCTAAATATCAGGTGCGTCTAAATATCAGGTGCGTTTGATCAGGTGCGTCTGATCAGGTGCGTCTGATCAAGTGCGTCTGATCAGGTGCGTCTGAAGCACTCGAACATCAACTCAAAAACAATATATTGGTTCAAAACCAGGCAACAAAATACATCACACCCAGCTCCCCCTTCCTCTATCTAGGAGTCACACTGACGATGGATCTCAATTGGAAGCACCAGCACAGGCACATG